>Ga0126342_10019495_pt1 | contig 11516 bp, 17 predicted proteins | sample Cyp1metagenome_FD_92528 | JGI IMG/M metagenome (GOLD analysis project Ga0126342, IMG submission 92528) | Coral microbial communities from Lord Howe Island, Old Settlement Bay, Australia - Cyphastrea 1 metagenome | ecosystem: Host-associated > Invertebrates > Cnidaria > Coral ... | reverse complement strand
TTGAGGTCCAGCGGTGCACACTGAGCTGGGAAGTTGGCAAAGAGCTTGGCGAAGAGAGTTGGCAAAGAGCTTGGCGAAGAGTTGGCAAGGCGGAAGTGCAGGTGGAAGTTGATGCAGACATGGCCGAGGAGAAACTAGAGGAGGAGGACGAGGAGGAGGAGGAGGAGGGGGAGCACAACTCTGATAAAATCTAACAACCCTCACCTGGCAGGTGGGGAACAACAGTTGGGTATTTGTTTACTGCCACAATGATCATTTGCATCTTGATTTGATATGACTCAACCATCATCAGTTCAATGATCATAGTGATACCTTCACTTGTGATTGTCTACAGAAACGATATGAATCATGTGGACTCGGCTTGTACAGAGCTTGGTCACCTCATGAATCGTAAATAGTTAATCCTGGGTCCACTCAGTCTCCATTCAGTAGGTCTATGGTTATACCATTTGGAACTTTTTTTTTTTGAACTGGGTAATTTACATCCAATCATCCATTTACATCCATGAAAACTCGCCACTTACGATCCAGATTCCATCCTCCAGCCATCAGCCGCCTTCATGCCCCAAGCTGTTGGGATGTCCAGGATCTCTCGAGAAGCCGCTGGGCCAGTGACCCTTCAAGTCGCTCACATGCTCCTGGAGATCCGGTACCCGTGCTTTGGTGAACTGCCATGGGACTCATGAAAAAAAAACGCCAACGAGCCTCGAACATGTGGCGATCTGCCTAAAAACGACGAATTTGATGGTAGACGAGGTGTCCAATTTGCCAATTTCGATATTGGCCTCTATGAGGCTAAAAGCGTTTGTTTGTGTCGCCAACCAAAGACCTACTGATTTTGGTACTTCGAGCTCCAATGATCTCAATGCGCGGCTTCGGGCTCCTGAAGGAGATTCACAAAGTGCACCTGGCGGCGTTATCATAGACCATCATGATCCATATCTTGGATTTTCTTAAGGAACCCCCTCCACCAAAAAAAACAAAACAACATCCTGTAGCTTCTGAATTCTGCAAGTACCCTCTGGTAAACTGTCACATAACTATTCATAACTATGGAAAGATCCAGCATTTTATTTATAGCTGGGTAAATCCACGACATTTCGGCTGGGCCAAATTTTCCATACAATGTGAAGCCCCCCAGTTATAAATTGGTTAACAAAAGCCCCAGTGACTATAGTTATTTGCGTACCATAAACCATAGTTATTGCAGTTATGTGCACCAACTTAGCTATCTTAGGGGCCTCACATTGTAGCTTTCTTTAACAGCCATTACCAGAGGATCCTGGATTTCCCACACCAAATCATCGACGCAGCAAATCCAGGATCCTGGAGGTTTTGGCATATGGCAGGTCCGTTTCTTGGATGGGTCCGGCACTGATTAGGGCACTGCATATATCATGTTGTAGTAAATGTGGATCAATGAATTCTGTTGAAAATCGAGGGGGCGCGTCCCCCTTTTTTTGGTCATAGTGGTATAATCATCCACAAAAACAAATTCCCATTGCAGTAAAATGGTGGAAATTCACTTTCCTACAGTATCTCTTTGGGGTGTTACTACAACTGCTTGTTTTTTTATCATCCCCGATGGCCTATCATGATCTGATTAGCCATCTCAACCAATAATCCCACTCACAACCAAACAAATCGATGTTCTTGCTGGTGCTAAACGTAGGCTATGATATATATATATATATATATATATATATCCCTATGGATCCAAGTACCTTCTTAGGAAGTGTTTGGGGTATAACTTACTATCATTTGGAGGCTTTTTTTGTACCTTCTCAGATAGTGGCCATGGATCCATAGGGTATATATATACTACCTTCTGGTAATTTAACATAGCTATTGAAAATGGCCCAGTCGAAATAGTGGATTTACCCATTGAAAATGGTGATTTCCCAGTTCGTTAGGTGAACGTTTACCAGGCCGGGTATTTATGGATCATGCCCTCATTCCCTACGTCTAGCAGCAAGTTTGGGGAGAGGATCGTTTCACCGGCAGCCTCAGGCCATTGTGACATCTGCTGGTTGATGTGCTTGACAATCTCCAAATGTTTCCTGATGCGCTCGAAAAACACCCCTGAATTTTTTTCACACACCTTAATCTCCAGTTATGGCCCGAAATACCAGTTACAGTATGAGTCAGTTATAACCGTTATAACCACATAAATGTTAATGATAATTCATCCCATTTAAACCATGTTATCAAACCATTTATAAATTGCTAAAGGGCAACAGAACTGTAGCCAATTTCAGTCCCAAAAGCCCCAAGGTGACTGACCTCTAATAGGATGGAAACAGAACTTGGAGTTTGCAACAGACATGTTTTTAGGGGAATAAGTATGCTTAAATGATTAGAACATATGAAAATAAGTATGCATCAATGACTCATAATTGATAATAATGGGGGGAAAATAGTGGTCCAATTGGACCCACTGCACCAAAAAGTGTTCTTTAATATACAAAAGGATTTGTGGTTCCCTGGTGGTTCATCCTAAGTAAATTGGTTAAGTAGGGATGGCCCCCTGCTTGCGGAGCTGGCGTCATGGTGTAGCCATCGTTGGCATAACAGCCAGCCAACACCAAGCGTGCATCTGGTGCCAGTCTTTGTCGAAGCTCAGTGACAGTCAACCTCCAGGTCCCCACGTGCAACTGAAGGGGGGGGGGCCCAAGGTGGAAAATGCTGGGCAACATTTTAGCCCAAAACGGGACTGGAACAATGTTGGGGCCCAAATGTTTATCAATTGATGTAACGCAACCAATCAACATTGGGACAAGTGTGACAAGTTGGTACTGCTAGTTTTATGCTCCACGATGGCAAATTGTAGCAGATGGATGCCAATGGTTCAGTTTGAAGCTGATGAAAAAGGTCCCAAACTGCATGACTTGTTCGGTCATGGGATTTAACAAGCACAACGGTGGCCCAGCGAATCAAACAGGCCGTCCTGATTTGATTTTATTCGGGAATACACAAATAATGTATTACAGTACATACATGTATAGCATCCATCAAATTGCTGGCTGATATAAAGCAGCCTTGGGGGGTTCGATCATATGTGTTTTTTTCACGTGAAAATATGTACCGTATTGCATACATTGGCTGGTGGACTTGGTCTCCTATTATATATATACATGTCCTTGCAATGGTCGTCATTAACCTGAATCATGCCCATCCACTAGCATAGGTCAGTAAGGAACAGTTTTCTCACTTGTTCGTATCCCACAATTCCTGAAACACATTAAATCAGCTTGGTTTATATCCTTTGACCTAATGGCAAAAATCAATCTAGTTTCACTGTATTCCAATAATTGCCGGTTGATATCGTTGATAATTGTTTTTGTTTGCCTTTGTTTGATTTTGACACCGTTATCATTAATTGTGCGCAGTTCTTCTTGAGCATGAAATGAGCAGTGCCTGAAACCATCTGTCATTCCATGCTGATCGTTCAATGGGAAATCCCCACGGATTCTGATAGTCCCCATGTGTATATAGGGTAGGTTACTATTCCCCGAAACACTGCCCTTCAGCACTAGTTCACAACCCCAGCAAAAAAGGACGGTAAAACGCCATGTTTGACATGTAAAGACCATGCAATAAAGGGAAACAGGTAATACGCAAGTTTGAGCGACTTTCCTGCATTGACTTCCCCAGCTAATTCTGGCTCTACAACTGAGTTGGATCGATTAAGGGGTTTGAGAGTACGGTGTCTTGCAGCCACTGCTCAACCGGCTCTGTTTGGCTGGACACATTGTTTGGATGCGCAGACGAGGTTCTACATGGTTTTATATAAGCAGGGGTCGAAAACCCAAAAAATGGGGATATATATAATTACCCCATAGCCATGGTTAACTATCACCTGGTTAGTATGCGGAACTGCACAGCCAAGTAATGATAAGGAAAATCACACTGTTTCATGGGTAATTAATCACAGCATATATGAGGAATATAATGGATTGCAATGGGAATATCATTAGATATTACCCTCCGGTGTCATCATAAGATAGTATCCCTATTTCTGAAATCTCTCACCTCCACAATTGCTGACATAAATCAAATATAAATCCATATAAATCACAGTTTTTTTCATAATAAAAATCATATCATATAAATCCAAATTGTCAATCATTTTCCCATGATTTTCTCCATGTTTTCACCTCTAGCTAACATAAATCAAGTATAGATCCAATATTATACTGGTTGGTGGCTGACCTACCCCTCTGAAAAACAATGAAAGTCAGTTGGGATTATGAATTTCCCAATATATGGAAAGTCATAAAATTAATGTTCCAAACCACCAACCAGATCATGAGTTACATCATTTATCACCTAATAATGTATTATCATAAATATCCTAAGACCACCCTCTAGTATCATACCATTAGATGGAAAATCATATTAAATCCCAATTGTTAATAATATTATGATTATATGACTATTAACTATAATATTATGATTATATGACTATTAATTATAATATTATGATTATATGACTATTATTGACTATTATTGACTATTATTCCCATAAATCAAGTATAGATCCAATATTAATCAATATATATGTAGACTCATATTAAATCCCAATTGGTGTTATCATTCTCACCTCATGTGCTTCAGAAAATGCTCTTGGATCTGATTCATCTTCTCTTCGTCCTCGGTCAGCAGAAAGCCCTCGTTGTTCACCGACAGGGACAAGATCACCACACCTGGCAACGTCGGCATAGATGGACAATTCATGGAATATGGTGGAATATATCAAAAAAAAACACGAAAATGCTGGAACATGCTGCAAAAATTGTGAAACATATGGAAAAATCATCGAACAGTCATGGAATATAACTTTATACCAGCAAGAAGGATCAACATTCAGTATTTAAAATTGTTTTAATATATTTTACCAGCAAATCAGATTGGAAAACATCAGACCATAGTAGCAAAGCTGGCGAAACATGATGGATCCCTTCAACCTGGTACGCTTGGTAAGTATAGTAACCACAGTAATCGTAACTATTATTTACTACCTAGTATAACTATAGTAAATATATGTAAATATCGTGACAGCGGTAAAGGTAATTACTTTGGTAGCAAAAGTAACTATAGTTGTTAATTCCGGGGGTCACAAGTTCCCCCCTTCTTTTCGTGGCTTATCCATGGTTCTCCCATTTGAACAAGTGGGCCAAGACACTAAAATGTTTCCAATCCTCAGGTGTGGTCTTCCTCATCACAAGTTCATACCAGAGCTGAGACCTCGAAGCAATGTGGCCGTCAATGTCCATTGAAGTAGTTCGACGTTCACAGAAACAATACACCAAGAAGATGGAATTGTCAGGGGAACAAATTGAAAATATAGGAAAATATTTGTCAAACCGATTCAAACATTTATATATGATACCCTGCTGCCGTGAATGAACCAACTAGAAATTTTAGTGAAGTGTTAAATTCAATGGCCCGACAGATCTATATCATCGATGGTTCACTGGCCAGTCTCTTCATCTTGAAATGTTCCGAAGAATGATACCTAATACATTTGCAAAAACACTAACAAATTCATTGGTTATAGGGAGTCATCCCATGTTACAAGTAGTTTACTGGAGTTAACTCTGAATTATTCCAAATTTCGAGTCTGGTACAGTCTGGTATATAAAATTTCAGGTGAAAAACAAACAAGGACAAACACATATGAACAATTACGTTCATCATCAACACCAGCATCTAATCATGGTAACATCAAAAATCATTACTGTCACCACCATATTCATCACCACCATCACCGTAGTCATGATTACTATCCTGATCTTCCCTAGTTCCTTGCTCATATCTTCGACTTATGTGCTGCGGCCTGCAAGACTGTTTGGTGCTTGATGAGGAAAAGTACAATACGAGTGCTTGTCAGTACATGTCTTGCTAGTTCTGAACTCATTTCTACAAGTTGTATGGGTTTGTCTGAAAACAAAACCCAAAGTCTTGTGTTTTATCATCATTTCCCCTGCAAAAACAAACCATTTGGCGGGCATACACCATTTTCAAGCAAACCAACTATATATCGTCACGACCAAAAACAATAGACATTGCATTTAGCATTATTTACCACTATTCAGTTTCATGGTATTTGTATGTATTTGTCATTTTTTTCTGGGGGTTGCTTGTAACAATTTGGAAGCGTGTGAACTCACGGGTAAAAACACTCTCGGGCGCGAAACCATGCGTTTTTTCGGGTAATGTGGCTCCTGGGGTCGCCGAAGTAGGGTCTCTGTTTCCGCGCTTTCGCGCCTTGATCTGAGAAGTTTCCGACAAAAAACGCACAGGAGCGAGAGCTCGATTTGCACTTCAAAAATGTAAAAACACATGCGGCGTTCAGATCACTTTTGGAAAATTCATTGATTCACTGGTTCATTGGTTCGTTGAATTCTTGATTCATTGGTTCATTCAGGGAGCTGTGCATGGGTTCTTTCGTTTCATTGTAATATCAACCACAATTTGCTCATTCGTTGATGCACCTCACAACTTCGACACTTCATTGCTTCTGCATCGCAAAAACTTTCCTATAGGCCATTGATATAGTCATCTCCTATTTTCGAAACTTCCGCCCCTCGCCGGCACTATCTGGTATACAATTATTCTAGTATGATTCAGTATGATTCTACCTTTCTACTTTGGGGTTGCTCTCTTTATCTTTATGTCAATTCAATAGAATTTCTTCATATTTCTTCTCCCCCGAAACGTCCGTTCAACCCTCCACATCCACCGCGCTACGACGTCCACTCCACTGCGCGGATGTGAAGCTTCCAGGCGGCTCCCGCGTGGTCGTGTAAGGCACGTTCCAAGCGTTGAGGCCAACCCAAATTGGGCGCCGGACCCGCCTGGTGGGATGGGGTCAAACCTCCGTTGTTTTCATGGGAAAACCCGGCCAAAATGGAAGATTTACCTGGGAAACATGAGGATTTACCTAGGAAAATTGGGGACGTAGTAGATTTACCATTGGGAAATCATACAAAAAAATGGGGAAAACCCGTGGGCAAACCCGTTCTGAAAATTATTTACTACATAGTTAATGATGGAGAAAAACACAATTATAATTCATATTTGCTTACAGGAGGTAACCCAGGAAATGGAAATTTATGAACCAGGGATAATCGCTTAAATTCACTGGGAATTGCTATTCACGTTACGGGGCCGGGGATCTCGAAATGTTGAATAAACCATGGTATAAACCAACCATCTTATCTTATGTGGATATCTCAAGTAATATCTCAAGATCAATGTTTTGTTTTTGCTGTGTGAAGATCAAAAAATAGTTAACCAATGATAATCATCGATTAATGACAGTTATGTGGGCAATGGATGGTATTTGGTGATATTTCCTCACGATGTAATTTGCAAACAAAATGACATATGACCCGTGGGTCCGTCTGAAATTGGAAGATTCCTCAAAATGGTGTTGGGAAACATTATGATAAACCATGCGTTTTGGGTGTTCCCTATTTTCCGACAAACCCATAATTTCCACAGAAAAAATCACAATATTTTTAACCAAACAAAAAATGGCGGCGTAATAATGGATAATGATCCATGGTTTAAGGAACATGTACGGCTGAAACAATTGGTCAAACTGCAAATATAGGGATAAACATGGGTAAGCTCAGAAAATAAGTTTTAAATTCCAGGAGGATGAGGTGGGTAGTGAGAATTAGATGGTTGAATGCTATATTCTTGACCCACCCGCTGTAACTGTATCTGTGTTCAGGAATTCGCCTCAATTTTTGAAGCCAATGCAACAAACCATCCCTGTAAACAACCATTAAAAGGTGGTCATTTAACTTCATTCTAGCAATATGATCAAATGGGTATACCGGACCCACTTTCATAAACCACAATTAATAATTAGGTATGTTGTCTCATTGCAATTACATGTACTGCATACATGCCGCACAACCGATGATTTCCGACATATTCTCCCATCATTTTCAATTTGTGGCATAAAAGAATATGGAAAATTAAGACCCATTTTTTTCCATAATGGATAAACTGATAAACCATCATTTTCCATGTTCCATCATTCTCCATGGTTTACCTCTTGACAGTTTCTTTTCTGGGCCTGGGATGGAATGGGATAGCCATAGCTTTTGAGTCGAAGGCCTTTCCCCGCCTCTGCACCTTCACCCTTGGCGACCGAACTGCCAAGGATGAGCAAATTTCGGCCTCGCATCAGTGGATTTCATGACCTTCAGATACCTTTGGCTCATGCTCTCCATCTGCTGGATGGAATGTGTTGAAACTAAGTTCAGACCATATACCAAATAGTGGTTAGCAATGCAATACCAAATTTAGACAAACAGTTTTAAAGATGATAAACTAACAATCATGATCATCACGAAACAAGCTACATTGGTTATCCAGCCCCCCAAAGGAAGTCAAGTCATATGAGAAAGTACTCACAGGAAAAAACCCAAGTGCACTGCATGTGGTCCAAGTTCATCGACGACTAACAGTTTTGAAAGACCCAATGTGAATGATTATAGTGATTACTTGAAAAACCAATCCCACACATTATTCTGTATCAACTGGGAAATTGGGCTCATAATTTCCTTAGAAGCAATGTGGAACAAAAAACCGGGAACCACGTTGATTGGTCGCACGATTCCTTCATTTTTCCCATCGATCTGTCCCGAACTTGGGTAGCACAACCTTGATGCTGAAGTTCCGGACCAGCTGGAAGCTTCCATAATCTGATGCGGCTGGCAGAGATGGGTGTGGACCTGAACACATAGAATACCCTGGGAGAAACATACAAAACGATAGTGAAAATATAGTTCAGGTGATGCTTTGAAAGCTTTCAGGGTTTTAGACTTTTACAGCCCCTGTTGAAAAGACAAACTCAGTTTGGACCTCCGGTGACAAATTCACCGACGGAATGCCGGACCCATGGACTCGCCTGAAGAGCTGGAAGAGAAAGTAGCGCCACAGCAGTTTGTTGCGCAAGGAGACCACAGCAGCACTCAGGAAATTGGAGACCGGACCTCGCCGCCAGGATCCCCCGGAATCCTGGAATCAGATTTTAAAGCCTCGACGGCGGCCAATGTATCAATTGTGGTTCTACCCAGCTTCCAAAGTATCAATGCTGTTGGACATATCAGAGTACTTATTGGGACCTATGCAATTATATATATACATATAATTATAATATATATTTATATATATATATATTTGTTGTGATTCCTGGATATTGTTTGCGCTTGTTGACAAATGTCACATTTGCTCATGGCATCTCATGGAAATCTACCTGCGTGGGTAGATGTCCCAATATCTCCATTGAACAGTCTGTCTATGATTGATCTGCTGTGATTGCCATGGAACGAGCGTGGGAACTCTCAACCACCCAAGTCTGTATGAAAGTCTGAGGAAAACATACTAAAATAGACTGAGAGTTTCAACTGGGTAAAGGGTTCTCGATATGTCCTACCCATGTTACAGTATGTCTAGGTTTAAGTACATGTTCCAGGCCATGTTCCACCAAACTTCCCCCATCCCTGCCTGTGCAAAGCACAAAAGGCACCACTGCAGCAGCAGCTAGTTTCAAGGATAACGCCATCCCCCAGTTGCCGATTTTTTGGCAGTGAACTGTTTCACCAGCTTGTTCCACATCTGCTGGTGAGTCAAATTTAAATTTAAAACGCGCACACACACACAAATCAGTTTCAAACAAAGCGCATCACTGAAAGGTCAGGCCTTTACAAGACATGTTTTAGCTTTGCATTGGACATGCCGCGTAGGTGCTTTAAAAACCTGGAAGCCAAATCTGCCCAAAATTTGCGGCCTGAAGCTGGTCTGATGTCAGATTTTATATCCCCAGTGTCACCGCTTGTTGCAATCCAACATCTATCTTTGGCAATATCTATACATTGAAATTGATGGTGTTAATGGTGTTAATCCCATTTGTATAATCCGAATCCGAATAAATTCGACATTTGTTTAATGTTGGATTATATAAACCACTTCACGTTTTGATGGTGATCATGGTTAAACGGTTTATTGGTGATTCCCTATGGCTGATGGCAATCACTTTTGTTTAAGCCGGCTGAATCCAGGTTACTCCAGGTTTTCACGAGTTCATCCCACTGATGGTGACACTCCCAGCATCCCCATGTCATCGATGGTTCACGTTACCATCTGGTTATGACTAACAGTTCGCCATGGCAAATCCCCAAAATAAATGGAGGTTTATAGCTGGGGAAATCATCTATTTCTATGGGCCATGGCTACCATGCCGAACTGTTAGTCATAACCAGAGGGTAAATCACGTTAAACCCCGATGTTTTTTTGGGTGAAGTCGCCGCAGTCCTGGAGCCGCTGACGACTCACACCCGGCAAATTCTGGGGCCGTTTGCCTGCATTGCCTCGGTGGTGTTGAGTTCAGCATCAAAAGTATTGGGATTTATCTAGGAAAACGTGAGTTAGGGTTTTAGGATGAGTGTATATATATATTATACGTTTAATGACTTATTTTTATCTAGGATGAACATATAATTTATCTAGGATATACTATATATAATGATGAATATGGTTTTTGGTTTCCTACCATCTCTTAATAAATGGTGAATCTATCAGTGCCCTGAAACCTGTGTTGTTCTAGTTGGTGGTGTCAACCCCTCTGAAAAATATTAGTCAACGGGAAGGATTATCCCATGTATTAAGGAAAATAAAATTCATGTTCCAAACCACCAACCACCACAGGGAAGTCATTGTGCACATTATCCTCAACGAAAAACTTCAACCATGTGGCGGTTTTGGATGGCCACTTGCCGTATGCTGTTCTCCTGTCATTATTGCTCTACCCCCACATTTGCGATTATCAAATTCCTTGTTCAAACCGAGAAAATCATCCGGAAATTGGTAAAATCCTGAAATGAATCAACATGTTTCACTAGATCCTACTGATCATCATGCAAACATCTCTCCTAGATATCCGCATCATTCCAAACACACAAAATTCAGAAATGTGGAAAATCCTGTTTAAAGTTACTTAATTTTTCTGAGTTGTTCTTATTTTTTTCATTTCTTTTCTTTCCAACTACAGCAAGTAAAACACCATTAAACAAACAAAATGAATCCGCAACTCAAAGAACAAATTATCACATCATCAAACGCATATTTTTTTTTAAAAAAAAACATATTTATAGATATCATGCATCCGCCCCTGCCGCGGTTTGCGGCCCGTTTTTGCTCCACACTGGCATGGGGCGTCCGAATCGCCGATGGCCTCAAAAAAGTCTTCCGCCCAGCCCGGACGTTGCTCGACACTTACAATCTTCATCATCACTATCATCATCATGACATCACATCATGATCATCATCACATGAACATTTGTCACCCCCTATGAACAATATGTTGATTGGGGTAATAACATCAACTATATCTCCATGAGGGATCAACATTTGCCACCCCCTATGAACAATATGTTGATTGGGGTAATAACATCAACTATATCTCCATGAGGGATCAAAAAATGCCAGAAACT
>Ga0126342_10019494_pt1 | contig 11517 bp, 13 predicted proteins | sample Cyp1metagenome_FD_92528 | JGI IMG/M metagenome (GOLD analysis project Ga0126342, IMG submission 92528) | Coral microbial communities from Lord Howe Island, Old Settlement Bay, Australia - Cyphastrea 1 metagenome | ecosystem: Host-associated > Invertebrates > Cnidaria > Coral ... | reverse complement strand
TACCTCCACACTCCACACTCTACACTTTCCACTCCACACTCTACACTCCACACTCCACACTTTACACTCCAAACTCCACACTCCTCACTTTACCTCCACACTCCACACTCTACACTTTCCACTCCACACTCCACACTCTACACTCCACACTCCACACTTTACACTTTACACTCCTCACTCCACACTCCACACTTTACACTCCGCACTCCTCACTTTACGCTCCACACTCTACACTTTCCACCCCACACTCCACACTCTACACTTTACACCCCACACTCCTCACTTTACACTCCACACTCTACACTTTACACTCCACACGCTACACTCCACACTCCACACTCCACACTGCAGACTGTTAACAGGGGAAATATGTACAAGACTGTTCAAATAAGCTATTGCAGAAAAGTGTTCTGCGTGATTGCATATCCATCTGTTTTGACATCTGTACCATTAACATACGTGTGAGCATTCGGGTTCGTGGGCTGCATCTTGTTTTGATTCCCCGCCTGCCGGGCGAAGGTCTTTAGATGTTGACAGAACTTCCCGCGCACACGCCCGCACACTTGAACAGAATCAGCGCCCAAATTGGGTTGCCGGATTGTATGTATCTTACGTGCAAAACAACATGGGACCGCACCACCATTGACCACAAATAGCACCTGATCCCATCTTGAAACCGGTTGACCCTGAAGAAAAAATCCTGATTGCGGTAACGTGCAAAACATGGCGACCCAGGTCACGTGCAGTTGTAGGCTTGTAGAAAACAGATTTGGATTCGCAGGCACGTCGGGATGATCAGTCCCGATATCCCAATCTCAAACCACCATCTTCGTTGGGCAGCGGATCGAATATGATGTTCGCTGCTCTCCGCCATTGAAGCACGTAACGAACAACTAAAGGACATGAATCGTTCCAATCTGTGGGCTGAGTAATGTCCAACAACCAAAAAGGGAAAACGGGTAGAGCTATTCCGTCCCGATCCCGGGGATTGTCTGGGGAACAGGTCTGTTGGGCAGCAACCAGTGAAGCAAGAATGTGGGACAATTGGGGCAGTAAGCCATTCAGTGTGCCCGGCGGCGCTGAAGATAGTGGTCCCGCGGGTGTCAAACTTGCCAATGCCGAATCAGGCACCATGCTCTGAGGCTGGCAGCTCATCAGTGCTGCCAACAATTGTGGGATTGGCTTCCTGGGCCCGGAAAAGCGGGACCCGATCACCCGAGATTTCGAGAATTCCAAAGTGACGAAGTGACGACGGCCAAGCTTGCTCCAAGCACTTGGCCTGGCCTCCGCCCACGCATAGACCCTTGGGATTTGGTCAGCAAACTTGTGAAAGAAGAATTCAGGGTGACGTTGTGAAACGTACCCTCAAGGCTGATTGAGACACCATTGTATGTCAAGATCCTGAGAAATGCCAAGATCTTGTGAAGGACTCAGCGGGCAACGCGTTCACCGAATTGCCAGGTGGAAGTTGCCGCTGAATTTCGTTTCACTGTACGCAGTTGCAGAGAAACATGGTCACCAGAACAAGCAGGGATCACACGACAAACGCATCAAGCTAGGCCATGTAAGGACGCAACATACTGGTCCAACAAAAAGACGACAAGTTCAGAAAGGAGAGGGCTTAGACGTAGAAAACCCCCAGCAGAGCCGGAATCAGGCGCTACCTTTCCCACAATTTTCACGCAGCATCAATGTTCACAGGATGGCATGGCATCCGCAGTACAAACGGGAACGTCGGCTGGAAGAGGATGTGTCACAAAGTGGCGGTATGGGCTCTCCCGCCGCAATTTTTTGAAAGGGCCCAGGACATCAATCAAAGAACAACCAACGATCAAGTGTCACCGCGACTCTATCGATGGCTTGATTCAGTGTGCAGTTCAAGATCTTGTGGACGGATACGGGCTGCCCACCTTTGGTTGGTCCGGTTAGTAAATTCCGCTGAGAAGTTAGACATCATAAATCGCGATGCCTTACCCCGATACACATACTTGTTGTACCGACAAAGGTTTCGCCCATTGTGTGAAGTGATGCCCCGGCATCCCTCTAGGGGTCGAGGAGCGACAAGAGGTTCAAAGTCATTGATGAGCAAGACGGGCCGATCACAAAGTTGGTTGGTGCCCCTTAGTGTGATAGGCAGGCCACCAAAAAGATGCCATCGGCGAGATGAGCAGAAGGCTGCCATGTGTTGGAGAATGAGAGCGCGCACGGTGATCCATAGGGCGAACAGGGGAGCAACAAGATTTGAATCAAGGCTGCATGGTTTGTTGAAACGGATCATCAGCAAGCAATATCAACAATACATGAAACAGCAAGCGGTCACTAACAGCCAAGGAAACGACGTATCTGCAGTGAACAGAAGCAACGAGGAAAAGAATCAGGAAGTTTGTGCAAACAAGGCATTTGAAGCCCAAAAAGAAGGACACATTGCTAGTGAGACTGCGCGATGTTTTTCACAAACCCGATGGTTAGTCCCGTCCTGCAACTGAAGAAATCTGATCCTCGCGAGGTCGGCCCCGCGCACGCTTCACATCAGCTTATTCACTACCGAGGGTTTCAAAATGGCCCATCGAAGCTTACATTCTGCGGTAGCACTTGTCGGACGATTGGCGATAGTTTTCCAATCCGCCGCCATAGGCGAATTTTGTTTATTTGCCTTTCCCCAGCCTGTGTCCAAGGCTTGTGGCCTTGGGATGGTTCGCGGTCCCAACGTCTCAGGCGCAAAGGCATTGGATTCGGACGCCGCTCGTGGGGCCGATCCTTTTGCCGTTGGGCGCCGGGTCGAAACTGCAATGGAACCCTTCACCTGCATCAGGAGGCCCAAGGGCTTCCAAGGATGGGTTGGAGGCTGGAACCTCAACTGTGTTGGGCGGTGGGGCCCCTGTTGGTGAGGCGGGCGTCGCCTATAATGAGCCCTCAATGGTGCCAACGAAACATCGCATTCACCTTGGCCATCATCATGTCGCATGGCGATTGTCGATGTACCCTTTGGTGTTTTCGGCTGCGCATTGTTGCCAGAGGTAGTTCAGGAGCTACTACATCAGCATGGCGGATAAGCAGCAATGGTCCTGGTCTTGGGGGGCTCGGTGAGGCGCCGCTCCCTGGCTTCGGAGTGTGGAGTGTGGCGTTTCAAATGTAAAGTGCGAAGTGCGAAGTGTAGAGAGTGGAGTGTAAAGTGTGGAGTGTGAAGTGGGCGAGAGCAGGATCTAGTGGTGGCGCAAAAGTCATGAGACCACGGTGAGTAGGGCCGCCTGTGCCTGACGGAAGGCGCATCATCGCTCTGAAGATGTGAAACCTATTTGTTGCCCCATGGGTTCAATGGGGGTCCTAGATCGCAGGAAATATTTATTTGCGCCAAAGTTCTGAGGGAAGGAGGTAGAAGATGAATCGTCACACAGGTCTGAAAGATCCAGCCATGATGAGGAGGACTGTCAGCCCCAATGCACAAGATGCACGCTGCTGGATCCGGCCCGAAGATTTGAATCAGCCGAGGTAAAAATGTTCGAAGACATGCTTTTGAACTCTTCGAGGTTAAGACTTGTCTGTGCGTAGAATTGGATCACTTCTTGAAAGCCCAAAATGAATTCAATGTTGGGGCACGCCTCTTTGACAAAGATGCGACAACTCCATCTAAAGCCGCTCGGAATTACCGTCGGCGGTGATGCGGAGAACAGAGACATAATCTGGGATGATTGGCAGGCCTACAATAGATTAGTTCTGAGGAGCCCGTAGCAATCATAATGTCCAGAAACCCCTGGTCTGGTTCTGTTTCCAAGATGAAAGGAGATGTTTGGGAGCTTGGGAAAATGGAACCACAGATTCGGCAAATGCATTCTTCTTCCAGAACTGGAAAAAAATCAACCAAAGATTGACTATGAGGCGGAGGAGGACCATGAGCCATGAGTCTATTCCGGACGGACCCAAGCTTGACAACTATTTTAGCTACCTTGTTCAGAATCCTGTGGCCCACCTTTTTCTTCGGCTGTGAAGTTCAGTGGCCTTAGAGGGGGGCACTTGAGAAGGAACTAATTTTTCACGATCTGCATGAATTCAGAAGCTTTTTATATGTGTGCGCGCTTAGGCTGCGGCGGCTCTATTCAGCAAATCGCCGGTCCTTGGTTAGATGAATCAGACAGCAGGCCCCATTTACGTTAGTTGGGCAATTCTTGGGATGAACCGGGGCGTGGCCTTAGACCGGCATACCAAGAACAAGGCGCCATTGACTCATGCACGTATGGATCAGACAAGGGTTTGCGCTTGTCCAGGCTGGGAACCATGAGGCTTCTAATTCAGCCGGAATTGTGGGAGAAGCCGCGGCCGTAATGAGCCATGAACTCGTGAATGGTGAACACAGCAACTCAATACAGGAACACGAATTTCATGCCAGATGCTGCGCCTGTCAGAGTCTAGTCTTTCATTTCTCGTTCATACACTGACGTGGTCGTTTTGGATGAAAAGCTTCAGAATATCACGGGGGGCAAATATATTGCGCTCTGCACAAAGAGGTTGATGGTTATGGTGATTGCTGTGTGATGTCAGTTCTGATTGAGGACCACCTGCAATTTACCGGGGATTTTTTTTGTATCGCCGTACTTACTGCCAAACAACGACGTCTTCATGACTGTTCCTTCTGATGAGGATGTCCATCATCTTTGCTGGTTTACTTGCTTCCAAGTGTAACCCATCACCGGTACAAGCACTACAAGCCCCCAGAGCTTGTGACGATCAATGGAGACAAGAGGAAAGAGCGCCAGACAAGAGGAAAGAGCGTCAGAAAGAGAAGAAGTGCAATGACTATGAACAGCAATCACACCCAGACAGGCAAGATTGGCACGGTCGACCTCAATGTGGCGCTGCTTATCATCCAAATCAAACCCCGGGAGACGAAAATAAATGCAAGCTCCTTGCAGAAAGGAGGAAGCATTAAATGCAGGCTCGTTCGAAAAACGGTATGGCATTAAGCGCAAACCCAGTGCGCTTGAAGGTAGCACAAGCTTTTTCGACGCCTGCCCTTACGTTCATGATTTTTGCGTTGCTAACATAGAGACAATACCTCTCACGCACAAGAACATCGGAGGGCTGCTTTTCGGAGGGCGGCTATTCCACATTCAGCTTCTGTCCATGGCTCATTTATTGACTTTGGAAGCTGATTGCATCGTGTGGTTTGCATTTTTGTTTCTGTTTTTCGCTTGACCGTAACCTTTCCCAAGGACCGCTCCGCATTTTGCGCCGGCCATCGAAAATGGTTCGAGCAGGCGTTTTCCATTTTTGACATGTCCTTGGGGCATGCTTCAAATCCATGGCGTATTCTGGCCAAGGTAGTTGGTTGGTCTACTGCGTGGAACTCTTTTTGGATTGAACAGGACAAAGTGCTCTACCTCATTGCTTTGAATTTGTGCTCTTGTTTTTTGTTTTGCTGGGAACACAATGAGGGCATGCGGCATGAGGTTCAGAGCGTAGTCCCACGCGGTCCAAGGCCCGATATAGGTTTAAAAGAAGTTGCTTGCAGGCGGGATAACTTTTTGGCTGATCCTTATTGAAGGACGCTACTGCCCCTCTTCACCAAACACTTTCCACACCTATCCGCAAGCCCCCAAATCCCTTGAAAAGGCGGCTTCGGATTGCAGGGGGTAGCACGTTGCGTTGGGATTGAATGCCCCGCCGAGCCACCAACATCGCCGATTGCACCACAGAACACCAAGCGCGGCAACTGTACCAAATCGTGGCACCGACCTTCAGACACTGTCCCAATACCCGAAAAACACATATCCGTTATAAGCGCTTGTATTGAACAACAATATTGAAATGATGGCAATGTTGTAGACGCGTTGGCCGTGATGTGAGAAGGAAGATGATGGTGACACTGTATGTTGGCAGCCGCTCTTTGGAACCCTTCACACGTGCCGTCCAGAAATAAGATCCCAACAATTCTGAATCTTTTTTTCCCGACGCGGTGGCTAGCATTTGATCCTGCGGCGCAACCCAGGGGTGTAAGTCGGCATAATTTGTAGCTACTCAGCAAAGCTTTTTGCTTGCCCCTGGCCTGCAGGTTTATAGCATACGAGGGGAGGACTCGCAGGAGCAGGCCCCCATTTGATATAGAAGGATGCAGGGTTGGAGACAACAATCCCATGAGTGTTTTTGCCGCTTGCCTCTGCGCTTCTGCTGCCTTTTTGGCGGCCCACAGGCCAGAGTTGAAGATTTTGAGGCAAAGGGTTTGCTTTCGGTAGGGCGCAACAAGCGAACCCATTGTTGACCACGGGGTGCAGGTCCACAACACTCCCAGCGCGTGCTAAGCTCAGGGGGCGTTGTAAATTGCCCAAGAGTGCGCCATGAACAGCTTTACAGAATTGTGTATCAGCAAGGCCAGCGAGATGTGGACAACTTAGTTCCTGCACTTGCATTGTCTTAGCTTCCGCAACTCTTGCGAAAGCGCCCAGATCAGCCTGCTTCTTTTCTGAGGCGAAAGCCCAAAGGCATCAGGTTTTTTTGGGGCATGCCTTCAGCTTTCACCAAGTCTTTCAGCCGCATTCTTTGGCAAGCAGCTTCTCGGCACATTTGAACTGACAGGCAATCCAAAGGATTCCGGAAGATGAGAGGCGGTTTACCGCACGGGGTGGCAATGGGGGGCCCCAACCAGACAGACGCTCAATGGCAGGGCAGATGATTGCGCAGCGACGCTCAGACATTTCTTGGAGGACTGAAGCAGTCACAGAGCACTTTTTTCCAATATCGGGCTGTGGCTGTTCTGCTTCGCATCCTTTCCTATCAAACATGCCTATATATCTTAATGCATGTCTATCGCAACATGTTTCCGCCATTGCCTTTCTCTGTCGTGCCCTTTTTGTATTTTAGCATATCTTTTTTCATAGCTTCGCTTTATCTTTAACCGTTCTTTTGCAATGAGACTCCGAGTTGCAGATGAGATGTGCAAACTTGAGGGTGTGGAGTGGAGCCAAGAAGAGCAGAGAAGGGGAAAGGGGAGTATAGCAGAGAAGGGTAGACAATAGCTGACAGGGGGAGAGAAGATGCAAGAAGAGCGCTTGGAGGCTTGAAGGGGCTTGGCCACTGTGATTCTGTGTTATGTCGGCGCACTGTTCCGTTGCTTTTTTGCGCAGCTTGCTCAGCGAAACTGTGCTGGTGCATAAGGGAAAGTTGAAAGCTTTAAATTTCGCAGAAAACCATGCCTGCCCGCGAGTGGTGAAAGGTATAGGGTCGGCTGTGCGCTGCTTCCAGACATTCACCGCCCACCTTCGGAACAGCTCCGAAAAAGACACGCATGGGGTTGCTGCGGAAAAGCGGCTTTTGCCTTCGTCTGGTGTTCTCTTGCTAGTTCTGTGTCTGGCGTGTGTCGGGTGCCCGGGCGCAACGGGGCTCCTGCCACAAAGTGGGTTTGTGGCAGCTTTGTGGCAGCTGTTGGTTTTTCAGTGCAACGGAACTGCCGCATCGGAGTGCTTCCGGGCTACTTCTGCACGCTCGCGCCATAATGTTTTCCGCGCTTGCAGCTGCTTTGCTTGGCCGAACTGCTGTAGCAATGCACTTTTTGGACTTGTTTCGCTTCATTAGTGCATTTTTTCTGCCACCCGGTTCAGGGAGCTCGAATTCAGTGTGCGCGCGCCTGCGCTGATGGTATTCTGAAGTTTTCACCTGTGTTTGCCCGCTGTGCCGTGGTGGATGTTGTGCAAATTTGCGCTGCTGCATGAAAGGGAAGCCCGGCGTCGAAGTGACATGTGACGCGCGTCTGCCCGCTGGCGCTATTATTTTTTGTGATCTTGCGGTCGCCCACCGCACGCGAATAGCTGTATCAGTTTTTCCGTTCGAAGATGCGGCTTTGAAATTCGATTTGCGACTGCTCGGCGCAGTCAGCTGAGAAATTGCTTAGACGGAAAGGGTCAATGTGCTGAGGCAGCTTGCGCGGGCTTTTCAGGGGAGGGGCATTCCTGAAGCAACCTTTCAGGTGCCGATTCAGATAAAGGCCATTTAGTCCCGGCGCCCGCCAGCCTAGAAGGCACAGGATGTTTGATCATTTTAATCTTTTGGAAGCTTCCGCCCCAGCGTAGCCGGGCACTATGTCAGACATGTCTGTTCGGGATCAATCATGGAAAAGCGGGCATTCCGCAAGGACCCTGGCAAGCGGACAGGCGCACCTGGACAATCGGTCAAAGATTGGGAACAATCGTAAATGCTTGTCATTCAACATTGGTCAGGAATGCAGGACACAATCCGCACAGAATCGCCAAGCATAATTTCGATCATTGGTGTTTTTTGGTCACCCAAGCCGACGCGCTGTGCACGCGCAGTGGTCAACTGGAACACAGCGAAAGCAAAGCGGCGGAGCCACCAGGCACTGCCCGCGGCGGCATCATTGTCATGTGAACAGCCCCGCCCGAGGAACTCTTTTGTTGTTTTCCCAACAAGTGTTAAAAGCTTAAGCAAGCCTGCGCCAAAATGCTTGTCAAATGTTGACGCCTTTGTTTTCCGCAGGCTGACGAAGGCGCCGGAGTTCAACTGTGCGGCGACAGGCCCACTTTCTTGGCGGGGCAGGCCAGGCCAAGCGCCTTTGAATACGATTTGGGCATGCAACTAGGAAACTTGGCTTGTGCCACAGGAAATTTTATGCTGGAAGTTGGGTCAAAAAAAAATCGAGCAAAGGGGGCCCAGTTAGCAAGAAGCGGAGAGTAAAAAAAATCTGCTAGTTTGATACGACGGGGCGTTTTCTGCTCGCGGCTACAACCCCTGGAAAGTAGAATATCCACCCCTATTATTGCCAATCTATGCAACGGCATTTCAATCTTGCCCGTGATGAAATCATTGTCGGCGGAGGCGCCAGAGCCGGGTGACGAGGGCATCCGGCTCATCAGCTTGGACACTTGCAACAATTGCGAAAGGGGGGTGCCAAGTTTGCCTTCCTCCCCGGCCCTTGCGATAGTAAAAGGGCCAGCCACCAAATCATCCTTTGGCATGATCGGTCGGGTTGCAACACCACCGTGTGAGGTTGACGTTTTTAGCCTTGCATTCCCATCTGCTGCCCGCGCCACCCCTGCCGAACCCGCCCGCGTTCAAACTTACTTCTATCAAGATGTCTTCCTGTCAATTTGTCTCTTTCAAACTTGCTTCTGTTCAAATTGCCTCTCCTAATGCTTTCTTTGTCAACTTTTCTCCATCAGGCTTACCTCTGCCGAATTTATCTCGTTCACATTTACTTTCACGCGGCCGACTGTTCTTTATCGGATTTACTTTTATCAGATTTACCTGTCAGCCTCTTCATGAAGTATTCGATTCCACAAATTCAATACGGATACAGCCCGCACAGTGGGAAGATGTGTTCTTTGAGAGGCGGGAAGCCAGCGGTGTGTCACGGCCAAAAGACTGTGCATGTTGCGCTTCAATGATTTCTTTGGGTCATTCATCAGCGACCAGAAAACAACGCCGCTTTTTCTCACCTCTACCCACCTCTTTGCCTCAATTCTTTTCTCAATTTTTCACCCGTCGCAAATCTTCCCAAGTCATTTCAGCTTTTCTTCCCAGGCCTTCCCGTCTTCTCCCAGCCTTTCTCAAACCATCTCGCTTCTTTTCAATTTGTAAAACTCTTCCCACAGCCTGCCTCAACTCTTCTCAGCTTTTCTCCGCTTTCCGGGTCCATTTTGGATCAATCGTTTCAATTTGCTTAAACTTTTTCCGTTCATCTCGACACCTGCAATAATGGTACCGCTCTTCCGACCCCTATTGCCGCGCTGCCATTGTCTTATTTTCGGCTCCAGCTGGCAGATCAATTTCCGTGGCCGGCCGCTGCTACTGCTCCTCCTACTACTACTACTACTACTACTCCTGCTACTACTACTACTACTACTACTACTACAACTACTACAACTACTACAACTTCTACAACTTCTACTTCTACTTCTACTGCATCTACTACTGATGATGATGATGATGATATTACCTACTACCTACTACCTACTACCTCCTATACCGACAGCGCCTGCAGAATAGCCACGTGCGCGGCGGTCTGAAGACGGGCAAGTCTTGCGCAAGCTTTGTAGTACGAAGTAGTACTGGGAAGTATCTCGCAAGATTTCAAGTACGAAGTAGTACCTGGAAGTACTTTGTGGAAGCTTTGTAGTACGAAGTAGTCCCGGGAGGTACTTTGCGCAAGCTTCGTAGTACGAAGTAGCACTGGGAAGTGCTTTGCGCAAGCCTTGTAGCACGAAGTATTGGAAAGTACCTTCAGCGCAAGCGTTGTGGTACGAAGTAGTACTGGTTCCCCCCTCTCGCCCCCCCCTGTCGCTCCTTGTGCACGCTTGGCGGCACGAACTAGTAGAAGGAAGTTTAGACGTCAAACTTCCGACAAGGCCAGATGAAAAAGCAGAGGTGGGAAGAGTCAGAGAAGAGACGAGAAGAGAAGAGAAGATAATAAGAAAGAAGATCAGAGAAGAGAAAGGTCAGAAGAAAGAAGAAAAAGGTGGAAAAGTCGCGAAACACACTTCTTTTCCAATGTTTTGCGGCCCCGGAGGGTCGAAAAGTAGGCTTGCTAAAGCAGCGGGTGCGGAGCCATCTGGCCCGATGAGAGATGAAAAATTGCACACCTCTCTGGCGGGAACCACATTTCGAAGTCAAAACGCGCAAAGCGCACCAGGTTCAGAGCACTTTTGGAAGTTGTGATGTGAAAAAAAACACGCCGTTGTGGCGCGAAGCACATTTCGAAGTCAAAAGTCTTAAAACTCGGCAGTCGCGGGGCATTTTTTGAAGTTCGGATGTCGACAAAGCGCACGCTGGTCGAAGTCAAAATGTCAAAAACACACGAAATTCGGACCGTTTTTCAACGTTCACGACACGAAAACAACCACTACAGCTGCAATTACCACTGCACCTACCACTATATACAACTACAATTTACATTATTCTACACGATACTAATTACAGTACGCTACACTACTACTACTACTACTACTTCTACTACTACTACTACTACTCCTCCTCCTCCTACTACTACTACTACTGCTACAAATACAAATACAAAGATACTTCGCCACAGAACACTACACTAATTACACTACGCTACACTAATTGCACTAGATTAATTACACCACAACTACTACTACTACTACTACTACAACTACAACTACAACCACTACTACTACTACTACTACCACCACTACAACTACAACTACAACTACAACTACAACTACAACTACAACTACTCCTGCTGCTACTACTACTACTACAACTACAACTACAACAACAACAACAACATCAACAACAACATCTACTACTACTACTACTACTACTACTACTACTACTACTACTACAACCACAACAACAACTACTACTACTACTACTACTCCTGCTGCTACTACTACTACTCCTGCTGCTACTACTACTACTACTGCCGCCGCTGCTGCTGCTGCTACTACAGCTTCTACTACAGCTACAACTACATCATACTACGCTACACAAATTACACTACATTAGAATTTCAGCTACAACTACATTACACTACACTACATTAATCGAAGGAAG
>Ga0126342_10019493_pt1 | contig 11517 bp, 9 predicted proteins | sample Cyp1metagenome_FD_92528 | JGI IMG/M metagenome (GOLD analysis project Ga0126342, IMG submission 92528) | Coral microbial communities from Lord Howe Island, Old Settlement Bay, Australia - Cyphastrea 1 metagenome | ecosystem: Host-associated > Invertebrates > Cnidaria > Coral ... | reverse complement strand
CCAAAAAACACAACTCCAACCACCTGTCGGTCCATCAGTGGATTCGCTCTGCCATCCGTGATTCACAACAACCAACCTCTCCTATAGGTTTCCTATTTTTGAAACTTCCGCCACCGCCTTGTGTGCTACTACTGGTATAGAATGTGGAATACAATGGAATATATTGTGCTATTATCGTTTCCCAGGTTTTGCATCTTACAAAATGTTATAAATGTTATCGCTTTTTGGAGAGTGCATTATCATTCTCCAAGTCTCAGCTCATCAAACAAATAGACCCCTCTCGAAGACTATTCAGACTATTCTTCACTTCGTTAGATTTTGATCGTAGCCCATTTGCACAAGCCATGACTGGACATTGTGTCCATCTGAAAAATATGTTTCTCTGCAATACCAACCCCTTTTTTGGGGAGACCTCAAAATGAAAAGAATCCACAAGATTCTACCTGGCTTTGCTGGTTTGTGGATGTTTGTGGGGGATGCTTCTTACCGTGAGGCTGGATTGGTTTCAAACATCCACAATAGCGAGTCAGCTAGCGGACATTAGAATATACATGTTGGACACCGCCAAGTATCAGGTCGTATCAGGTCACATATTCATTTTTGCTGGTCATCTTCCCATTTATCTGGCTGAATCATAGTCGTTATAGTCATTCATCAACTAGAAAAATAAGGCACTTTTGGGATGCTTACTCCTACAATTCCCATAATAGAAGGATAGTTACTGGCATAATGTTCCCAGATTGATCCAATTATCGTGCTTTTCCCTGCAAAACATGCCCCTTTGAGGGTATACCGCATTTTCTAGATACATCATGACAGATCCATTGATTTTTTGCAAACTGCGCCTTGGTTGTGAGGTGATCCCCCACTCCACTGCAGCTAGGTGGCTGTCGGAAGCTGCTGCAAGACCTAATATAGAAGGGGTACACTATTTTCTGACAAGACCTAATATAGAAACCACGGTTTGTACTGGAATTTTCGGATTCCATGTGGGTGGTATCTAATTGGGTGAAGAATAGTTTTACGATTGTTTTTTTTGATAAGGTTTGTCGTTTTGCGTGGTATTTGCTACATTTTGGCATGTTCACCTTCCATTTTGCACGGTATTTGCTGAATTTTGATTTTTGGCACTTCAACCTCACATTTTGCATGGTATTTTGCTACATGTTGGAAGTTCAAACGTTCATGTGGGTTTCTTTAGGTTTCTTTAGGGTTTCATTTAGGATACCTTTAGGGTTTCTTTAGGGTTCCTTTAGGGTTCAATTAGGGTGTCATTAAGGCTTTCTTTAGGGCTCCTTCAAGGTTTCTTTAGGGTGTCATTTAGTGTATCTTTAGGGTTTCATTTAGGGTTTCACTTTAGGTTTATTCAGGGTATCATTTAGTGTATCTTTAGGGCTTCATTTCGGGTTTCAGTGTCATTTAGTGTATCTTTAGGGTTTCATTTAGGGTTTCATTTAGGGTTTCACTTTAGGTTTATTCAGGGTGTCGTTTAGTGTATCTTTAGGATTTCACTTTAGGTTTATTCAGGATGTCGTTTAGTGTATCTTTGGGGTTTCATTTAGGGTTTCACTTTAGGTTTATTCAGGGTGTCATTTAGTATATCTTTAGGGTTTCATTTAGGGTTTCACTTTAGGTTTATTCAGGGTGGCATTTAGTGTATCTTTAGGGTTTCATTGAGGGTTTCACTTTAGGTTTATTCAGGGTGTCATTTCGTGTATCTTTAGGCTTTCATTTAGTGTATCTTTAGGGTGTCATTTAAGGTATCTTTAGGGTTTGATTTAGTGTATCTTTAGGGTTTCATTTAGGGTTTCATTCAGGGTTCCTTTAGGGTTTCATTTAGGCTTTCTTCAGGGATTTTAGGGTTTCCTTTAGGGTTCATTTAGGGCGTCATTCAGGGTATCTTTAGGGTTTCTTTACGGTTTCATTCAGGTTTAGGGTTTGTTTAGGGTTTCATTGAGGGTTTCTTCTGGGTTTCATCTACAGTAGTTTCATTTGGGGTATGTTTAGGGATTCTTGAGGCTTTCATTTACAGTAGGGTGTGTTTAGGGTTTCTTTTTGGTTTCATGTAGGGTTTCTTTAGGGTTTCATTTAGGGTATCTTAAGGGTTTCTTTAGGGTGTCATTTAGGGTTTCTTTAGGGTTTCGTTAAGGGTGTCATTTAGGGTATCTTTAGGATTTCGTTTAGGTTTCGGGTTTCTTTAGGGTTTCATTGAGGGTTTCTTCAGGGTTTCATCTACAGTTGTTCTATTTAGGGTCTCTTTAGGGTGTCGTATAGGGTTTGTTTAGGTTTTCATTCAGGCTTTCTTTAGGGTGTCATTTAGGGTATCTTTAGGGTTTCTTATTGGTATTTCTTCATGGTGACTTAAGGTTTCATCTAGGGTTTCTCTAGGGTTTCATTAAGGATACACACACAAGAGAATAAAGCAACAAAAAAGCAAACAAACAGTAAAGAAAGGAAGCAGGGAAACAGAGGAGCAGGAAGAAGTAGAGCAGCAAAACCGCATGACTGCAGAAAAAGAAAAAGTAAAGTAGTAGAAAGGCAAAGAAGCAGGAAAGCAGAGAAGCAGGAAAAACAAAACGCGGAAAAGCAGAGAAGCAGAAAGAAGCAGAAAAGCAAGAAAGCAGGAACAACACAAAAAAAAGAAGGAAAAGGAGAAAAGCAAAGAAGCAGGAAATTCAAAAAACGGAGAAGCAAAAAATCAGAGAAGCAGAAAAACGGGAACAGCAGAAAGCAGGAATCCAAAAAAAAATCTTATCAAACAATAATTCTTCAAATAAATAGCCCTCCGGTACCTAATATGCAGAATTGCGACACGCCTCTCGCTAAATATCAGGAAATTTACTTATCTTTTTGGGGTCACTATGATGTGGCTATGCAGGGTATGCAGGAAATCATTCTGACACAGGTATAAAACCACGCATCAACTTGTCCGATTAGTTTGACCTGCAGTCGTCACTGTTTACTGCTTGGTTGCAGTTTCACTCCATCCAAAAAGTTTGAAGTGTGAGTTGGATGAAGCATCCCATGTTGCTGGAAAGTAAACAATCGATTAAACAACCATCTGATGCCACTAAATGTTAAACTAGCCGTGTCACCTCTAAGTCACTCAGCCTATGCCAAATGCATCTGATCTACTCAATGCAAGTTGATATCCGTGGTCCTTCCTGAAACCTTCAGCACCTTCTTTCCAGGGTCTACGCTGACCGTCTATCCATTTCTACTGTAACTACTGTATCCCTTTCTATCCTTGTAGCCATCTATCGAATCTATGTATCGATCCGTCCGTCCATCCATCCACCTAATCATCCAATCAACCAATCAATCGATCAATCAATCAATCAATCAGTCAGTCAAATCAAATACATAAATGATACATAAAGAAATGAATAACACAATCAATCAATCAATCAACCAACCAATCAACCAACCAATCAACCAACCAATCAAACAATCAATCAAACAATCAGTCAATCAATCAATCAATCAAACAATCAAGCAGTCAATCAATCAATCAAACAATCAAGCAGTCAATCAATCAATCAATCAATCAGTCAGTCAGTCAATCAATCAATCAATCAATCAATCAATCAATCAATCAATCAATCAATCATCACCACCACATCACCATCACCATCATCACCATCACCATCATCATTTTTTGTTTGGAAAGCATCCTGAAAGTCACCATGAAGCAATCAAGCCTTTTTGGAACAACTCAATTCATTCACCGCTTTCCACCGAACAAAAATCTGCAGCCCGGGGGCTGTATCATCCGAAGCGCTCCCATGGTCGTTCGGTCGTGTGACCTCCCATTGGGTGTGTAGGGGACCCTCCGATATTTGTGTTCGATGGTTTCTGACAAGGCTCGGGGAAGCAACATGAAGCAACCATGAGATTGCGGGAAGCTACAATGATGGGGCCCCAAAGCTACAGATGGAGTTTAAACATGTTGTCAACTATGAAGAATTCGTAGCTCTCCAGTCACGAGTACTAGAGTTATGTAATCTCTAACTTGACTCCTACAGTAACTAGCCCCCCAGTCATGGCATGTACTGTAAATCTTTTGTAGATCTTAGAATCTTTTTGTCTTATGATGGTAATAGTTTTAATTCAATATCACTTGTCATAACTTATAAGCCCAAGAACTTCTACAGAGTTGCTCCCAACACCCCCGATACGTATCGGGTGGTAAAATAGGTAGATAGAACTTGATAGAACTGTAAAATGACCAGCCTATTTTCCTATCCAGTGGCTATCTACCCTTGTGCCAGGTCGGCCTCCTCCCATCTCGGCAACGCGGCAAAGATAGGCCATGCCTCGTTTTTTCTTTTTAATATCTGACCAAGAATCAGAAAAGAGTGGATCAATCGATCGACTTTAAGTGAACAATTAAGCATATTGGGGTGTTTGGCATTGTTTTTTTTCAATCAAAATTAGGAAATTCGGAGTTTCCTTCGAATTGCGCCTCAGTCTGGGGTGAATTTTCCATGTGCTAAATGATGTTCAGCTATTTCAATTTCTAAATGTTCTAAATGAATCAAATTGAGGAATTCTGACTTGACTCTATCTGGGCCGGACATCCCGGATGTTTGTTACCCTAGATGACCACATCCTCATCCCGAATTTGACTCGTTCAACGTCTGACAAACTCATCCAACAAGCAAACTCGAGCAACCCCAAAATAGATAGAAACCTTGGAAACCCGAAAATTTAGTGTGTATATATATATACATAATAACATATCATATAAAATCATATCATATTATGGCTGAGTAGTATCGAAAAATACATTTTCATATAATTTCCCTGTGTTTGCCAACAAAAACAAACAGCAAAAACCAGTCATCAACCATACTGACCTCTGGGGTCGCAGACCAGGGTCGCTCTCGCTCGCTGTGAGAGGAGGCAAAGGCTGGAGGCAGAAAGAGCTCTTTCCCTGCAATGCCATGGCCAGAACACGTCAAAGGTAAGTTGTTTTGTATTGATTTGTTAGTAACTGGGATATTTTATGAGGATATATCATGATATATCCCAGCTGCAAAGCATCTTCATTTAGATCCCAGCTTCAACATGGGGTCGCAGGGATCCCCGGCCACTGTTGGTGAGGCCAGGCAGGTCCAGCGCAACCAGCGGCAACCTGCAGAAATTGATGGACCATCACCTTTTCGGGATGGACAATCATCATACAAAACCATCATGTCAGGTGTCTAGCCTCGCAAAATCGGAGGTTTCCTGTCGTTTTATATGATGGTTTTGTAATGTTCTGCATATCAGTCAACCACAGTCAGTCAGTCCAAAAATATTTTCTTGCTCTAAAATCCCTTTTAAAAAATATTGGCTGGGTGCCCACTGTTGGTGAAAACCCCGAAGACGGGGGCTCATGATTCTCGTGAATGCGGCCCTGAAACTATTGGAAAAAGCAGTTGCCATGTGCATGTTCACCAATTGCCAAGTAAAGGTGCAATGATCCTCCGGGTTTGGATCAAAAAAAGAAATCATTAACATCTCAATACACAATTCTATTTAAATACACTTCAGTTTTGATAATTTCAATATATTTCAATAGTTTGTAGAAATTGAACAGTTCTATTTTTGGTGAATCATACGAAAGATGACTTCTCTGCCCATCCAAGCGTCAGCATCCCACCTAGAGCTCCACATCAAAGCGACGCGGCGCGGCTACGAACTGAACCGTGGAACTCTGTGGCTGGGGCAGCAAACGCAGCAAACGTGGTGTGAACCTCCCGTCAAAATTATCTAGTTGGCGGTTTAATGAATACCATATTAGGTAGTTTGACATAGCTATGGAAAATGGTCTATTATCCATTTATTAATGGATAATTTACCTATTAAAAATTGTGATTTTCCACAAGAACGTTTGATTACCAAACTACGGTATTTCATGGTTGTATAATGGGTATACAGTTATACAATAGAATATAACTTTCCAACCATATGGCAGATATAACTCACAGTTTTTTTTGGGGGGGGTTTAACCATTCAAGGGGATGAATGGGGATGGAGAAAACCCCCAGCAATCACCTCCATTGGTACCAACTGCAGGCTCTACCAGTGTTTTTCTGTGGTCATTTTGGGATCACTTGATCACTTGCACAGGTACCATCCAATGCAACGGTGGGGAAATGAGAGTTATGCAGTAGATACGAGTATAAACTTGGAAACCGGCATAGGGGCAGTCCACTCACGAGAGTTGGGGCGGTGGAGCATTGACAAATATCACACGAGAAGTTCATGGGTAGAATTTTCGGGAAACCAACACTTGTGGTACTATCGAGAGCTTTGAAAGGAGGAGAGTGGACACATGAGGACAGCACTTCTTGAGTAAAACAATAACAAGATACCAATTTCTACCAAATGTTTCAGCTACCGCAGGCTTTTCAACAAAAAAGGCTGCAACCTGCGGGAATTGAAGGGATTTGTTGTGCCGGTAGCATCATGCATTAAGCTGCATGCCATTGACCACTCTTTCCGAACTTTGCAAGAGGACATGTCACATGCCCTAGATTTATACCCCCAGAAGTGAGAGTTGTGTCAGAATCTCACTCTTTCCACCAGAACAGTCGCTTCAGAGTCAACATAATCAGGTAGTTTAGTGAAGCTCTTCTACCAAAATTGGCTGAACCTGCAGCCCTCCAGCACTCTTGGGTTCCACATTTTCACAAATAGCCAGGCATGCACGGAAGTCGCGTTGGGTTACCGTCGGTATGAAACTTGCCTTTGGCAAACTTACCGCATCTCGGTTGTCAAATCAGGTTGACTAAATTAAATGATAGAATCCGTGTCCATGTTGTGGCATGGCAAGAGACTACACTGTCTACATGTGTACATACGAGTGGATGGAGTGCGAGTGGATACACCTTTCTGTATTGTAAAAAAAAATCTAAAGATCTCTACACCATTCAACACCAACGCAGGTTTGTTTCCTGCACTTGTCATTCAGAATATGGTCATCAGCGGAAATCATTTGCAGCTGGCCCAGCATCAGGAATTGGGGTCAGCCTCGGTAGGGTACTGAACACTGAAAGCACTAACCAAATCGGATTTCGGGGTATGAGTGATTCACTCTGCGCATCGTCCTACAACATCCGCACGAAGGAATGGACTAGGCGCCTAACTCTGCTTTCAAGCTTGACCATCCTGCAATACCAGCGATGGTGAAATGAACAAGGACAGGTGTCAAGCTGTAACATCCTCATTGACAAACGATATCCTGCTTGGTTGGGCTTTCCATTCGGATGTTTATTGCTTCTATCCTCTTCTTTGTTGATCACATGTCCAGTTCCTCTTGATCACAATCCCTTGTTCATCATATGTTTCATCATTTTCCTGAATCAATCATATGACTATATCATACTATATCATAACATTAGTGCCTATGTGGAACAATGCTTCCAGGATAATAGTTCGATAATATTTATCCACCAGGTTTCCAACTTTTCTGTCTATTTTTTTGGGTACTAACTATAAATGTATACCACATGAATTCATAGTTTAATCCCATTTTTCATACCACTAAATCTCACTAAATCCATCTAAATCCCATTGTTGACCACATACTTCACCAACTTCTTCTCTGGCTTCCCCGTTACCGTCCGATCACCTGGAACTACTCGCCAGTCTCCAGCTGGAAATCCTCCTCTTCACCTGGAAGCCACAAAAAATCATGCAGATCTGGGACTCAATGTGTCTTGATGGGCTTTAATTGATTCACAGACCGGGTTTTAATATGAAACCAGGACAAAAAAACCATTGAAGATTGGATTTCATGCGGTTCAACCATCCTGAAATAGGTGTGTATATATATATAAACATATAATATTATATAAATAGCTTATATGGCCCCCACAATGAACAAATCCAAGACAACTATAGTATTAGAATGGGATCACATGTTTGAAACTTATACAAAACATGAAACCTTTGTTGAAACATGGATGGCCAAATGGCAGAAGTTCTGGTTTCTCAGCCTTTCAGAATCTGATCGCAGCCAGTGTTCAGCAACTCACCTGGCCTCCAGCTTCACCATCGAAGTACATCTCCTGACACAAAAAAAAGGAACTGCAGGTGAGAAAAATGTTTCCACAAGTCACAAACGATCTATATTAAGCACATATTTGGGCAGGTATGACAACCTGACACCTGAAACATCGTGAAACAGTGCGAATTGATGTAACATAGGTTTCCAGATGATGCAGCATAAGCCAACACAAAGAAACATGAGGTCCAAAAAAAATTTGGAACTCTGATCATATCTTAATATAGATATCATAATAATATACCATGATATGATATGGCTATCTAAGATTCTAACATTAATCTAAAATTTATAATTACATGAAATATCTACAATGGATGGAATACCCCTCATCACAAAGGATCACGGAGCAACGGAATCGGTTTCTGCTTCTCGCGCTGAGTGTTTCAGGACTTGCCCCATTTGAATCATTTGAACATGACTTTCTAGAGAGAAACAACCCGTTGACCACTAACTCAAATCCCCAAGAGTATTTCAAGATTTAGTCAATTTAGTCACAACACGTGGGTACAAGTAGCAGTCTGAAAATAGGCTGTGTTCCTTAAAACCCAAAGGATTATCATAATTTTCCGTATAGGTACTGTAGGGGGATAAACACAACATTTTCAGACACAAACATGTGATAGCAGAGCTCGAGGGCCTCCTGTTTGGCACGGTCTGCCACAGAACGATCGCGCAGGACGATGACATCATTCAAGGGCTTGCCACCGTCCTGGCTGGGTGCCATGGTTTTTGGGCATCCATGGTTTTTGGAATCCCAACATCAGGCGTGTCATCAATCCTTCTGGATTTGAGTGCCCTGAAGGAGCAACACCCCGTACTACTACACCCCAAAGAATCAGGAAGCACCAGCAAAAAAACATCAAACGTCATCAACAAAAAAAACATCAAACGAACCACCAAACACACCACCAAACAAAAACAATCAACAACTCTTATCAATAAAACTAAAACTATCACTAGGCATCGACAAAAAAACATGGAACACATCCAACACAAACAAAACCAACATCCTATTGCCATCCTACAGGGTGAGGTCCCAAGTTACATGTTGGTTTATACCCTCTGGTAAACGTTTCCATAACTATGGAAAATCACCATTTTCAATGGGTAAATCCACTATTACTATGGGCCATGTTCAATAGCAAACTGTTAGTCATTACCAGAGAGTAAACCCCATGAGGCCCATGAGCACTATAGCCATGGGCGTTCACCAAGTGTGCGTCAACTGAGCTCCACGCCCAGCCACCAAAGATGATGACATGAGGACCTTCGAGGCACCCTTTTTTTTTGCCAATTGGGTACTGGCTACCATGTTTTGAAGCATTTCAGTAGCAAATGTTCACTTTTGGGGTTTATTCCATGTTATTTTACTTTAATCTGTCAAATGGGGTTTATGAGGGCTGACGTTACTCAATCCCAGTAAAACCACATAGGAAACACATCAACATTTGCCCTGGAGAGTTCGTGTCAGATCAAGCAACCACCCAAACATCCAGTAAAAAGTTGCTTGTCGACTAGGGGTCATGTTCCCAAATAGGCATGGATCGTGGAATGTTAAAAAACGATGACACACCCGACCGGCCATGATTTGTGGCGCTCCCTAGTTATGCTGTCGGTTTATATATAACTCCTTCTACACTTAAACTATGTCATTTTGTCACCATAAACCCAACAGTGATATAGTGATATTATAATATCAATTATAAACCAACTTCGCCATTCCGGCTTGGGGAACCTTGCATGATTTGTTGGTTGATCCATTTTACGCCTTTTTGGTCATTCACTCAGATCCCAACCAATAGCAGTGGCTGTGTGCCCATAGCGCTTGGATGGCGGGTTGCCAATGTATTTGTTTTGCACCTGAGCGAGGGTGGACGGTGGCCATCCCCAAGAATTGATCGTCTAAATTGTTGAGTAAGTGAGCTTACAATAGCTTCTACATAGCATTTTTAAGAGTGGAACCTGAATTTTGTCACAAGATTACCTAAAATGAGCAAAAATAGCAATATCTTCATGGTATTCTAGAACTTTGAGAGCTGTGAAATCTTAATCTTTACAATTTACAATTCTTTTCAGAATTTTCCAGCGTTAAGTTTTAAGATTTTAAAATGTTCACTGCATGGCACACGGAAACAACGACGAGAGTTCGGATTCACCAGGTTCCGGGCCCATTGCATGTCGGAGGTGCGCAGAGTCATGCCTGAAAAACCCAGCGTGAGCATCCACAGTTTCATCTGTTTTTATAGGTGATATTCAACTATATTTATGGACCCCACAAAATTGATCTTTATGGTGTTTTTGTATCTTTGTGGTCTTTATATTGGAATGAAAGGGATCTACCACATCAAAAAGATGATGGATCCAGCATCCTGAGACCCCAACAAAATTCACATGTCTCCTCTGCAGGCTTCTCCTTTTCTTCTTCATCAACCACCTGGCAAACTGGGAACGGACGAACTAAGGTTGTTACATGTTGTTTGTCCCAATCATCGTGAGCTTGGGGCCCTTGTCTTGTAATTACACATGTGGCACTTCAAGAAATTTATCAGGTCTGTGAACTGTGGCTATAGTGGAATATAAATACATTAATAATTACATCTAAATACACTTAAATACATCTAGATACTACATCAAATATCATAAAACATCATGAAACTACACTGCTTTGAAATTCAAGCTATCTCAGCCATCTATGATGCTGGATGTGGCCGGAAACTCTCCCTCTCTTCGAGGCGGCCACGGCACCTTCTCCCTTAGGGCAAAGGTGACGCTGGCGGCCTCCGAAAACAGTGGGGTTGCTGGCCATGGAAGATCCCCCAACTGTGGATTATTTTGTTGGTCCAACACGGCTGAAACTTTGAAACTTCAAACCAGAAACCAACTGTGAACCTAAAGGTGTTCACAATAAATCTTGAGTGGTTGCACACCCTGCTCGAAAGTTTGCTTTACCTCAATTCACCTGCACAAAACCAGGCTGAAGACTCACTCAGCACGACAATACAATTCATCAGCCTGGCTGCTAGTGCCACTCCAACCTGCGCAAGTCAAGTAACATTGCGATGATGCAACCGATGGAAAACACACACATATATATAATATATAAATATAATATAAATAAAAAATATATATATATAATATAAAAAATATAATATATATATATATATAAAGAAATATATTTAAACAATACATATATATAAAATATATAATATATATTAAATATATATTAAATATATAATAAATATTTCATATAATATAATATATATATATATATATTATATTTAAAATATGTATAATTTATATAATATATAATATATAAATCATGAATATTATACATAAATTTCAAACAATATAATATAATAAATATATAAAATATAATATAATATATATATATATACATATTAATACAAAATATATAACATATAATAAATATTATATATTATATTTATTATTGATATAAT
>Ga0126342_10019492_pt1:0-10000 | contig 11517 bp, 12 predicted proteins | sample Cyp1metagenome_FD_92528 | JGI IMG/M metagenome (GOLD analysis project Ga0126342, IMG submission 92528) | Coral microbial communities from Lord Howe Island, Old Settlement Bay, Australia - Cyphastrea 1 metagenome | ecosystem: Host-associated > Invertebrates > Cnidaria > Coral ... | reverse complement strand
CATGCATGTATGTATGTATGTATGTATGTGTATGTATGTGTATGTATGTCTCTGTATGTATATGTATGTATATGTGTGTATATGTATGTATTTGTATATGTATGTATATGTATGTATATGTATGCATATGTATGTATGTATATGTATGTATATGTATGTATATGTATGTATATGTATGTATACGTATGTATATGTATGTATATGTATGTATATGTATCTATATTTTTATGTATGTATATGTATGTATATGTATGTATATGTATGTATACATATGTATATGTTTGTATATGTTTGTATATGTATGTATGTGTATGTATGTGTATGTATGTGTATGTATATGTATGTATATGTATGTATATGTATGTATATGTATGTATGTGTATGTATGTGTATGTATATGTATGTGCATGTATGTGTACGTATGTGTATGTATATGTATGTGTATGTATGTGTATGTATGTGTATGTATGTGTATGTATGCGTATGTATGCGTATGTATGCGTGTGTATGTGTATGTATGTGTATGTATGTGTATGTATGTGTATGTATGTGTATGTATGTGTATGTATGTGTATGTATGTCCGTATGTCCGTATGTCTGTATGTCTGTCTGTCTGTCTGTCCGTCCGTCGGTCTGTCTGTCTGTGTGTATGTGTATGTGTATGTGTATGTGTGGCTGGTAGTCAGAAATGCTGCAAAGACCTAGCAAATACGAGGCTGGACCTCAGAAATCCTGCCAATAGCTTGCAAATAGAAGGGAAGTGGGTGCTACCTGGGGACCCGTTCCATTGGGGGGGTGGGAACACGGGACACGGGACCATATATATATATATTTTATTTATTTATTTATTTATATTTATATTTATACATACGTGTGACTACTATAGTACTTATATTGCATTTGTAGATATAGACATATGAATAACATTGTATGCATATGTTTTATATATATATATATGTAGATTGGCAAGAAGACAGGAGAAATGCCTGGAATCCACGATTTCGGAGGTTTGGACTCATGAAATGTGCGCCTGCCCCAAGTCCGGAGCCTGCTCTTGGGCCACCTCCAACGGGGGCTGAAGTGAACCCCGGACGTTGGAAAGCCATGGTGCTTGGAAGCCGCAAGGTTGGAAAAGGTTGAGAAAATGATGATATATTTTTTGTTGGGAGGTGTATCCCAGGTAGTAAGGGAGTTATATTAATCTATCTGTGTGTGTGTGTTATATATAAATATGTGTGTGTGGATAGAGATCCCATTTTTGCGACCGGGATATAATATTGCTACTGCCTACCCTAAAAGTCAAAGTTTCCAAAGGATAATCCTAAGATACCATCTGACCATCCATATTTTGGAGATTTATATGTTTGGCCCAAAAAAATAAACACCTTCACCGGATTCCGTGATTTTTACGGCTCGCAGAATGAACAAATACAGTACATTCATTCAGCTTTTCGTTTGGGTGAAATCAATTTTCGGGATCGGATTTCTTACATCTGGACTTCCGGTGACCCCCCCTACTGCTTAAAATTGGCATTGTCCATTGCCATGATTACTGGAAGGTACAACTGGATGTGATTTGGAAAGGTCTAAATTTGGCACTTTCGTCCCAGTGCCATTGGGTTAGAATCCAGCTCTGGCAATTAGGGGGGTCAGACTGTCAGTTTAAGTCAATATTCAGTTTTGATCATGTACACATGTATGTGTTTAAATATGCATGTAGACATGCTTACATGCATTATTGTTTTCATCTATGTATACATACATATACATATATATATATGTTATTATGGATATTATTCAAGATATATTATACATAATATATATATATATAATATACATGATACATCATGGTTCACATAGTTTATATGGATAATTAATATATGTGTGCTGTACTCATTCCTTTGTTGGACTTATGCTACTGGGACATGGAGATGATCTATGAAGTCCACGCCTGGCAGCGGTTTGAAGGGATGCAAAGGTCGCAACCGTCGCAGCGGCCAGGGAATCCTCCGTGGCTGATCCGACGTTGAACAATGGGAGTTCACCAGGAGTTTTTATGGAAAATATTGGAATTTCACCAGTCATTTGGTTGAGAAAATGGTGTCATGGTTCACTGTGGGTGTTACAACAGTGAAATATAGTCATCATGAAGCACTAGTACGTAAGTACCACAGGTGGTTTGCAACCACAACGGAAAGCCGAACTCGGAAAGCAGGTGATGGGGTTTCTCAACCCTAATGGCGATGTTCTGAACGATTTGGTAGTCCCATATCAATTTCATCATCTTCGAACTATCATATTCATTGTTTCTCCTAATTTGATCCATGAAACCATGAAACTCTCCTGCCGGCCCTGCCGCGGTGCCGGCGCCACGTGTGAAGACACACGGCGCGAATGCCCCACTCGCAGGCAGCGGCGCCGGGCCTCTGGCCACGCCTCGCAGGACCTGCCCAGGCACTGGGCCATTGGGAAATCAGGGTTTTTTTCACCAATGGTTTCCACGTAAAAGGTAAAAATACTAGGGTAAAAAAATAGTAACAACAGTAACAACAGCAATAATAATATTGGAATAGTGTATATTATGTATGTATATACATATTCTCATTATCAATTATTTGTTTGTGTTCACCTATGGTTTTATACGATACTATATTATTTTTTTAGGGATGATATATTATAGTGTTATTGTAGATGTATAATATGGTTCATGATAGCGATAATGAAATATGTGAGATATTCTTGGGATAGGGATATTGTGATTCTAGATGAATAATATGGTTCATGATAATGATAATGAAATATGTGAAATATTTTTGGGATTAATTATATGATATAATGATGATGATGACATATGGCTATTGTTTTTTGATACAAAAAATATAGATGCCTATAATAACAAATAATGGTTGGTAAAACCATTGGAAACATTATGGTATAATCAATATCTTGGGCATTCCAATCATTGGAGATATAAGTGAGATAATGGTAGCAAACCTTCGTTGAGTTTAGATTTAGATGCGAAACTCAATAGATTGGAATCGATTCAAGAAATTGTGATTATACTAGCAATAAGTCGTAATGATATAACCAACCAATCATTAATCTGGCAATTCACTGGGATGAACTCTCCCAAAACACACAGGATTTGTTCTCGGAAAAAGAAAGGGGTCAATGGATTGGTTAAAATAAAATCTACAGCAAACCATTATGTTTTTTCTCCAACATCAACCAAATCTGGAAATGCACCTGCCCAACATGGAAACGTTGAATCTGAATGGCTCCTTTTATGAGCGCTCTTAGAATGGCAATGACATCCACAAGAGCCTGCAATATGAATAGTCTACCAACCAATCGAATGCGGTCCCTCCTAGCCATCTGATTGGAAATGGCATCAGGCAGTCGAAATTGGGATGGTTTCCTGATAGGAAACGGATGGCTGACCGGTAAGACTTGAGAAAAAATGATCTGTTCCCAGTGTTTACCACTCAAAGTGATCCCTTCAACGCATCTGCCATACTGGGTGGCCCGGCTTGAAAGTCACCAAAGGCGTTGGCAAAGCCATGGCCGCCCGGAAAATTCGGGAGGCCGTTGGAACGTGAAAATGCATGATTTCGTGGCTGGTTCGTTTCAAATCCGACACTTTTTGAGTACACAACCGACCTTCCAAACCTCATCATCTGGCCGAAAGTCTGGAAAACATCGGCCACGCTGATGATTTGACTTGTCTTGAGGACCTGGTGGCAAGTTCTTGCGTTTCATGTTGGTTTACTAAAGTTGAGTATAGCTTCAATGTAGTTCAATAATATTCAATACCTAGAAAATCCTAAGATTCGAGATGGCTCACGTTAGGCTATGAATAGTTTTCTTCTACGGCATTTCCCATGAAGCTTGGACGAAGCACCAGAACCAACGCGCAAGGGGGGCTGAAGGCTTTGCAAGGTCACTTTGCAGGGCTAAAAGGTGTGTAAAATGATTTGTGCTGGAAACAAATGTGCCTCTTCTAAAATAACGATTTTTTGTTGGGTGTTTCTATTTCACGTGTATGGCAAAAAGATCGCAGAAATACTGAAACAAAACAAAGCCACACGTTTGCAAAAATGACCATACATGTTGAGTTGGAGGGGTTGGATATGGTTGGATGCTTCGGGAACCCGCTGCATGGAATGACGTTTTGTTGCATTACAACCACCTTTCCCGTGGAACCCCAGCGTCAGCCTGAACGGGGCATCTAGTGTTTGGGGGAAGGGATTCCCCTCTAGTAAACAAACATAGCTATGGAAAACTACCCATTACCTATGATAGGTTATGACAACATGATTTCCGATAATTAATTGGTTTAAATTATCACAGGGTATGGGTCAGAATACTTGTATACCACACGACATGACCATATATTGATTGTCAGAATCCCATTTCTTGCGATCCTTGCTTCACAACAGGTCCAGCACAGCGGGGAGGCGGAACGCAACCTGTCCATGCCAAAAACGAAGGCTCCAGGGGGCCACAGAAAAACCTAAACCGCGCTGCACCTGGGATCACTGGGATCACGGAAAAATGTGGATGATTCATGCTCAAATTTTGAATCAAATGAATTTGTTGAAATATGTTGAAATACTGAAACATATTTCAATGGTGCTTCACTGCACATGTTGACAAGCCTCGTGGTTTCTCCTCTCTGTTCACTTGCAAACGAAGAAATCAATGCCACTGCCTCAACCAAAACTCAAAACAGATTCTCCTTTTGCAGCAAGATTGTATTAGATGGATCTGCATCCAAGTTGCTAAGTGGCTAATGCATTACCTTTCTGATATCCATTTTGAAAATCACCCAAAAAACAACTGTTGTAGTTCGTGACATACTTCCCCATAACAAACCTATAGGAAAAATATCATATAATATTTTTCTTAGTCCATGATTGGAATGGTTATATCCCATATTAATATCATATATCAATATCATATTTCCCCCATGTGTTCTGGGTAGCTATTGATGCTATATCCCATAACGCCAAGCGGCGACCGGATCTGCCAAGTGCACCTGCAGAACCTGGAGCTGCAGAGGCCGCGACTTTCCAATTGGCGGAGGTCAAAAAACCTACTTTTGAAAGCCATTGGTTGGTTTATATGATGATATCTCATGATATATATATATATATATCAATCTCATGATACATCAGGATATCTCGTGATACATCATGATATCTCATGCTGTCTCATGATATCTCACGATATCTCTAATAACATGTGTTTCCATACGTCTTTTTCTATATATAGTATAGTAGTCATTTGGTGTAATGTTTTGTGAATTTGCATTTTTTTGTTAAATCTATTTACGCACTGCATTTTACCCTTTGAGTTTGTTATACCCCGTTTTTTTTGGCGGAATTATGGTCTCCTATCGCGGTTAATGATTGAATAATATTGGGGTGCCAAATTTTTAAGAAATCGCCCAAACAATTTTTTTTCTGCCGCAAATGTTTCATCGCGGCCCCCAACCCCCTCCACCTGGCATGGTTCCGGTAAGTCCCGCCTGGTCAAGACAAAGGCAACGGAACTGTAAACATGTCGGCCAACTAGCAAGGGACAGCAGGAATTTAACCCAGTCGTTCCTACTCCACGCCAGGTACGTTTGAAAACAAACATCACAATTGCGGTCTTGACCACAAGGATTCACCTGTACTTCTTCTTAATACTAAACGCCACCCCCCCGAATGATTTTTGTAAAATAGTAGGGGGTCAATAATGTTGGGGTGCGAAATTTTCCCTGATATTGAATTCAAACTTCTAATACAAAAAACTAAGTGGTCCTATGTCAAATTCGATTACATTTTTGTTTAAGCCTAATTAATAATATTGCCAAAAAATGATTTCAATGTTTTCCCCTAATATTAGATTAAAAACCATATATATATATATTTGTTCGATCTCAAAAAGCCGGACCCTAATAAAAAAAAAAACACCCCAGGGCTAGTTTTTATTATCAGATGGTGAAATGATTTTTGATTACTGGGTGCTTTAATGATAGGAAGAAGGGATTCCACTTTTCCTTGTTCCAGTTTGACACCCTACACAAGTTATGTGATGTACCACATCATTCCTTCAATATCAAAAAATACTTAACCATCCTGAACCATTTTTTTTACACGGTGAGTGCCCCACCTCAACTCTTTCAAAGTGAGCCAACCTCCAAACGCCACTGTAGCACTGCCCAATACCAGGGGCCTCAGGTTGTCGGCTGGTTTACAAAACGGTCCCAACATACCGGTCTGACCGCAGGAACCTCCCATCTGAAAAACAGAATGGCGATTAATCGCTGATTTTAAAGATTCCCTCGTTTCAATCCACGCCACACGGGGGATCCCCAATCTCTTGCTGCCGTGCTACACGTGCCGGTGGCGAGCTGCCCCACTTGCCATTGCTAGTTCAAGTCGTCTGGAAAAACAAGTGCTAAATTAAGTTATTCATTATCAATGACAGATGTGCTATTGCCAGGACCACCAACAAAATTTGCGTGATTATGCCGTTGAATGCTCAGGAAAATTTACCCACTCCTTTTCGTACATATAAACATGTTGTTTGTGTTGTTGTTTTTCCGCTGCTACCTCGTCATTTGATTGGTCAAAACATAGTTTCCGTCCTTCCGCGTGTGGGCCAGCCTGTGTACCGACCTTGCGCCCACTGCTAATAGCACCGACTCTCTAAGCCAATTTCTCCCGCATCGCCAACATAACATGGTTGAACTGAAACAAATTGAAGGTCAACACCAAAAATATGTTGGGAGAAACAAAGCTGCAAAGGAAAGAAACATGCAACTGGATTCGGGTGGATGGGGGTAGGTACCGGGACCATGGATGTGCTATCAAAACACGTTTGTAAAGCAAGGCTCATTTATTAGTGAGACCGAAATAAAATGATACCGGTTCGGTCCCAAAAAAACACAGCAAGGCACGTTGGAAGAATTTCATTGTCGAGGTGGACTGGCCGAGCCAACTCGCCGCAACAATGATGAACAGGCCCCAAAGATACAAACAGTAAAACTGCGTGCGCGTGTGCACAAAAGCGACTTGGAAAGAGATAAAATTAGTGGAAACGAAGGAAATTTCGATCGGGCGGAAACCAGAAACATGATTCAAACAAATTGCTGGCAAAAAAACATCCACAATAATAAACACCAATTGTGCAACTCAATACATGACTGCAACGATTTTTTTGACAATGCGATTGCCATACGGAGACGAAGATCTATATTAGACCTGCGGGGGAGGAGCGACAAATAGCGACAAACGAACAGGAAAACTTGGACGAGAATGATATTTTGCCGCCCAAGATTTCGCACACGGGAGGAATTGGGTACCTTTAATTATTGATATGAACCAATGGCAATGTCCAATTTTAAACAACAAATTATTTGGTGATAGTGAAAATGATGTTTTCCAGTACGCATCGTGAATCCCAATCAATTTTTCACATTTGTTGGCCCCGCGACATTTACCAGGCAAGGGGGATGGCATGCTAGCTGGCGAAGGTCAGTGCTTGACCGTGCAAAGCATCATGATTTCAGCATGGAGGTTTGCTGCCGTTGATGGTGTGCCGCATCGTTGCTGAATGTTGCAGAAAGCAGGCCGATGTATCGAAAACCCAAGCAATGGTGGCAGCAGACCAAAGAAATAGGACGGACAGTACCTTGCAACGAGAAGGCCGCCAAATGAAGAACCCACGTTCGTCATTCCACCACCCGGCAGCTGAAATTTTGTGGGTTTAAAATTGTTATGGTTCCACCGCCTGCAATTGCCCGTCCCAACATATAAAATGTATTTTTTTTGATAACTACGTGCTGTGGACCAACCAACAAGGTCTTTTTTGTCAATCCATATGCTAGGTGACATGACCAATCGCAATTTAACAAAATGATACGGAGGCAAAAAATCTCCGTTTGGTGTGCCCCCTAGGTCCTGGACATGAACCTTAGCCAGCTGAAATTCATAATCCAAGCCCCAACAATGCATGGTAGATTTTCAGGTTGTAGTTTCAAGGGCGTATTTTTTGGGAGTGAACCCCGGAAAAAAAAAAAACGGGTCCAACTGAATGTTTGATGAATAAAATTTCGAGTGCGCTGAGGTCGCTTTGATACAAGGCTTTTGCAACATGACCTGAGATGAAACTCAAAAAAATGATTTTACGTTGATCCAAAACATTGCTTGAACATCTTGAAAAGAAAGTCGAATTTACGGACAGCCAAGTCGTCTATGGCAAATGGTAATTCCAACCCTAAAAACACAAAGGTCACACGCAAAGATTGCAAAAGGAAACAAGAGGAAACGCAACGCCAAGGTGGTCTCTGCCGATGGTGGATGGGAGTCCGGTGGGCCAAGAGGGAATTTGTGTTTTTGAAGTTCATGATACGTCATGACAAACACAAGTTTTCACAAGAATGATTTCTATGGTGTACCTCATATTTATATTTATATTTATATTTATATTTATATTTATATTTATATTTATATTTATAATTATATTTATATTTATATTTATGTTTATGTTTACGTTTATATTTATATTTATATTTAAATTTATACTTATATTTATATCTATATTTATATTTATATTTTTATTTATACTTATATTTATATTATATGCGTGTGTGTGTGATGCATGCATGCATGCATGCATGCATGCATGTATGTATGTATGTATGTATGTGGGATATGTTGCCCACATGCTAGGTTTAATTATCGAAATGTTAGTTGTATAGAGGGGTCTGTTCAAGATGAAATTCATGGGACAATGGTTCTACTTAGTTTTTGTTGCTTGAACACCTTTTTGAATCATCGGGATTGCTGATCATCAAATATACTCGCGATGGTGGGTAGATGAGTTTCAAGGGTTCGACCTGTTGAGGATGAAAATCCTAAGTGTCATATGGTTTGTGGTGTGTGTTGTTTCTGGTCTGATGCATTGTACCATTCATAGCGAGTGGTGAGTGTCATGCTTCTGATTTCTGAACATAATTTTACTAAGAAACCCTCACTTCCTGTTTGTTGTGTGTGTGTCCCGGATAAATTCACCGGTCCGATGTTCGGTCCTTGGCCTAAAATATAATATGTATATATATATGTGTGTGTGTGTGTCTGTTTTTATATTGAAATAATTGAAAATGCATCCGTTACCTTTCAAATTTTTCACGGCCCAATGTTTACACCAAGATCTCAAAGTTGTTTTCATGTCCCAAATCCCCCAGGGAGATGACCCAGGGTTTTCCGGGAGTCCCTGGATGAGGTCCCAGGAGTCTGGCCCAACAAATGTCGAAGGCCACTAGGGCCCTATCAGTTATACCAATGGTGCTCCAGCCTCACCATGAGGAAAGCCGGCCGACCACTCAGGAGGTGGCATGCCAAACTGCAAAAGTTTTGTCACAGAAAATTTCCTCAGCATACGATTTTGTTGGAAACGGGGCAAAGTCCTGAGTGGCCTGGTGCACTATTTTGTTTTGCAATTCCTAGGTCGGCAGTTGAACTGTTGACTTTTTTTTTTGCTCGCACCTTTTTGCTGCACGAGTTCATGGTCCCCCAAACTCTTTGTGGTTGGCTGACTGTTTTTATACTGGCCAGTCTCCAGATGTGCTCAGTCCACCAAAGGGGGGAAATCCAAAGTCCAGAAAAGTCCAAACCGGTGTGGTCACCTGCCCGGGAGTCGGCTTGGGGTGGCAGTGCCGACGGGCGTTTGGGCGAGCAGGTGCCCGAGGGGTGGGAGCGCCCCATCCCCATTATTGCAGTTGGTGTCCCGGGTGTTGAGGAGGGAAGCCGCGAAGGCATGCACGCTGGCATGTGTGAGTAGCGCCGACCATCGGGCTGTGAGTGTTGTGATAGTGGCTTGTCTCAGTGGGGCGGGGGTGCCACATAGGGAGTCCATTTGCGATGACCTCGATGGTGCGGTCATCGAAGCGTTGCACAGCAGGGATGTTGAGGTTGCTGAGTCTTGTGTGCATGGTGACACGTGCACC
>Ga0126342_10019491_pt1:5000-11517 | contig 11517 bp, 14 predicted proteins | sample Cyp1metagenome_FD_92528 | JGI IMG/M metagenome (GOLD analysis project Ga0126342, IMG submission 92528) | Coral microbial communities from Lord Howe Island, Old Settlement Bay, Australia - Cyphastrea 1 metagenome | ecosystem: Host-associated > Invertebrates > Cnidaria > Coral ... | reverse complement strand
ATTTTATTTTATTATATTATATTATATTATAATTATATATATATATATTATATTATATTATATATTATATCATATTGTATTATATTATATTATATTATATTAAATCATATTATATTATATTACATTATATTATATTATATTATATATATATATTATATTATATTATATATATATATATTATTACATCCTCCCAGTTGTTACCCCCAAGGGCCTTTTTACGTGCCCAGCTCATACCGATTCCCCATTTCCCACCCCCTGGCGCCCGCAGAAAGCTCGGGGCGCCCAAAAGCACATCCACGGCGCGGCGCAAGTTGCTCTCATCAGGGGTGGAGGGCTTGGCAGTGGCACTCAGAACCGTCAAGCTCTGCCAGGATTCGTTGCAAGTGTACATCAGGTGCTGCCAGAGCTCCTGGTGCCCCAAGGATTCTTAAACCACTTAAACGACTTAAATTCAACACTAGTTCAGCAGGATTTGGTTGTTCGATCTGTTTGGTGGTTGCTGTAACTGTAGTCATTTATTTTGAAAACGGCCCCAACATTTTCCTACAGTACCGGGCTGAAGTTTTCAGGGCAAACCTGATTTTGTTACCCCCTCACCACTCGCGCATGCCAAAATACTTGTGAACCCCTGGAACTCCCCAAATTTTTAAGAATGCAGCGTCCTTCTCCAACCCCAATCCCCAACCCCGAAGAAAAAAAACATATTTTACCACATTTTCCCCCCAGCGTCCAACCTTCAAGAAAATTGTATCGGCAATCCCCCCAATCCCCTGCGATCTATATTTATATTCTAGTTCCCTGTCTGCGCAACGCATGTTAGTTATAGTTTTTGTGCATACATGTATGATTTATATAAATAGTTCATTTCATCCACTGTGCCTCTCCGTGGCTCAAGACTCACTAGCAGACTGGCATAGCGGTATAGCCCTAGAGCAAAAAATTGAACCTTCCCCCCAATTTCGCATATGCTTGCAGTTTCCTAGCTTACATCCATGCCCCTCAATACGGGGAAAGCGGGTCCTCACCCACACCGCAAGCGGCTCCTCCCGCCACGGCACCCCCATGAGCCGCGGCTCTGAGGCGGCCTCGCGCCCTTCGCAGCGTGCCGAAGCCAACAGCTCTAAGCCCTCGAGCCGCAACTGGAAGAGTTCCTCAGATTCAAAAACGCTCCATTCATATCCATGCATACCATGTTTATATATATATATTATTTACAAAACATCCACATATATATATATATATATACCTGACTTCCATTGTGACCGCGCTCGACGGGCTTTCTCGGTTTCGAAAACCGCTCCGGGTTGAGCAATGCATTTGACGACCAAATCCCTCCATAACAAAACATTATCCAGGCAAGAGACGCCAAACAGCGCGGCGGGAAGTAAAAAGGTAATGTATATTAATGTATTGTTATGTTGATGATGATGATGATGATGATGATGATGATGATGATGATGATGTTAATATTGATGATGATGTTGATGGTGATGATGATGGCGGTGATGATGATGGTGGTGATGGCGATGATGATAATGGTGATGATGATGATGGTGATGATGATGATGATGATGGTGATGATGATGGTGATGATGATCATGATGATGATGATGATGGTGATGATGATGGTGATGATGATCATGATGATGATAATGGTGATGATGATGATGATGATGACGATGATTATGATGATGGTGATGATGATGTTAATATTGAAGATGATGATGATGATGATGGTGATGATGATGATGATGATGATGATGATGATGATGACGATGACGATGACGATGACGATGACGATGACGGTGATGATCATGATCATGATCATGATCATGGTCATGATGATGATGACGATGATCATGATGACGATGATGATGGTGATGATGATCATGATGATGATGATGATGATGATGATGATGATGATGATGATGATGATGATGATGATGATGATGATGATGATGATGATGATGATGATGCGGCCAGTGTTTTGTGCGAGCCTGCGCGGTCGAAATGCACATGGACATGTCACAAGCGGCATTGTGTGCGGAAATTTACAGGGAAAATGCCAGACGATTCCGATAACCACCTCGATTGAACACCGGCCCTTAACTGTTACCGTAAGAACCCCTCAGTGTGGCCACGCTGTTTCGGGAATCATAGTCTCAGCACTTCCCCAGCTTGTCATGGCACGCTATGTCTCCGAGATTGCAACCAATTGCTCAACTAGTTCGCTAGAGCAAGTGGGCGCAATGTCCAGAGATAATTGTGGTGAACTAGTTCACTTTACCAAGTGGGGCGAACCACCAAGCAGGGGGGAAAATGGTGAGAAAATCCTGGGCATGTCCTAATTTTTGGACAAATTGGGGACGATTGGGAAAGTCTACAAATTTGTTTGATGGGAAAACGTAAGGAATATCATCTTTGCTTATATAGCTAGCGATTTCAATGTTGTCATGCGGGAAGATACGGTGAATTTCGCCAAAAATGTGGATTGGAGGAAATCCTCGAAGAATTGTGGAGCAGCAATTAGGACTGCTGCTGAGAGAAAGCATCCTTAACAAAAAAGTGGGAAAATACTGGTGCAAGTATATAGTCATATATAGTCGATGAATGATCCTTCACCCAAGTTGGTCAAGTCAGTGGCCTAGTTCACCCCACATTACCGAATTGGCACACCTTGGGCTTCATGGCACAATGGTGGTGCCATAACCATGGGGAAATTCATGGTGCGAGGCTCATCGCGTTGTCCCAAGGGGAAAGCGTCCAGTGCTCGCTGCATGGCCGTCACAAACTTTTCCAAGCTGTCAGTGGCACGAATACCTCACCATGACTAGATGGGCCCAAGGACCCTGGTGATCGACTGGGAGATCGTATGGTCAACTCATGGTCGACCCTGGTGATTTCAGTGATCCCATGACGTCCCGATGCCAAACTCTGGAACGAACATCACATCAGTAGTGTTGGTAAAAGACTGCCAGAAACCATCACCTAATTTCACCATAAATAGATACTATTCCCAAAATGGGTGGTTTATGATTGTTTTACCCCCATTATACTATACTAATATGTGATGATGAATCATTCCAAAAGATAAATTCTGAACTCTAGCCATTTCCACCGCAGCATGGTGAGGTGCTCATGGATTTGTCGGTTAGGAGGTCCATGAGGGAAGCCACAATGATGGCGACCAGTTGGCTCAAAAGATTTTGGTAGTTCGACAGGCTCCTGTAGGTTGGTTGAGGAGCATGAGGATGAGCCTGGTAGTTTCTATACGTTATTAAAATAATATCATTATTGTTGTTGTTGATTGCTATGATTGTCATTATAATGATTAATTTATTCTTAGTATTGTTAGTTTAATAATTGGGATGTTGCTATTATGTAAAGAGAATTGCTCATTAATGATGAATCAGTTTTGCCATTTAGGACCTATGATTGTCATGATTGTCAGCATTGCTGTTAGCATTCTTGGTACTGCTACTATTGCTATCAATTGTTATGCAATGACGATGCCAAAGCGGTGGAAGGCCACTCTTCCGAGAGACCCTGTGCACCTGCAGTCTGAAGTCATGGGTCAATTGCCAATAATTCATCAATATGGCGATGGATGAAAACCCTGGCATGCTGGCAAACATCAAAATAGTTTGCAAATTGATGTTCATCCAAAAAAAAAATAGGTTTTGACATGTTTTGACCCATCACCATTTAATAATGAACAAATGACTGATTCATGAACTTTTTGTCATGACTAATTTGACTAATGACTACTTCCAAAATTTCATGGGCCAAAATGGAGTCCTGGCCTAGACATTGGGCGCTGTCCTTGTACCGATGCGCTTGTCACACTGGTGCAGCGAGTGCTCCGCGAAGAAGCAGGAGAACATGAGGCCGGCGTAGAAGAAGTTCGGCGAGGCAAAGTAGACGAAGAAGGAGAGGAATTCCTAGGGACTTGGTGGACTTGGTGAAAGTTAGGCCATGGGACCAGAAAATTTAGGGATCGAAATCGATCAAAATTCAGGACCCTGCAAAACTTGAGCATTTGAATCGTTGATGACATTCTGATCATTCTGGCTTGTGTTCCTCAGGAACAGGCCATTTCGCATCCCCTTTCCTGGATCAGAAATCAGAAACCATAGGCCATAGTTCCCTTTAATGTGCCTGCTCCCAAAAATGTCTATTCAACAGCCAGATTCCAAGCAGAAGTAGGCCAACAAAAAGAAGCCACACGCCAACTCGGCTCCTTAGCTCTAGTTACAACAGGCCAAATCGGTGGCTCGAAATATGTCGAAATGTTGCAGGCATCGGTCAAGGATGGCAATTTCGCAATCGCATCATCCGAGCCACCCACATCCATGGAGATATCGCAAGAGATGCCCATGGTCAGTTGCCCCAGCATAGTTCCAAGGCCGACTCCGATGAAGCGATCCAAGTTCTTCTTCAACGCCGCAGCCTGCGCGTTGAGCCGTCAGGTCTTGGGTGGAACAATGCCACGTAGTGACCCATGTCAGCAGCCATCAACTTCAAATTGGGTAGTTGTGACCCATATTGACCCAAAATCATCCAAAACATCCCGAAACCATCTGAAATCCGCCCAGAAATCATCCAAAACGTCCAAAAAAATCATCCAGACATCCCACATCTATAGAGGCTTCCCCAGTCCTCATCGGTGCCTTATTTCCGCCCTGGAAGATGAGGTAGGCCACCGTCCCCGCCGGGGTGGCGTTCCAGTTGGGGATCAGCGGTTTGGCGTTGAGGCCACTCCCCAAACCGAGACGACCAAGGATGAAACAGACCAGGAAGGTGGCGAATAACTTGGCATTGCCTTGGAGCTTTTGGGGCGGCCTAAGCCCATGCTCAACCCCCCAACAATTTTTGATGCATATTTTCGGTGTTCACCAAAGATTTCTTGTTCCAAACTTTCATCCCGTGTCACTGGGCCAGGAGTAGCCTGACAGGTTCCAAGTCTGCAGAAAATTGGTTGGACATGTTGAGGAGAACTGACCTGAAAACCTGGAAGGTGCATGAAATTGGGAATGGGTCGGTAACACCCAAGATTGCTTGAAATCACCCAAAAATAATGGAATGTTCTTTTCAGGCAGTTTTCCCTACAAGTAAGCGCTTGTTAGTGGTTAAGCTATATACCAAACCTAAGTCTAGCACGGTAGTCCCAAACAAACCCCCAACATCCCCCTTAGCTCTGCTTTGGCCACAGGCCACCAATGATGCCAATGATACGACTTGGTAAATCCCTGCCTTCAAGCAACCACTGAAGGCGGCCGAGGGGCTGTAAGTCACGGCTTTCCATGATTGCAGCTTGAAGGGGTTGGCAGGGAACAAGTCAACAAACCTTAGAAGGTCTGGGGTCACTGGACCAATGATGTGATTAGAGCTGTGCTGGGTCTGCCTGGACTCATACTGCTGAGGATATCGGTGTATCATTGCAGGACTGCCAGGGACAAAATGTCAAACCTCTCAAAGCATACTTGCTTGCCACCAGAACCTTGATTCCGTGATATACTCCGGATATACGCTACTCGGAACCCTCACCAAAATGCAAAAATGATCAAAATTGCACATCTCAAACCCTATTCCAATCATGCACTAAACTGACAAGCAAGAGTTGTCTGCAAATCAAGCACGTTGCAAGGGCGGGATGGCCATCCAACGTTTCAGTACTTGGGCCTAATCTACGTCTAGCTTCAAGCATGGCACATGCCGGTCGATCAGGAGCATGGGTGAGAAATAGAGATGATTCTGGGCGCGGTTGGGGATGTTGTGGGGACGGGTCCCAGCAATCGGTGGCTTCCAGTGGCTTCCAGTGGCTTAGGGGGAATGACCTCACCCATACCCAACTGGACATAACTGGACTGGTATCCCATCACCTCAGCTGTCAAGAAACCCCTTCCAGAAGCCACAGCAGGGACCGACCCGGCGCACGCCCACTGAGCCCTGAAAGGACGCAAGGTGATTGGATACCTTCTGACCTGGGGCCGTTGACGCGTGGCTGGGGCTGGCCCACCACCTGCTGGGGCCCCTGAAGGTTGCACACTTTTGTCGGTCCCTTCCAGCGTGATTTTCCTACTTGGCGACTAGCGAGCTGTGAAGTTGAACACCATTGAACACCCCTGTTCAGTCAGTTAGAAAGTGACCGGACTTCCCAACTATGTTCGCTTCCCCAAGTCCACTCACCTTCTTTCGAAACCATCCCAAAAAACTAAGTCATTGTCAATAATAATCCCATCTATAATCTATCTATACTGTACAGTGTAAAGCTATATTCTATATATATATAACTGTATGTGGATATACGTGTATATGTATATGAACGACCCTGGAGCCGTGTGTATATATATATATATGTGTGTGTGTACATACATACATACATAATGATAGACCACCAGCCAGTTGTTTATTGGCTCTATGTATCCCAGGTTGGCCTGTTCTCTGCCCATTTCCGATTTTGAATCCACGCTAGGACGCTGTAGCCGCTGATGCTGGAGGCCAGTGCCAGTTGCGG
>Ga0126342_10019491_pt1:0-2500 | contig 11517 bp, 14 predicted proteins | sample Cyp1metagenome_FD_92528 | JGI IMG/M metagenome (GOLD analysis project Ga0126342, IMG submission 92528) | Coral microbial communities from Lord Howe Island, Old Settlement Bay, Australia - Cyphastrea 1 metagenome | ecosystem: Host-associated > Invertebrates > Cnidaria > Coral ... | reverse complement strand
GTAATAAACATATATATATATATATACTTATATATATATATAATCATCACACTAAAACATGATGCATCCTCACCGCCACCCTTCACCCGTCCAAAAACAACGCCAGGGCGCATCTTCTGTGCACGACTCAGGGCGCTGATGCAGCTGGGGAGCAGCGCCGCCAGCACCGCCAGCAGACAGCCCACCACGGTCCCCATCAGCGCGCCCGTCTCAGCGCTATGAAGCTGCACATCGCGCACGCCGCAGCTGAAGGTCGTGTCCTAAGCCGAGAGGTGACTCGGGCTAGTCAAAAAGCCGGATACAAGATATGGGTGTGTGCACATATATATATATTGTATATACACATATAGTACATATTATTACAAAAAGGTATCATTATTGCTATTATCATTATTATCAATAGCATTGGCATGAGTATTGGCCTTAGTGCTGTTGTTGTTGTTGTTGTTGTTGTTGTTGTTCTGCTGCTGCCGCTGCTGCCGCTGCTGTTGTTTGTGGTGATGATGATGATGATGATGATGATGATGATGATGGCAAATAAAAATGGATAAAAATGGCCGTAACAATTGTGATATATGACTCATATGACAATGATGAAAATAGTAATAGTATACAGTGTGTGTGTGTGTATCTGACCGTAGCTTCAGGCTTCACTCGAACAACCATGTGTGTTTTCTTTTGGACTATCCAAAATGTCTGCGCATCAGCTGGAGCCATTTTTCCGCCCAAGGACAACAGCCAGCTGTTCCCATCGCATCAAGACACATCGAAGGGGTTCAGGAAGCACATTGTGAAGTAGGCTTGCCAACTCAAGGTATACATCCTGACCCCGGGTGTCCAGCTGGTATCCCCCAATGGCATCCACTGGCCACACACCCCTCATGTTATGATGTTATATGATGTTTTCTCCAAGCGGTAACTCCCAAGTAAGCAAATCAGGGGGTCATAAAGTTAATTACAAATGGGAATAATCAAGCCTGCCATATCCAGCCAGCGTTAACATTAGTCAACAGAACAAGGGGAGGAGTACTGAGCGGAAAATCAAAGCACATTCATTGTAGGAAAGCTTCGGAACTTTGGGGCCGCCATCACCGGGGAAGAAATGATGTCGTCTGGCCCCAAAGAAAGAGGGGCTGGTTTGAACGGTTCGGATGCCATTTGTCATGATTTACCTGTTGCTTGTTCAACCGGCGTCACTCCTCTATCAATGCTATTAATCAATCAGTGGGAAAAGGACTCGCGTGCTTCCTAAAGCAGATCCCAAGCAGCTTGGCATTCGTTGCGAAGTTCAAGACGAAGGTAAGCCTCACTTGAAAGACGCATGAGCTGTGAGGATGGATTTTGGATAGAAGAAAGTAACCAAAAATTCTCTTATCATTTCATGACTCGGTTAGACGTTATCACTATGTTACGTACTTTACCATGCTGAAATCATGATAATTACTATGCTATATACTATACAGTGGCAGACCCTTACTCAGCCTTACTCCCACTACTATTGTCAGTGTCACCACGTCTCTAAAGTTTAACCAGGTATAACCAGGTCGAAGTTAGATAGTTAGATAATGTTAGAGAATAAGTCGCCCAAGAATCCACGGAACCTTTTTCATGGCAAGGTGCAAGACGACGATTAGAAAGTTGGCATACCCAAAGACTTTTGCCGTCCAATCGCCCGCCGCCGTGCCGTAAGGGAAGATGCTAAACCTCGATGGCAGGGGAACAAGACCTGCTTCTTTTTGTTTCCATCGCAGCCAAAGAGCATGAGCCAACAGTTGGCCACTGGAAGCAGAGTTCCATAGAAGCCCGTCCAAGCCAGAAAATTGGAGGTACCCAGATCAGTGTAGAAACTGAAGGCGACAATCACCACAACATAGCCTGGGAGCAGTCCAAGTATGTCCAAGTAGAGCACCGGATCAGGATTTGAGGCTCAGCAAGCCATGGAGCTATCCCAACTCCAACGAAAAAAAAACGAGCCACTGGGATGGTTCAGCTGACGCCAGTGCTTCGTAAATGGTGTGGCCTTTTCAACAAAAACACTCTACGTACGCAGATTTGTCAAACATTCACAAAGCAGTTACTGCGGCAATCACATCAAACACTAATTATTTAAAGCTCCATAATCCCAAATGCTCAATTCAGTCATGGATCATTCCCACTTCATCCCACTTCATCCCACCCCACCCATCCCACCGATAGTTTAAAAAAAAAAACAGAATAATAAACCCTGACCCTGACTATTATCAATTGGGCCAGTTACCCTCCCCTTCGCGCACGTGGACGTGGAGGCCAAAAAACGTACCACTAACATGGACGTGCATCTGGTCAAAACCAGTAAATTCTCACTAACAAGGACGTGGCCCGCCCAAAATGTCGCTAACAAGGACGTGGTACATTTTGTAAAAACCATCAAAATTTAGCTAACAAGGACGTGGTCCTCCCAACATTTAGCTAAAAAGTGCACACTAACATGGACGCTGCAAAGTTTCATATTTTGGTAGGT
>Ga0126342_10019490_pt1 | contig 11519 bp, 9 predicted proteins | sample Cyp1metagenome_FD_92528 | JGI IMG/M metagenome (GOLD analysis project Ga0126342, IMG submission 92528) | Coral microbial communities from Lord Howe Island, Old Settlement Bay, Australia - Cyphastrea 1 metagenome | ecosystem: Host-associated > Invertebrates > Cnidaria > Coral ... | reverse complement strand
TCATCATCACCATCATCATCACCATCATCATCACCATCACCGTCACCATCACCATGACCACGACCACCACACCACCACCACCATCATCACCACCATCATCACCACCACCACCGCCGCCGCCACCACCACCATCATCATCATCACCATCATCATCACCATCACCGTCGCCATCACCATCACCATGACCACGACCACCACACCACCACCACCATCATCATCACCACCACCACCACCGCCACCCCCACCACCACCACCACCATCATCATCACCATGATCATCATCACTGTTACTATTTTCTGTTGTTTCTCGGCGATGAACTTTTGTCATGATGATACTTGGCTCCTGGCAGGCATTGGAGGCCTTGAAGGTGGTCACGGCGAGATCGGCATCCAACCCCTTCCAGAAGAAGGTGGGCAGATCGCCGTGCGTATCACATCGGCGGAGATGGGCGGATGATGTCCAGTGAAGTGTGCGTATATGTGTGTATATATTTGAAACGGTTACATTCAAGAATTTAAGTTTATCGAATTTGTCTTTATTATTCCCATAGCTCTAGGATTGATTTTCTAAGGGGAGGTTTCAGGATACTTACATTTGATTACCGTATACATAGGTAGATAGATAAACAGATAGATAATTAGATAGATATATAGATTACTAGATAGCTATATAGATGGATAGATCGATGGATGTCGGATTTTACGTTTCTATTGTTTGACGGGTTACTATGCACCGATATGTCGGATCCTTGGGTAGCGGACGATAGCAAAATGGTGGGATATGGGCACAGCGCCCAACATGGCAATTATAAATGGGGAATGATGCTAGACCGCGGGATGGAACGTTCGGAACGGGGTGCCAAGCTTTGGGACAACCTCAGTATATATATATATATATATATATTATATAATACTGTAAGAACAATAACAAATGATAATAGTAATACATGAATAAACACATATATATATATATATATATTATATATATATCGCATTATCATTATATATGGTAGCCTCATTCATGTTTGTGCTATATGCAAACATCTCCGCTGCAGATGCTTGAAAAATAAGTCCCGACACTGGATGAGATATCAGATCATTGAATCATTGGTTAATACATCCCGTAGAAAAAGGCCGTTGGAACAATGTTGCTGAACAGTAGGGTGTTGCCAAAAAATGTAGAGAGATATTGGGTTGTAAGTATCCACTGCATTGGATATCATATCTAAATGCACTTTAAGTGGATGAAATGACGAGACCGGCCATGGTCATTACTATGCCAGCTATTCCCTGCCTACATCATACTGGGATCGAAGTGTGGACAGAAGAAACAGCAAGAGAGAGGGGAAGAGAGGAATAGTGGACAGGAGTTTGAGCTTACTGTAGTGTGTGTGTGTGTGCCCTTGATGGTGTTTGCTACGCATTGCTTTGAGCATTCTTAGCATCCAATCGGTCAGTGATTGGACACATTCGTGGATGGGGTAAGAACATTTCGAAGAGACAGAATCAGCTAGTGTGGGAAACCATTTGGCTGCCATAAACCTAGCAGTATGGGGATGGTTGAAATCACACCCAGGAATTCTCTTTTGGGGATGGGTTTTGGCGTTGGGTTTACCACGTTTCAATGTCAAACCAATTTGAACTCCTTCAGGTTGAGAAGATGCTGAGCCGCACCTTTGAAGAAGCCAAGCAGTCTGGTGCAACTCGGCAAGGGATATCTGAAAATGCGGGGGTTCCAAAAAAATGGTACCTTTAATGACCAAAATGATCATTAAGCATCAAATTTTGGGATACCCTATTTTCAGTCAAAGCCATTTGTTTTGTTTGTTGTAGTCAGCCAGTCTTGCACTGTCTGACCAGGATTCTTTCTGGCATCAAGAGCTGAAAGGCCAGTTGCATTGAAAGCTAATATCATACCATGGTTTGGTTGATGGTGTCAAGAAGGCCACCAGGAAAACTGTGTGATGCTGCACGGGGTCAAAGATGGCCAGATCTGAGGACAGGAAGCAGCTTGAACTCCTGCGAGACACTTGCACCGCGCGAGACATTGTAGCGAAATTCCTTATTATCTGTTACCATTCCGAAAGTTCCAATGAACTGATTTTTGAAGAGGGCACTCTAAAGAAGATTGAAACTAAAGGTGGGCAAGTCTGGGTAAGACTTTGTACTTGGATCATGATGCTGGACCATTTCTTGTATGGACCTACCACTTGGGCCTGCCTTATTCCCCGCTTCTGTGGGCAACGGGTCGCAAAAAATATGTGGGCTCATAGGCAGCCAGACTGTGTCTGGATGATTCTAATATGAGGCCGGCCCTAAGGTTGGTTGATAGGGTTTCCCTGATTCATTGTGATACCCTCTGGTAAACTAATATAACTATGGAAAATCACAATTTTTAATGGACAAATCCACTATAAATGGCCATGTTCAACAGCTATGTCAAATTACCAGAGGGTAATCCCTAACATGTTGGTTAGCACCCCCTATTCGCATCAACCCAGGGGATCGAGTGTGCCTTGTTCGTTTGAACCAAAGGACAAAGCCTCCAAGAAAATCAGCGAAGCGGCAGCGGAACTCTTGAAATCCACGCGGGGCGACCAAGGAGGGGCTAGTTTTAGGACGGGCATGAAAGCTACGGCTATCCCCCGTATGCAATAGGCTATGGCATCATATATATATACATATATTATTATTATGATTATTATTATGATTATATATATGTGTGTGTGTGTTGTATAAAGTGCGGGGATCATCCCGGTTAGTAAGTGGTCGATACCAGCTTTTATTGAAATCCACTATAAGTGAATTCATCCCATAATTGAATAAAGAAGGGTCGCTAAGCCGCTGCCCTTCTTGGGACGTGGCTGTCTGCTTGGGCTCAGGGACCGTTTGCCAAAATGTTTGGCCAGTGGCGACTGGGCAGGCGAGGTGGCACATTTTATTTCATGGTATTTATGTAAGCTCACTGTTAACTGGTATCTCTCCTTCAAGTGAACACAGCACACATACTGGGACAGTACCTATGCCCTGGTTATTTGAAGTTATTCGAAAAAAGTCAAACACGTCACATTGGTTGTTATTCTTGAAATGTGTCAATGTGGTTTGGCCGACCAGTTTGTATGCAGTTCAACTAGCTTCGAATGAGTTTGATGCCCCTATTCCAAGGCAAGATGGCCTAGTTGCATCCCACATCCAGTTGGATCTGCGCATTTATTTGAACTGATGGTTCCCTGTGTTTCCATCACCACCACCACCACCAGCATCATCATCATCATCATCATCATCATCATCCTTTCATATTGGAGCATCTCATGTGATCGCCATGATAGCAGGTGTGTGCGCTCTCGCAGCTGAATTCCAGTCCACGGGATGCCACGCTTTTGCGTGCCTTGACGATAGCTGAAGATAGCTGGACAGCTGAACAGGCGTTTGAGTGATTCGGATGTTTGTTTATCACGGGGTAAACCAATAAGGTGGGAAATCCCAATGCCATACATAATTGTATACATCATACCATTTGGGGATGGTTTATAGCACCCACAACAATGGTGGTTTTTTGGGATTGTTTATTATTGTCGGTTTAATTACCGCATCAATCAATGAAATATTATATACTTCCAGGGATGGCTTATACAATTACAATTACCGTCCATGCCTATGGTCAAATGTTATTGGGTTTACCATGGTTTACCAGATTAGGTATGAGGTATGCTGAGCCAATTCCGACCCGAGTGAATCCCATCGCCAACCCCGTTCCTTCTCACACATGTATTTCTTGGAAATGCACATACAGAAAAATCAAGACATAAAGTATTGTCTTTTACTGAGTATTGTTTTATAATACTGCTCGCAGACAAACGTTCCTTTTGAAGCAGGGCCCGCTACCAGAACCTGGCAGAGAAATCTCTGCCAGGTTCGGCGGGAGGTGAAAACCAACTTGGAAATATTCTATCGGACACTTTTGTGGCTTCAAGTCATGCCACCCTTTTCATCTCGCCTCCATTTGACTTTTGACAAGAAGAGTGCGGCTCGACTTTTCATGCATTCAGAGCAACTTGGAAAGCTTGTCAGGGGTTAACTGGAGAGTGGCACTTTTCAACAAAACAAGACCGTGGTGGCGGCAATCACCAGAGGGTGCCTTTGGGGACAAGAAAGTTCTTGAAAGCAAGTCCTGAAGAAAAGCCCACCGAATCAAAGCCAGCTGCCAGATGTTCCGGCTCAGGAAAGATGCACGGCAACACCTCCGAGATCGCATTGATGAGGCACCAAAAGCTGGTCGGAGCAGCATGTGCATGGCATGGAAGATGGCAATCAACAGAAAGAAGAGACAAACAGCATTTAAGATTTTGGAAAGAAAATAAATGGAAATTCATGTCAAAGATCTATCCACTGCACCATGGAAGCATTGCCATATTTTCTAGCAACCTTTGTTGGGTTTCCTCCAAGCGCGGCTCAGTTGCAAACTTTGAAAGCTGAATCTGCAGCGTCTCTCATCTGAATCCGGGTATGCGCAGCGGGGTGTGTTCAACTCCAAGCCGGGAATGGTTGCTGTTTTGATCCGTTTGTTCCAAGCATTCCAAGCCGGTGTTCTTGAGCAAGTTGCTTACAAGAAGTAAGAAGACACATACTGAAATAAAACGAGATATACTGAGTATATCGAACTGCAATAATTAAAAGCATCTTATAGCTACATAGCATCTTGGATATCGTGGCGTTTGACCCTCCAAAATCTGGTGTAGCAGTGTGCACCCAGGCTCGTGGTCTACGAGCTCTTTACAGCTGCGAAGCAAAATGGCATCGATGAGTTGGCCGAGACTTGGCAGAAATGGCCTCTTGTAGTGATCATCATTGGTGATGTAATAATACCCATTATGGTGATGCAAGTATACTGATATATACTGATTACAATGGTGAAATACTATGTCAGTATATCATCAATTATGATCATTACACTATACAATGGTGAAATCTAATGATTTTCAAGTATGGTGGTGATGATGTAATAATGGTGATTAGATGTGATTAGTAGCGATGAATGGGAATGGAAGTAATGATCAATAATGATCAATAAGGGTGAATAAGTGTCATCAATGGTTATTAATTAAAAAGTTATTAATGTGAGTTACCCTTTGGCAATTAAATGTGGAGCTGATTACAGGATGGTACCCTTGTTGATGTAGCTGAGGATAATTGTGACCCATGATAGGCATATCTATTTAGCTATGCCAACCAGTATATATAATGGGATGGGATAGAGTATTCTTCATGGTTTAGATGAAGGTAACTTGCATTTGGGGTGCCTAAACGTGGCAGCGGCCCAAAGCCAGATTTGTTTGACTTATATATAAGACTTATTCCTTGAAGGGGCCGTTGCTTGTTTGGTGGTGGGGGGGTACCCCAATTTCGGCAAACACTGGATGTGGGCAGGGATATTCTAGGCGCGAGTGCGCGAGCGGCCGCTTTTCAACAAGGCATGAAGGATTTAGTGAGGGTTTGATGTGGTCTTGACCTGTGTTCGCCATAAATCACCCATTGTGTAGAGGTTTTGGGCCTGGAGTCACCGCAAATCAGCCATGAAATGATCCACAAAAATCACCCTTGAATCAACAAAAAGGAATGAATCGCCCATGAATCACCATGACAACTCAGGAGTTGTTGATCGAAAAGCTGGGCGCCTCCCTCCCCGCGGGCTGGGCTACTATGACGCCAGCCACCCAGTGGGGATGGGATCATACCCCATAGTCATCCCAAGAGCTGGTTGCTGATCCCACTGTGGGGGATGGCACAGAATGTTCTGCTGAGGGCCGACAGCACTTCAGTGCGGAAGGCACGTGAACAACCAATGGTTTGCTGAACTTGAGCTGCATTCACCATAAGTTTCGGAAAGCTGTTGCTATGCAGCATTTCTGGATGGTCTTTTGTAGGAAACTTATAGGAAAGACGGGGTAAAAATCAGGCCCATCCAATTTTTACATCAGCGGAGCCAAGCTGAATCACTTGAAATTGCAGGAGTTGGTGACCGATCAGGAGGTTCTTGACCGAATCCAGAGCATGGTGGATCACACCTTCAGAACCTGGGGAAGTGCCTTGGTTTGCCTTGGTACCTGGTACGATTGTGGGACAAAATGGACAAAAATTTGACTGGAACTTAACCAACAAACATGAGAACTTAACCAGGCAACATGGGTGTTTTATATCGGCATATCAATTAACAACCCATTCTGGCTGGCGGCGACAATGAGAATGGCAAATACCATCAAATATAATCCATATTTCTCAATTTCTCAGGGGGGTGAAGCCACCAAATAGATCCAAACAGTACTGCACTTTCACAACGACCTCGCTGTCGTGGTGTAGATTAGGGAGATCATCACGTTTGCACGTTTGCTTCGTTCATGGTTCCCCGGTGTAAGCGAGTGCATCCTGCATATCTTTAGTGAATTTAGACAGAATAGCATAGATATAGATGCAAAAAACAACGTGAACAATGAATCAAGAGAAGTGAGATGTGAGCTTCATGGAATGCAAGCCGCCGTCAGAGCATTACACCTGCCAGGTGTTTCAGTGACCAGAGATCGCAGAGGTAGATCGATGGCATCCAATCTGAAGGCCGTTTTGCTACGGGTCCATGGGAACACTGGTTGGTTGAGACATATGGGTCCACTTGCGTTGATGGGACCAGGGCGTTCTTGTTATATCTTTTATCTACCAGCAGGTTGAGTGAAGAGTATCACACCTCATGATTGAACTCTGATTCGTTAATGAGTGGGACATTTGCAAGCTGTCTAGGAAACGGCAGGAGGAGCAAATGTGGGTCCGAACATGCGGATGTTTCATTCAAAATTGTTCCGGTGACTGGGGGATGGTTTAGTGCTTTAGGAAATTGTTTTACCCCCTCTTTCCCCTCGTAGCCTCAGCCTCCATGTCCTTTGCTGCTTCGCCATGGCACGACGCGCCCTTGGAGCTGTCGGTGCTGCCGGCGTCGCGGCTCTCGGAGGCGGCCAAGTTGATGGCGGACGCCTTTGTGGATCGACCCAACGTTTGGAGAGCGCATTGGTTTGAAGAAGTGCCTTAAATATGATAGAATTGATAATGGCTATTCATGGCTATTGTACAAAGGAAGTTAATAATATAATATTATATAACATGTAGTATAATATATTATAATATAATGTAATGTAATATAATGTAATATAATATACTATATAATATAACATAACATAACATAACATAAGATAATATACTATAATTTAATTTAATATAATATAATTTAATATAATTTAATTTAATATAATTTAATAAAATTTAATATAATATAATATATGAATATACATTATATATATATATATGATATGTGTATATATGGATACATATATGCACGAATATCAATATATAGGGAATGTTGGAATGGAATGAAATAGACACGGAGAGACATATACAGTCTGTTTCGCCCTCAGCTTTCGCTCAACTCGTGCAGATGCCGATGGAGACACACATAATATGTCGTGTTTGTGTATTGTGTAGTTAGAGACATATGTACCAGTGGTACCGCACAAGGCGGTGGCGGAAGATTCAAAAATAGGAAACCTATAGGAGAGGTTGGTTGTTGTGACTCACGGATGGCAGAGCGAATCCATTGATGAACCGAAAGGTGGTTGGAGTTGTGTTTTCTGGAGTGGTTGCAATGGTTGCAGTGGTCACCTCACCACAACTGTTGGATGTAGTGTGGTGTAGTGCAGTTGTAGTGTAGTGGAGTTGTAGTTGTAAGTTGTAGTCGTAGTTGCAGTTGTGGTAGTAGTGGTGGTGGTGGCGGTAGTAGTAGCAGTGGTAGTAGTAGTAGTAGTAGTTGCTGTTGTAGTAGTTGTAGTGTAGTGTAAATTGATGGAATTGGATGGAGTTAGATGTAATTAGCGCAGTGTAGTCTAAGTAGTGTAATTAGTGTCTGTAATGTAGCGTGGTATATCTGTACCTGTGGTTGTAGTAGTAGAGTGTAGTGGTACTTGTAGTTGTAGTTGCAGTTGTAGCTGTGTCATCTATCTATCTGTCTACCTTCAAGCTTGAAAACGCAGCGATTTTGCGACACTTCCTCAGTTTTTGAACTTGACAACATCCAAAACGAAGCAGTTCTGCGAGACTTCCTCAATTTTGGTACTTGACACCATCCAAAAAGAAGCAATTCTGCAAGACATCTTCAATTTTCGAAGTTGGCAACATCAAAAACGAAACAATTCTGCGAGACTTCTTTCAAATATGGAAAGTTGAGTGCAGAGCTGACGGCCTCGTACCAATGTGTTTTGCGATTTTTTCCACTCCACCTGTCTAAAGTATTGCGCCTGCCACGAAAAAGTGATGCCAGGTCATGCGAAGTGCTGCACCTGTCACGCAAAATCATCTTAGCAAACCTACAGATCTGATGCTCCAAAATGCAACCCCTCCCAGGAAATCAGCGCCCTGACCTTCTAACAGCTCTGATGAACATGTCTCTTGCACTGCGCCTGCCACGGAAAATGCATCTTTGCAGATCCTCTTCAAATATCCCACGCCTGCGATCGTTTTTGGAAATGCTACAAAACCCTCACGTTTTGCTCACTTTTGGCAAGGTACAGAATCCCTTGCGCCTGCCACGCAAAACCACATCTGAACCTTCAAAAGTGGTCCGAGCATGTGGTGTTTTTAACATTTTGACTTTGAAATGTGCTTCGCGCCACAACGGCGTGCGCTTTTTCGACATCTCAACTTCCAAAAGTGGTCCAGACCTGAGGTGCTTTGTACATGTTGACTTTGAAATGTGCTTCGCGCCACAACAGTGTGCACTTTTTCGACATCTCAACTTCCAAAAGTGGTCCGGAGCTGGTGTGTTTTGTGCATTTTGACTTCGAAATGTGCTTCGCGCCACAACGGCGTGCAATAGGACATCTCAACTTCCAAAAGTGGTCCGAACATGTGGTGCTTTGCACATTTTGACTTGGAAACGTGCTTCGCGCCACAACGGCGTGCAATTTTTCATCTCTCATCCGACCACATCGCTCCACACCCGCCGCTTTAGCAAGCCTACTTTTCGACCCTCCGGAGCCACAAATCATGGGAAAAACACAGTGTTTCGCGACTTTCCTACCTTTTCGTACACCTGGATTTTCTTTCTTCGGAGGCTTTCTCTTTTTGATATTCTTTCTTCTTCTCTTCTCTTCTCTGACTCTTCCGTCCATATTGTCGGAAGTTTTTATTTCTAAACTTTCTTCGATAAATACACATGTTAACCCATGTGCATGCTTGTTTGCAGAGGATTTGATACATTTTTGAAGTACCTCCGGCAGATTATATATCCTTGGAAATCATCCAGATTCCACGGTTTTTCCCCGGAGATGCTGCAAAGCATAGACTCAATCGCAGTGGTGGCCCTTCAGGGCGGAAGCCTCCAGTGGCTTCTAGTTGAAATCCCAGGCAATCAGTGGCTCGGCGAACCCTGCAAGCTTTCGACATGAACTGCTTTTGCAGCTGTTTGAACGTCCCTCGGCTTGGCGAGATGTGGCATCCTGTAACTTGACCCAGACCCTGTCCCATACCTGAAAGTAACTCACAACTTTTGCCAAACATTCTGTGCACTTGGTAGTCACTGGATGTCACGTTTCGGTCCTTGGTATTAGCTGACGACGCCCACCAAACCTAGGCTCAAGGGGTCTTACATCATTACTGAGCTTGTCTTTGGTTGTCCTTTCTGATTTCTTTGCAGCATTTTCTTCAGCGCAGGAAACCTTTGGCTGCAGAAGGATTCTGGATGTAGCCGTGTGATACTGCAAGATGGCAAGATTCTGTGCTGCTTCATGTTCGTGCCTCCGGGCACACCTGACATCAGCTTCTTGCCTCTTTGTCTTAGTCATTGCCATCATGTGGGCCACTTGGTCATCGCTGACCTTCCATGATTTTGATGGAGCCCCCCTTTTCATTGTCAAAACATGTAGAAACTCAATCTTGTTGTGTGACGCTGTGGGCCGCGTGGACCACATTGATTACTCTCTAGATAGACTCTAGCAATTCAAGTGCTGAATTTGGAGACCCTCCTGCTCACTGCTTGCATCGATATAGTTAGGCTTTCTCCGAAAATATAATCACCCTCAGATCCCCTGGTTAATCATAATTGCCCGCACTATCCCGCACTAAAAAAGGCATTTTGGGGGCGATCAGACACGCCTACCTGTGTGTGTGTGTGTGAAGTGCAGGCTTCTGGCAGATGTTGCAGGCTGGCATTCTGAAGCTGCTATTGATCTTTGGCCCATCAGCTTTTCGCAGACTGCTGCGCCTCTGATTCAACAGGTTTTGCAAGTCTTCAGAGAAGTTCATGCCCAACAGAGAGAGCCCAAGAAAATGAGGTTGGTTTGCTTCAAGGGATGTAGAGTGAAAATGGGTTTGACTACATACTAGGTCTTAGAAGATGGTGTTTTCTCCACTTTCTCCTTTGGTTTCCAGTTCCTGTCCCTCGCTCAGGCAAGCAAAGGCTGTTGAGGAGGGAGAAATTAACGTAGAGGGAGCCTACAGACTGGAGCGTGCCGTGGTTGAACTCGCTGCTGGCAGCTGAAAATGTAACGGGGTGTGGTTTTGGTCTTGGTTGTAGTTGTAGTTCTGGTTCTGGTTTTTCTTGTTATTGTTCTTTTCTTCTTCTTCTTCTTCTTCTTCTTCTTCTTCTTCTTGTTGCTGTCGTTGTTGTTGTCATCGTCGTAGTCGTTGTTTCAGAGACTGCTTCATATTTGTTTGTCCAATTAATGATGGACTTAGCCACAAATTCTAGCAAGTGTATGGCCATGACAATCCTGTGCGATTGGGGTACCGGGTACCCTATGTTTCAACAACCCATGTCGGATTCAGTTGTGATGGGGAAGCTCGATCCTTAGAGCTCAGGATCGAGGCTAACTTTTGCTGTAAGTGCATTCTAGCATTTGTTGCACATGGATAAAGATAGCTTTAGAATTACGTAGGTATAGATATTATTATGCATATATATACATGTGTGTGTGATGTATGTATGTAATGTAATGCAATGCAATGTAATGTAATGTATTGTATTGGAATGTATGTATGTACGTATGTATGTATGTGTGTGTATGTATGTACTGTCATGTCATGTCATGTAATGTAATGTAATGTAATGTATTGTGATGTAATGTAATGTAATGTAATGTAATGCAATGTATGTATGTATACATGTCATGTAACGTAATGTAATGTAAGGTAACGTAACGTAAGGTAATGTAATGTAATGTGATGTAATAAAATGTAATGTAATGTAAGTATGTATGTATGTATGTAAGTATACAATGTATGTATGTATGTATACAATGTATGTATGTATACAATGTATGTATGTATGCATGCATGCATGTATGTATGTATGTATGTATGTACTGTATGTAATGTATGTAATGTATGTAATGTATGTAATGTATGTATGTAATGTATGTATGTAATGTATGTATGTAATGTATGTATGTAATGTATGTAATGTATGTAATGTATGTAATGTATGTA
>Ga0126342_10019489_pt1 | contig 11519 bp, 19 predicted proteins | sample Cyp1metagenome_FD_92528 | JGI IMG/M metagenome (GOLD analysis project Ga0126342, IMG submission 92528) | Coral microbial communities from Lord Howe Island, Old Settlement Bay, Australia - Cyphastrea 1 metagenome | ecosystem: Host-associated > Invertebrates > Cnidaria > Coral ... | reverse complement strand
CTTACTCTTTCTCTTCTACTCTTCTTTCTTCTAATCTTTCTCTTCTCTCTGCCTCTTCCCTGCTCTGCTTTTCATCTGTCCATATTGTCGGAAGTTTGACTTCTAAACTTCCTTCGACCATGAGTTCGGCAATAAGTCAGAAAGTCTTCTTGAAAAAAGGCTTCATCACCTACAATGGCTTTAGGCATACAATGATTTTCATCGGTCCACAACCTTAGAGCTTGTATAGTCTCCTTGTTGCTCAGTGAGGTTTGTGCCGTAGCCCAAAGTAAGTTTGATGCACCATCAAGAACAAGCAACACCACGTACTTGCTCTTCCTCAACTGGTTTTCAGCATGGCATGGTCAACAAAGATAACATCTCCAAAGTTGGTTGCTCATATGCCTGAAACCCTGGCGCTCGGCGGTGGTGCAATAGAAGTACTACACACACGACACTTGTTGTACATGTCTTCATACTTTTCATAGACAGAGTCAGGAAGTCCTAACATGGAAGTCCTTCGTCTGAATTGAATAGCAGACGTGTGATAGTGTTTGACATGAGGTTTGTACAGTTCAACACTGTCTTCAAGTTTTCTCAGCATTTTGTTGTATGCTGGTGTCATGGCTTGCACTTCACTACCAGGTAGTGCAACAGAACCCCGCCTGGGCTCAAGAGCTTCACTACCTAGTTTCTCGATTTGACTTGCTGAATCTTGCTTACCACGTGCACGTGCAGGTGCAGAAGATTTGGATTCAATGACTTGAGGTTCATCTGGTTCCAGCCCTAATTCCTTAGCAAGTTCATCAAGTTCATCACCATCTTCCTGTTGCCGAGGATAGGAAACAACAACCTTCTTTCTGGATGAACCTCCTTGACAGCCATCAACAACCTTTGGTTTCTGCTTACCTACGTGCCTCTTTGCTGCAGGAGGACTTACCTCAATCTTTTTCAAGCTTGCTCCTCTCGAAATCTGTTTGCCTACCTCTCTCTTTTGGGAGCTTGGCTTTTTCTGTACACCTGATGGCGCAGAAGAGGCTGACTCAGGGTGAAACATGTCGTCTATGCTTCCTCTGAAAGGTTTGGCTCGATTAAGGTCACTCTTGATGACATTTTCAGGAATCACGTAGTCCTCCTTGATCTTGTAGATAGTCTTCCTCACTCCGTTCAGAAAACCTCTTCCTTTCACTGCGCCAGTTGTCTTTGTGGAGGACCTTCTTCTTGCTCTTCTGGAATTTTATGTGGGTCTCTCTCTCATCAAGAAACTGATCTTGTGGAATTGGAGTTGTCTCTGATCTGTTCATCTCATGCACGACGCAGTCCATCAACTTGCCAGTGGTCACCAGACACTAGAGCTTCTGCTTCTTCTTCTTCTTCTTCTTCTTCTTGATGCTCTTGTTTCACAGCAATCTGGGTGTACTCAAAGTGATCATGTTGTGAGAAGAAACTATTGACTTGTGGAGTCTTGAAATGCACTTGGCCCATGTACCATGCAACATCTTGTAAATCGAGAATGAGATGCGTACTAATGGCTGTCTTCAAGACCATTTTTCTCATGCCAATACGTGCACAGGGCAATTAAGCCTTCTCTAAAGCAAGTTCGAATTGGAACCCAAGGTTTCTCATTTGTGGAAGTGACATCAACCATGGGACATGACCTTCTTCGACAATGTCGAATTCTGTGAACTGAGTGTTCCATACATTGTCATACATGAATATCACAAGTTTCTCAAAGCACTTGGATTGTTGGAATCTTGAACTTGTTGGCTGAATTTCATACCAGGGTCCACTGATTGGATGTGAGCCAACATAACTGCAAAACGCTTCAACTGCTCGTCGAGAGCCCCTAGCCCTTGTGCATCCAAGGTCAAGGATACATACAGTTGGTGGTGCAGAGCGCTCAGGATGAGATGGTATCTCTGTCTCTTCAGAGTATCAATATGAAAACAGTGATGTGCCTTTTGCCAATGGCTTCCATGAAGCCTCACCTTGCTGCAAACCAACTTCTCTGGGCACTGGTGCTGGTCGTCGTTGTAGACCTGAACGAAGTGTGGAAAGATCTCCAATCAAGACAGGAAATCTCTTGGCTTCCTTCTTGCTCAGCCGTGCCACTTCATCACGTTGGTTTTGTCCTCCTCGACAAGTGCGTCGATGGTCCTCTTGCTCTTCATAGGTGGCTGCCAAGGCATCCACACGTGCTGGTTCTGTCTCTGCAAATACAAAGAAGCCATGACCAGAGCTTGATGCTGCTGAAGAGTAGTGAGGTTGCTGCTGGTTCTGTGTGGCAGAGTCTATGAGGTCTGAGGTTGGACATAGTTGGACTTACGTTTGCCATCTCCTGGTTTTCCTCCTTTTCCATCATCATCCTTGCCTTTCTTTCCTTTCCTTTTCCTTTTCCTTTTGTCTGGAAATATCCATACTCATCAAGGTAGTACAGATCTTCATAGGCCCAATAGCCTTCATTCCAGTTCTGATCATCGGCCCAATAGCCTTCATGAGATTCATTCCACTCATCTCCTTCATTCCATTCTTCTTCACACCCTTCCTCACTCACCATGTGAGAGCGGCCTTTTCTTCTTTTGCCTCGGCCTTTTCCTTTCCTTGATCTGAAGAACCTTCGTCCTCTGCCTTTTCCTTTTCCTTTTCTCTGTCCTTTACCTTTGCCTCGTCTGGTCTGTCTTCCTTGAAACCTCTCTGATACCATGTGTAGTCAGCGCCATCGTAAACCCAGAAAACATCTTCTATAGCATCCAGGAATCCTTCTGCGCCGTCTTCATCATCTTCGGCCCAATAGCCGTCAGTTCCTTCTAATTCTCCTTCATCCAGAACGAGGAAAGATCTTCTCTGTCCAATGCCAGAGGGTTGCATCATAGGATTGCCTACTGCTGTCTTTGTCGTGCAAAACATTTCCAAGAAAAGATCTCTGAGTTCTTGCACATTGTACTGGTCAAGTGTTCGTCCACGATGTGTCATAATACTTGTGAGTGTGTTCCTTTGATCTTGCATCAAATCTGCTAGACTTACAAAGATCAATGCTAGCAAGTTGTCACCCAAGGGAAATGCCATTCTCTGCTGTGCTCTTCAGTTTTCATTGAGTTGTCTGAATGCTGCCAATGCATGTTCATCTGTCCATGGTACATTGACATGTGGTTCTTGTCCTGGTAGCGCTGCTGCAACTTGTGCGAGTTCAGCTTGACGATCTTCATGTTCTTGACGACGTTGTGCAACGAATGCAAGTGCTTCTGGACTAGTATACGTCAACAAATCTGGTAGTAGATCCATCCAAGACTCAATAAGTCTGTTTCCAGTCGAACTCTAGTCATCAATGTTTGTAGATCCATGGTTCCCCTGTTGTACTTCATGAACTGCATGAAACGATATAAGAACACGTTCTGGGCACCTTTGATGAAATGGGGTCGCAAGAATCTTTTGAAATAGTTGACACCATCATTGGGATCCCTCAACATTTCTCGGTCCAGTAGTCTTTGGTACTGTCGCGCTTCACCTTCCAGTCTGTTCCTCAACGCAGGTCCACGTTTTCCGGCTCCAGCTCTGTGATGTCACACCAATCATCGACTGCATCTTCAAAGGCAAAGAAGCTGGTTCGTCCATGTTTGCCATGTTCGGGTGGGAGGCCCTCCTTCATCTTGCACGGTGATGACGCATGCTGCACGATCTGGAAGTGGATGCTGAGTAATCAAAACTGTTGCCACGGCACCTTGTGTGGATGGTATAGGTGAATCCAGGCTGACGGCATGGTTGTCGAAAAGGTCCTCCCACACAAATCTGATGCCTGCTTCCCACGTCTCGTGGCGCAATGGGCGCGATTGCATATTGGCGAGGTGGTACTCATGGGAGATGCAGTGGGAGGCCACATATATAATGGGGCCCTCTTCCTCCATTTCAACAGTCCCTTGGTCGCAGAGAAGATCCCACAGTTCATGGTACCATGTGGCTTGCTCAATCCGAGGTGGATATTGATAAGGGCCAAGGTCGCCATTGTCATTGCTCAACGTAGCACCATCTTGGAAAAAGGTAAAGGGCTCGTTGGCGCTGGTCATAATCGGGCAGTTGTGCAATGTACTGCTGGAATGCATCCGCCCGGAGATACACACGACCACGGGTGACTGCGGATCAACATCAGAACGGATGTTTGTGATTGATGTGGTGGAGGAAGTCCAAGGAAGTTGCATGCTGGAGTTAGCTACATCTTCTTCAGACACTAGAGTTTTCACACGCAACGCCTCCCTCATGCTCACCGATGAGAACTCTGAAATAGTCTCCATCCTGCAAATACATTGGGCTAATCACGCCTGCAGCGACCTCAATATTGTTGTACCAAAGGCGACTCCGATCGGGATGATCCATCAGGAGGGTCTCAAGCCCGAGGAGGCGGAACACCGAAACTCGGTTGATAGTTTCAGGTAGCCATGAAGAAAAACGACGAAAGGCTCCAGGCAGGACATCGTTGGGCTCATAAATCTCCAAGTCTACAAGTACAAGTCGTAAGAACGTAGATGGGCGTGGTTCTGTTCAAACTTGCAGCAAAAGGCATTCAAGGCCTTGTTGAAGTAGATCAGGAGGGCGATGTTGAACATGATGAGCACCATAAAGCCCTTGGCCATTGTCGCCAATAGCATGCAAAATGCATGGCACAATCTCGGCGGCATTGTTCCAAGGTAGGTGTGCAGGAAGCATCCTCCCACCAAGCAAAATATTAAGGACTGTCTGCCTCCAATCTTTCGGAACATCAGAAGAGCTAGCCGTTGAGGTCGTAGCTGAAGATGCAGAGGTAGAAGAGGACATCACACTTGATGGTGTTCTAGCTGGTTGCGACGGTCTCCGAGCCATGAAGGAAGTCGCATTGAAGTCTTGTAGAAGTTGATCATGTGTGCTGGAACTGCGGGAACGTAGACTCCAGGGTTTGTCTGCAAAATCACTCAAGGAGTCGTGTTCGATCAGGGCTAATCGAAAGTCACACGCATCATCATGGCCAATCAGGACTTCAACTGCCTCGCAAAATTTGACCTGGCATGAGGTACGTCGCTTGCGCAAGGGCAAGGAGATGACATCAAGTCGTAGCTGCTTCAAAGACCCCATTTCAGCTGCTAAGACTGAAGCACATTCTTGCGCTTGCCATTCTGATAGAAAGTTTCGCTCAGTGAGAATTGTACGTGACCATTGAAGCCTGACTGCTTCAGGGCTGATCCCCTCCCGAATCATGGGCCTTTGGTGTGCATACTCATCAGTCATACCACACCGGCCACTCCAAAAGGCAGCGCTGCACTGGCATTCACAGCGTCTCCATTGGCAGTGGAGGAGAGCTCTTCGAGCTGGTCACAATGGAGCTCATGCCGTCTTGGACTCTCTGGACGCTCTCTCCATGAGGGTCTTCCATAGCGTCGCTGTCGGAGATGGTGTAGGGTCCATCTTTGCCAGCTTGTTCTCGCTTGGAGGCCAGGCCGAAAGCCTTCTGAGCCCGCTTCACCGCATATCGTGCAGCTTGCACACCCTGCTGATGAGCGCTTTCTGACGCCTGAAAGCTGGCTGCGAACTCTCGCCATTTCACAACGGACTGCTGTAGAAATGTCTTCCATTGTGACAACATTTGGGCACGAGCACTCTCTGCCTCGAGCAACTCTTGCTTGGCATCCCCCAATGCAGGAACAGCCGAAGACAAGTTCTTGATGCTGCTCTTCTCGCCCTGCTTTTGGATCTCGTGGGCAATGGATTGTAGGTGGGGTGACAAGTTGTCCTCCTCCTTCATCATCTCCTTGAGGAGGCGGTTGAGTTGCTGCTGCGCCGGACCATCCTGTTTGGGCCCACTGGTGGTATTCTGCGCATTGGGTGAGCATGCCGGCGCGCTGGATGAGCCCATAGGTGGCATAGGGAACTGCATCATTTGCCCATTGGGTCCCCACGACATAGTTGGCCCAGTAGAGGTTTTTCCACCTGGAGGTGCCATTGATGCTGTTGGCATCATCATTCATGGGGAAGCAGAGCCTTTTCCTGCACCCTTGTCGTTCATAGGTGGAGGTAAAGGTACTGGGGCATCATCTGTGGATATGGCATGAAGGGTGGCATTGGGACCTGTGCGGGAGCAAGGTGCTCCTGTCCTTTGCCCTGACCCTTGGGGTAATTCTGTTGATCGCCGCCTTGCCATGATCCATTGCCCTTGTTCTGCTTGCGTCCTCGGTTGGAAGGTCGTCGTGCTCGGGAACGGGGGCTCCATGATCCACAGTTCGAGCCCTGCCACTGTTGACCATCCCATGGAGGTTGCTGTCCAGACTGCTGATTGTAAGATCGTTGTTGTCGATGCTCCGGTGGGACAAATGCAGTATCGTTGCAAGTGGCCCACTCCTGTCCGCATTTCCAACAACGTGGGAATGACCCTTTCATCACCACATAGCAATTGGAACAGCGCCAAGATGGGTGTTTGGAAGTCATCGCAGCTTGAATGGATCTCAACAGAATGGGGTCCTTTGAATGATGATGTCTGAGCTGGCTCTGCAACTTCAGCAGCAGACGGTGAGAAAGCACAGCGATACCCTTCCGATGTAGGTACCAGGGCCTTTGCCCTCTGCCGCCGCTGATTTCGCCTCGTAGTAGCCGATGCCGTGACCGGTGTGTCCAGGAAGAAGTCCACAAAGGAAGCCAAGGATCAGATCCGCGGTGTTCAGGATGAAAAAGTAGGAGAGGTAGATCTTTGTCGCCCTGCACATACAAAATGACCTGGAAGTAGAAGGTCTCCGCACCAAAGCCACCCATTTAGACTCTGCAGAAAGGCATATCCTTCGAGCCATGGGATAGTGGGATGAGTGTGAATGAGTTGGGATATGTCAGTATTGATCAGTATTATTCTGTCCTTGTATGATTGTCATCGATTGTTCACCATGTCCGCCTATCCTTGTAAAGTCGTAGGAATAGGACCTTCAGCGTGGAAAACTTGAAACAGTTCCAGCCAGACACATGCCGCGTTGGAGCTGTTTTCAAACGCAAGCTGCGACATGCTACAACCCCTGGCCGCCAGGCCATCCAACCCACCCGGACCCACCCAGAGCCACCCCAGCGTAGTATCTTTTACTGGACAGAGTGGGAAGCATTTGCAAATTTCCAACACCTCTCACGCAGTCTCCACTCCATTCCGTCGGTCGCAATTAAGCAACAAAAACACCATGCATTCCAACTCATCTCAGGCAATCTCAGGCATTCTGTGCGACTGTGGCCAACAACACGCAAGTCAGAGACACATCAACCGAGCTGCGGTGTTGTTTGGCAAACATGTGCGCAGCATATCGCCCAACCCATTCCACCAATATAGCCAAAGTCGTGCCTCAACTGCCACCAATGCCCTTTCTGCTACAGTACGCACAGGTGCTGCAGCACGGGGTGCTCACAACAGTCAGTCTCGAAGACATGCAGGTCTGATCAGATCGTTCACCCGAATTGGTGAAACGAATGCTGTTGGGGCGTGACCGATTGAGAATTCTTGGGAGATCGTTGGCATAACCCACGTTGCTTGCAACAGTCCTAGCAGTTCTGCTTTCAGAAAAACATCCGCCAAGGAGCGATTGGCCGTAGAGGCCGCGCTGCTTTGCCCAAAGGCGCGCGCACCTTGATGAAGAGCAGAAACGGACGCTCAAGGAATGCACAGGGAATACTCAAATGATTCAAACACCCACGAATATCAATATCCAACTGGATTCACTGCCGGGTTCGCTGCATATCACAGTTTGCGTAAGGAACCCCCTTTGCAACAATCTGCCGCTCCAGTGAACAGCCCCACAGATTCGTTCATGACTTCTATTCACATCCCAGGCACATCAGCAATCGGTGAAACATGTCAGTGTCTGGAACCTTAGGCAACAAGTTCTAGAATAATCTAGAATCTATGAATATATATATATATGAATATCTATATATATGAATATCTATAGGGCCTATAGGGCATCTCTGAACTCAAAAATCTCCACTGCAGGGTGCAGCGCACGAAATCATAGAATGCAAATCTACAGTCTTCTGAAGAGGTACAGCATCCAGGACAGTTTTGGATACTAGCCTTGCGATCAAAGCAGACCTCGGACAAGCTAATCATCCAAAACCACAGAAACATTTCGAAACCGTTCATTGACTCGAATGCCAAAGCCACAAGCAGATCTGAATCTGATTGCAGCGAAGTGACACTCTGCTGTTGTTTGTTTCTGGTGAAATCTCGGATACATCCGTATTATTCGCCAGTAGCAGCTTTACAGGTGTACCTTACGGGGACATGCACAGTAACGTCACAGAATCTGGTCAACTGGATCTGCCAACAGTGCATTATCCCTGCCCGGATATTTGGCGAGTCGAGGAGCCATAAAATGCGAACTCTAAGCCAGGGGAGTGAAGTAATCCATCTCCCCCCGCGGCTCGCACAGCCTGGCTGCAGGATGCACGAAGTTCAGATTCCTAAATGGAACAAGCCGCCCTTTGGCGCCAAAATTCCAGAGCAGAATGACTGGAAAGGCTTAGCAAGGCGCCGCCATCATTTCCACTAAAAGTCGGGTCGCCTCCGCAGATTTTTCAACTTCATTTTCCAGCACCTGCAGTTTGTTCAGATCAGAGAGCAATGGACTGCACCAGTTTCACCCAGCCTGGAGCATCTCCCAAAGAGCTACTGATTCTGGGACGAGATAGACCAAATCAAAAACCTGACATCGGTGCCAAGGCAAACATCGGAGAAATGTGGCTTCAATGGGCTTCATGTCGGGTTTGCAGAATCCAGAATCTGGCAGCCTGATATCAAAGAGGTGAGAGACACAAGGACCTGGTTTTATTCGGAAACCATACATGATTTGGAAACCAAGGAAGTTGATTCAGAAACAAACCATGTTTCAGAAACCCAGGCAGAACGATTAGGAAACAGCAAGGAAGATGATTCGGAAACCAACCGGGTTTCAGAAACCAAGGAGAATGATTCGCAACCAAGCATGATTTGGAATATATAGACCCTACAGAAACCCTAAACCAACCCTAAAGAATCCCCAAGAAACCGCAAATAGACGCCAAAGAAACCTAAACCAATCCGTTCTTGGCTTCTGAATCCTCCGTGTTCGGTTCTGCATCGTCCACTTTTGGCTTCTGAACCGTCCATGCTTGGTTTCCGCATCGTGCATTGTTGGTTTCTGAATATCGGTGTGAACTTTGGTTTCTGACTAACCTAGATTTGGTGAATCGGCTGAATCGACCACAACTAAAGTCTGCCCTTCAGGTGAAATATCTTACACAAGGAAACAAGGACTCCCAGCTATGGCTCAAAAGCAACTGAAAGCTGTTGACTGTTGCCATCCCAACACTACTTATTTCCTATCAAATCCTGTCGGGTCCCGTACCTGCAGGGTTTGTGGGGGGTCCCTCCAGGGTCCCTGTCCCTGCCTCGCCCCGCTTGAGCGATGCTTCTGCAGATTCAAGGCCTATTTGATTCACACTGATCCGGAGCAGCTCACCCGCCATTGTGCCTGCAGCGAAAACAGAGGCAGCAAGACCTGTTTGGTTTCGTGCTCACGAGTTGACTTCAAGGGACAGCTGTCAGAACAAGTGCTAAAATATGCTAGACGTACTGCTAAGTCAGGACTGGCAAGTATTTTCAGCACGTGTCCTTCAAGTTCGCCACAGAAACGGCTGAGAGCTCTTCCACAAAGCTCAGAGATGCTCTCCTGGACGTGTGCCATGAAACAGAGTTCGCCAGCGGAAAATCGAGTGATGAATTCACTAGTGAAATTGCAAGTTTCCTGAAGCACCTCGACATCACCATGAAACGCCTGCAGCTCAAGCAAAGCAACGTCATGCACAGAAAGACGCAGCACAGAATGCAAGGTTGAAGAGTTACTTGAAGCTACTTGAAATTTCTTGAAGTCCCTAAAGTTTCGCGAAGGTTCTTGAAGTTCTTGAAGTTTCTTGAAGTACTTCAATGATCTTCAACGATACGCAGGGTTCAATCCTTCCACTGTGCCTCAGCATCACCATCACCACTTAGCTCGTCGGCGAGCTTAAGCAACGTCTAGGCATTGCGGGTGAGCAAGATGCAGGTTTCCGTTAGCCGGAAAATTGCAAGTAGATAAGGTTGACAGTTTGAAACCCCCAAGTTCCTTCAAGCAAGATCGAAAATGCCGGTCATTTGAACACCATCCAATTTGGTAGACAATTTTGACATATGACCAGAGAGCGCTGAAGAGTCTAGCCTCTTCAAGGGTGCTCATTACACACCTGCAGCTGGTACTGAGCGCGGACATCCCTCACTGCTTTGATCTCTAAGCTGATGCACTGGCAGCAAACACCACTGATACCCATCCTTCCATGATAGAAGCATCGTTCAACTGCTGGCCCTGTTCCTGTTACTCTGTGTAAATTTGTATATAATAATGGAACTCAAATATATTAAATTAATATTTGCTTATTTATTTATTTATCTATTTATTTATTTTGTGTAAATACATACATACATACATACATGCATGCATACATACATGCATGCATACATACATACATGCATACATACATGCATACATACATGCATACATACATACATGCATGCATACATACATACATACATAAATACATACATCCTCTCCTTACCTTACCTTACCTTACCTTACCTTACATTACATTACATTGCATTACATTACATACACACATGTTAATATCCATGTATGTGTACAGTAGACTAACATATCTGTGCACAGATGATCCAAACGTTCAACAACGCTTGGCTCAAGACGACAGAGCCCAGTGCCAACAGAGAGACAAACAATACAGCTGCGCGAGCGCAACATTGCAACAGCAGCTACCAACACTGACAACAGCTGCTGTGGATTTTTCATGGTAGCAGAGCTCTGCCTGACCAGAGACATCTCCAAGCAAGAGCGGTGAACAACAGGCAGAGGACTTGATCCCAGAACACTGGGGGATTCTCAGCAAGACACAGCAAACACCTACACACCACAATGCCAGGGCCAGCAGATGATGAAGTAAAAGCCTTGGCAGCAACACACAAACTCAAACTCAAACTCCAACCCACAGTATATGATGGCAACTATGCCACATATGAAGAATGGAGATACAAGTTCACAGCATGCATGGGCCTACAGGACCCATTCTACCCAAGGATGTTTAGGCTGGCAGAAGCAGCAGCACAACAAGTGACAGAGGCACACCTACGACAAGCAGCAACAACACTGGAGGAAGCAGACACATGGGCCCAACTCGGTCAAAACCTCAGGTATGTGTTGATCAACGTGACAACAGGAGCAAACCATACCATACCATGCCATACAATACCATACCATGTCATACAATTTACAATACCATACCAAACTATACATACCTTAAATACCTTAAATACCATACATACCATACATACCATACATGCCATACATGCCATACATGCCATACATGCCATACATACCACACATACCTTACATACCATACATACCATACATACCATACATACCATACATACCATACATACCATACATGCCATACATGCCATACATGCCATACAT
>Ga0126342_10019488_pt1 | contig 11520 bp, 7 predicted proteins | sample Cyp1metagenome_FD_92528 | JGI IMG/M metagenome (GOLD analysis project Ga0126342, IMG submission 92528) | Coral microbial communities from Lord Howe Island, Old Settlement Bay, Australia - Cyphastrea 1 metagenome | ecosystem: Host-associated > Invertebrates > Cnidaria > Coral ... | reverse complement strand
TAATAATAATATATATATAATAATGATAATAAAAATGATAATAATAATGATAATAATAATAATGATAATAATAATAATGATAATAATAATGATAATAATAATAATAATGATAATAATAACAATAATGATAATAATAATAATAATGATAATAATAATGATAATAATAATAATGATAATAATAATGATAATAATAATGATAATAATAATAATGATAATAATAATGATAATAATAATAATGATAATAATAATAATGATAATAATAATGATAATAATAATAAATAATAATAATAATTGTATATATATAGATAAATGTATTCCCGTTGCTTATCCGCTTTAACACTTGATTTGATCCAGATTTGCATGAAGTCAGATTCGTCAGTCCTCTATTTTTTGGCTGGCGGTTCGCGGTGAGGATCGACCACCCACCGTGATATTCGATTGGGATGACACGCTGTGCCCTACTACCTGGATGCGTCGGGAAGCCTCAGCAGGTTGCACCTGGGGATGAAAGGTTGGCTCAAGATCCATTCGTAACGATGCTTAGTAAGGGTAACCATCGTCAATTTTTGCCTAACTTTGCAGGTGAATTACTATATTTCAGTCAAATTGATTCGCTAGAAAGCATGCAGGCCGTACCAAACTCTGTGAATGGAAGTCTGGAGGGTGTAACTGTAACTTTTCACGTGTGCACAGCAAATACTTGGACCGATTCCCGATATCCCGTCACATATAGATCAGATCCAAACCATGAGTTAAACACTTTCCCCGCAATATTTTTAGATGAACAATGATGAACACCCAGAAGCACCAGATGTGGTCACCGCCCTTTCCAGGTCAATTCGCTGAGACAGGCATGGACCGCATGAAGTTGCAACTTCATTCAGGTTGGGTCATGTTGCAGTGCTGATTTGACTGATTTGACTGGTTGGTTTACATTAAAGGTACAAGTCAATCCCATCCAATCCCCCAATTCATAGCTTGAATATGCTCGAATTGTTTGAGGCACACGAGTTTTAGGGATGACTTGAGTAGTTGCCAGCTTCGAGTAGTTGCCAGCTTTAAGAACCTTAGTTTGGTACAAGAAGCTCTGCAGATGCAAACTTGTCGGGCCAAGAAGTGTTGGTTGCTCAAGAAAGGTGGCCGTTCGTTGTGATCTAGACCGTCGCACGACATGGTTTGGACCTTCGCATAAGATCAGCAGCTTGAATCAGCCTGTCAGTTCCTATATCATCATTCGGAAAGTCTAAAGTCATCTAATTACCCTCATAGTTTGGGATATGAAAACCAATCTTTAACCTTCGCATGTTTGTTGATGATCCCAATCCGTCACATCATTCTGCTGTTTTTTTTTCTGTGACTTTTATTGGCTCGACTTTTACTGATGGTCATTGGTAGCACTGATTTTTGGTATCATAGTTAACTCCTTGATTTGAGTAGTAATCAAGTCATCACGAGGATGACAATCGCCAATCCCTTATGAATATATAAATACATATATAGATACATATATAGATACATATATAGATACATATATACATACATATATAGATACACGTATATATATATATATGATATACATACATATATATATATATGATATATATATATATATATATGATATATATATATATATATATGATAGATATATATATATATATATGATGGCCCAGTGTCTGGTGGTCCGTCCGTCCCCCGAGATGGTTTTATTTGTCCCTTTTTTGCATATGTAAGTTATAATTAACAGTATATTAACACATATCTAAGTAGTGTGTTTATACACATGAGTGTGTATACATATGTAGTATGTGTATGTGCAAATGTGTTTTTTTTTGGGGTAACCCCCAATAAACCATGTTGGGCCATTTTTCCTGGCGGCAGGATTTGCCAAGTTTGCATCGCCCCCTTTTTGGGTTAATGGGCAGATTCTCGGAAAGATTCTCTCAATGGTTTCAGGTGGGACGATTGACAGTTTTCAGGACCCACCCCCCCATATTTCACAGGAAAAACCATGGAAAACCCGATAAACCTTCCATTTTCTGCCGAGTTTCGGGGTTCGGTTTTCCCTGAAAAAGGGGTTCCATCCATTCCTCGGCCAATTTCAATCGCCAGGTCGCATCGAACAAGTTCTTCGTGCTGCGCGGAGCTTCGGCTACGTGGACATCGTCCGGGACGTCCAGCGGAGGGGTTGAAATTGGTGGCCTTCAATACCGATGCTGCGCCAAAAGAGATGAAGATGATTAGAATTGGGGATACCCCAAAACAATATAAAACTGGTTGGTGGTTTGGAACATGAGTTTTATTTTTCCATTCATATTGGGCATGTCATAATCCCAACTGACTCAGATTTTTCAGAGGGGTAGGTCAACCACCAACCAGAAAACAATGGGATATTTTTTGAGATATCTTTCAACAGCATGATACTTTTGGTTTGTCTTGAAAGGGGAACATCCGCTTCTTTTTCTCTTGGAAGGAAATGATAAACCATTGGATTTGAGGAATCATTACTGTATTTCAAGTCCTCAATTCTTGTGGATTGTGGTGATTGATAAGCCGAAAACATGAACCACCCCAAAACATGTTGTTTTATGTCTGATTATATGAACAATATTATATATATATATATGTATATATATATATGTATGTATATCTGTATATATATATATGTGGATATATATATATATATATATTTATGTATGTGTATATATATATATGCATGGCTATGCGGCTATGTGGAGCCATTTTCCATAGCTATGCCACATTGCCAGAGGTTTCTTGGGGGTGCAGTTGACGTTTATGGGTATAACCATTAGTGATTTTCACCCCCCAAAAGCTGGTATATAGCCCCTACAACTATGGTTATATATACATCAAAAAAAAACTTGGTTTTCTGCACTTTTATGGAAATATGTGTCATATGCATCTCCATCTACTAAAGTCTACGAAAGTTACTAACCTCCCATGGAAAATTTTGCAGCTTCCATGGATCATTGAGGTGACCATGGCGAATCGCCAGTGGTTGGTCACGTGGCTGAGTTTTTTTGGAGTTATTATACCATAAGACACTGGGATTTTATGTGATATCCTATATGAATCTATATGATATCTTATGGGAGATAGTTATCACCATATTGCTATAGATAAATGATTTAAATATATTTAAATGGGATAATGCTATAGATAAATGGTATCATGCGGGATATTGCTAGATATTTATGGGATTAGCACCATTAGCAGCACATCATATGGGAAAATCCTTTCGTAATATGAAGGCCATCGAAACCTGGTTGGGATGAAATCACTTGGGACTATAGAATTAAGGGCTTCATATTAAGGGAATGGGATTCGAATGGGATATGCAATGGTTTTAAATGGATATAGAACTAGGATAGAATCTGGATTCTACCAGAGATTGACTTCGGGAATCGCTTGGGGGAGAGATTGGGACGATCACCCTTAAATATGCGATACATTTTATAGGAGACAAATGGGACATGTTCATGACCAACAATGATATGATCTCTGAGTCTGAAAATGTGTGTATCAATATCAACATATGTGACATATGTCGATCTTTGGTGAAAAATATTCATGAACCAACGGGAATGGAATGGGGTCGCCTAAATTTTCAGGTGGGCTGGTTCCCTATTCTCAGCATCGTTCGGTGTTCGGATCATGGGATTTTTGGTTCGCGAATGGTTTTCATGGGGCATCCCAAAGCACCGCACATTGTTTTTTTTTTTTTCCGGTTGCGACCAATCAAGGACCAAACCATTGGACTCTTGAAGAGCGACTTGGATCTCTGGAAACTCTTTGACGAGTTGGGCATCGAGGTGTTCCTTGGCTGAGGCGGTGTGGTGGTGTTTTTTTTTTTGTTAACGTTGGTTAACAAAAAAAATGTAATGTCATAGTCATAGTCATAGACCTTTGGAATCTTTTGCAATCCGTTGGAATCGGATCTCGAAGTCTCTGCATATACTAAGAAAATCCTTGTGTAGCTACATTTTCATACATTTTCCATAATCCATATCCACTATCAGGTCCACTATCTGTACTTTCCATGAGGATGCTATCCACCAGATTGATGATTAGCCATATGGGCTTAGCAAAATATATGACTATGACCAAAACCCACCAAAAACGAACATGTTACTCATTTACGATGCGTTTGGTGGGATTAGCATTATTTGACTTTCCTATTTTTAAGGAATACTATGATGAATAACTCGATACCATCAGTTGCCCAGTAGCATCACTTAATGCACTCAATTGATATAACATGTCATTAAATTATTCATTGATAGTACAATCCATACACATATTGACATTGATTTTTCATTGTTTGCCCGCTAGCCTGTCCGACTCAGTTCCTTAATAAGGCACTACGCGCAGCCCAGCCCGTCGAGAGTGCTAAAGGTGCACGTGGATCGGAAGTTTAGCCTCTGGGAATTTCACGGCGACAAATCATCCAAGTCAATGGGCCATAGTTTCTGCTATGTCAAAATACATGAGGGAGATAATCTGAGATATTTGAGGGTAGTTCATGGTAGTTGAGATAATCTATAGCTATGATGATAGTTGAGATATTTGAGGTGATATAATCTAGATATTAATCTAGTAAGGAACACGTGTGTTCTGCATTGCAAGATAGATGTGTCACAAGATACCGTTTTTTGATCTTTTTTACCGAAGATCTCAAGTGCCAACGAAACGTCTGTGGTTTTCGCTTCACAATCCACAAACTGCCGTGTCCCCAGCAGGGCGACGCTAGAGAGGGCATTTCCGCCAAGAAGGCGAGCGCCAGGACCTCCAAGGAATGCTGAAAAAGACTGTGGGAATATTCAAGGAATGTCTAAATTGTCTAAATATTAAAATGATTACATGACACGGGATCCGGACATGTTGGTCAACAAATGCAGGTTTTGTGACACACTCTACATATATATAATTATATATATACACACATATGTACGTGTATGTATAAGTATATTTATAAGTATATTTATATGTATATTTATATGTATATTTATGTATATTTATATGTATATTTATATATTTATATGTATAATTATATGTATATTTATATGTATAATTATATGTATATTTATATGTATATTTATATGTATATTTATATGTATATTTATATGTATACATATATGTATATATACACATACATATATATATACATATAAATATAGACATATGGGTCAACTACCGTGGTGAAAGTTACAACATACCATGGACTGCAAGATTCAGCTTCCAAATATATCTGAATTACATCATACACAGCAAAATGTTTCCCTTTTTTAACCTCTTTTCTCTTGTCGTTTTTTGACAAACCACGACGCGCCAGGTTGCTATGTCTGCTGTTTTGGACAAGTGCCCCCTGACACCACAGATGGACAGGTCATGGACAGGTCATGGACAGGTCATGGACAGGTCATGGACAGGTCATGGACAGGTCATGGACAGGTCATGGACAGGTCATGGACAGGTCATGGACAGGTTATGGACAGGTCATGGACAGGTCATGGACAGGTCATGGACAGGTCATGGACAGGTCATGGACAGGTCATGGACAGGTCACCCTCGCACCAGGTACTACGGCGACAGTGTGAAGGCGATCTCTACGGCTGTGAATTTTTCTGACTTTTGTTGGAAGTGGTTGGTCGATGTTTCCATGACTTAAAAAAGGTCAGGTTTGGACCATCCGCAACACCCAGCGGCTCACATTGGTGGAGGGTAGCTGTCCATTTCCCGCGCTATTTGCTGTGCAGAACATTGGGCTTTGATGGGCTTTGAATATCAACAATATAAACATTGGGCACCCGAAATCTGGTGGATTATACCAGTTTTGTCATATACTAGAGGGGTATGTTACCCTAATGAGTTACTGTTAGAGGCAATCCCTAAAGTATATTTCTAGACATGTATCCTGTAGCGTTTTTAGTTATTGCCACCCGAGAGAGAGAGAGAGAGAGCCACTGTGCGACGTGTGTAACTTGGGGGATCTTGCGCGAACAAAGGGGGCAACTTGGTCCTCAAAGCAGATGCTTTTGGATGATTTGTGAATGTTTACTGGAATGTTTTGGATTTTCAATGATTTATGGATGTTTTTGGATGATTACAACCAGCACAGGGGCAATTTGGGCAATTTCGAAGATATTGGCTGCAACTCAACTTGGTATTTTTTTTTGACATCTCAAATGGGATGAAACCCGGATTTGTGCCTGTGAAAAATGCCTGGAACAGGTTCCAATTTTTCATCACATCTAAATAATCTGGTCTATTCCACGGTGTCACTTGGCTCAACTTTGATGGCTGCTAAACAAGGGCCATTTGCAGAGCCCCACCATTTGCAGACAAACCCAAATAGCATATTTTTGCTTATATGGCATTGATATAATTCAACTACAGCAATTTATACAATACCTATGTCCCAACAGTAAATCCCATTAATAGCCATTTATATATCCCTATGAAATCGCCATTGTTGATCATTGAAGCCTCATTCCCGGCACAACTCGGTGCCGGCAAAACTCGGTTCGGAAAGTGATGCGGTGGATCTCCAAGTGCTATGCCTCAATGGTGCAGGATGCAGGTTGGAATGCAGTGCTTTGTCTATGGGTTGGGAAGTATGCAGAATGGTCTCAAAACAGCTTCCACCAAAGAAAGGTGGAAAACTCAGCATCACATTGATTCGCAACTACGACTGAACCAAACATTGGGACAGCAGGGTATTGTGGGCAAGTTTGCAACACTCTCTTGCACTTAGGTTCCAACAGATTTGTATGCTGCAGGCTATTCTATTCATGGGCAATATTTTCCACTTATTCCTGAGCCTGAGACAACCTCTTCCTTAGAAGGCGTCACTCAGATAGCAGGGACGCAAACTGCGAATCATTTCGGTTTTCTCCCACAAAGCCTAGAAAGCCTGACGTTTGGAGACACGCTCGATTCAAGCTTGGCAGAAGCAACTCTAACAAGCAGTCTGCAAATCTTGACATTTGGCAGTGCTTTCAACCAGAGCATGGATCATGTGAAGCTGCAAAGCAATCTTCGGAACCTGACATTTGGGTATTGTTTCAACCAGAGCATGGATCGAGTAAGTCTGCCAAGCATTGCAAAGCAGTCTTGAAAACGCTTAGGATTTGGCGCCTATTTCAATCAGAGCATTAAACGAATGAAGCTGCCATGCAATCTTCAGAGTCTGACATTTGGCCATGATTTCCAGCAGAGCCTGGCACAAGTGAGTTTACCAAACAGGGCTCCATTTTTAACCAGAGTCTACAACCAGTGGCCCTACCAAGCAGTCTTCAGAGCTTGACATTGGGCCAACATTTCAAAAGGAGCGTAGAGCAAGTAGCACTGCCAGAGAGTCTTCGGACTTTGACCATTGGTGGTGGTTTGAAACGGAAGCTTGAAGAAGTGTCCCTCTCAAGTAGTCTTCAGAGCTTGACATTTTTAGATAATTTCGGCCAGAGCCTTAAAGGAGTGACGCTGCCAAGCAGTCTTCACAGCTTGACATTTGGCAATGGTTTTGACCGTAGCCTGGAACGAGTTACCTTGCCAAGCAATTTTCGCAGCTTGGCATGTGGGGAGTTTTTCAATCACAGCTTGGAACATGTGATGTTGCCAAGCAGTCTTCGGAGATTAGTATTTGGCCGATTTTTCAACCAACCCCTCCAAAGAGTGACTTCGGCCTTAAGCAGTCTTGAGAGCTTGACAGTAGGTATTAGTTTGAAGCGTGTCTTGGAAGGAGTCGCCCCGCCAAACAGTCTACAGAGCTTGTCATGTGCCTGGGTGTTTTTTTGAGTGGCAAGCATCTGATACAAGTGAGCATTGTGTCATCAGCCCCAGTTCCAAAGTCAAAGTTCTGCAAGCAAAGTCTGCGCCTGGCAGTGGGAAAATCTATTGTCTAAGGTTGAAACCACCAAGCAAACATCAGTTTTTTTTGGGACTTTTCACGAAAGTTTCTGGAGGCTTTGATATTCAAGAACCTGCTTAAAAAAACATCTAAAAACCTACTCATGACATCTAATTACTAATGAATTTTTGAACATGACTGAGTTCGCGTCATAAAAAAGGCAACAACCCCAGTCCGGGATGTGACGTGCTGGCTTGAACAACATGGGATGATGATCCCAGACGCACCAAATGGTGTAACTTAGCTGGTCATAACTTTGTTAAGCCAAGAACTGCTGTAACATTCAAATACATCATTAAACATCACTAAACATTCTTTAAACATCATTAGACATCATTGAACATCATTAAACATCATTAACCATTCTTTAAACATCATTTAAACATCATTAAACATTATTTAAACATCATTAAACATCATTAACCGTCATTAAACATCATTAAACATCATTAAACATCATGAAACATCATTAAACATCTTTAAACATCCTTTAAACATCGTTAAACATCCTTGAAACATCATTAAACATCATTAAACATCATTGAACATCATTGAACATCTTTAAACATCATTTAAACATCATTAAACATTCTTTCAACATCATTAAACATCTTTAAACATCCTTGAAACATAATTAAACATCATTAAACATCATTAAACATTCTTTCAACATCATTAAACATCATTAAACATCATTAAACATCTTTAAACATCCTTGAAACATCATTAAACTTCATTAAACATCATTAAACATCATTAAACATCATTAAACATTCTTTCAACATCATTAAACATCATTAAACATTCTTTCAACATCATCAAACATCATTGAACATCATTAAACATCATTAAACATTCTTTAAACATCATTTAAACATCATTAAACATCATTAAACATTCTTTAAACATCATTAAACATCTTTAAACATCATTAAACATCATTAAACATCATTGAACATCTTTAAACATCGTCATTAACCCATGTTTTTCGTTGCTTCACCGAACGCGCGAATTTTGCAAGGCGCGCGTGCATGTGCTTTCCATCGGCGATCAGGATGCCGAGGTCCGGATGAGGGGTATGCTACGGGAGATGATGGGATTTGATGGGAGATTAGTGCATATATATATAATTATATTATATATACATATGTGTATATAGTGGCTTTATGCGGGTATAATATGGTATTTTATTATTTTTATGGGATGTCTTATGGGATTTCACCAACAATATGAGATAGGCTGGTTCCTAAAATGGGGATACCCCAAGAGCTGGATGGTAGCCCCATTCTAGGAAACCTCCATACATACATGCATACATGCATGCATATCCACATATATATATGATTATATATGTATGACTATATATATAAATTATGTATATATATATATTAAGGTAATTGCAGGTATGTGACTAGTTGTACGATGTTATCAATGTTATGGGGAACATCTTCATGATTTTTTTAATATGTGTCATGATGGACTTAACCAACAAAAAACGGACGATTTTACCACGAAGAATGTGAATAGAATTGGATATCTGAGACCAACCGAAAATGATAGCTGGATGTGTCAAGAGTTGAAAACTGAGTAATTTCACTTTTCCCAGATATTCACGCACACACACAATCACATATATATATAATAATAACAATAATAATATATACATGATATGATATGATATTGATCTATTGACTTACCTAGCAAAAAAATCACCTATGAATCTGCATGTCTCTTCGTTAAAAAAATAGGCGCGTTTTCAAGGGAGAGTTCACCACCGGGGCTCGATTTTCTCGATTTTTTGGTGATTCCCAGGCAGTGGCCCTGCAGGAGGTTCTTCAGGCGATCGGATCTTGGGGATTTGGCCGAAAATATACCACTTGGTGGTTCATCCCACTTGGTAAGTAGGTTATAACCCCAGTTGTAAGTGGATTAACCCTACTTATCCCATTTATAACCAAGGTTATAACCTACTTACTAAGTGGGATGAACCACCAAGCAGAGGATACTGGATTTATCCTCTACCAGAGGATACTTTAATATGGTTTAATATGGTTTAATGATGAGATGATCATGGAATGATGGGATAATACTAGGATATTGATGGATATACTGGATTTATCACTGGGTAATGGCAATTATCTAATTATTACTGGTATCTATTAGTAATTTTTTAATTTTTTCCTTTATTAGATGGATTTATCCAGTACCCTCTGGTAAACAAAGACTTTGCTATTGAAAATGACCCATTTAGTTCGTTGATTTACCCATTAAAAGTTGTGATTTTCCATAGTTATGTTAGTTTACCAAGGGGTAATTTATACAATAATGGAAAACATACTAATTACCATCATTGGGTAAATTATCCAGATTTATTACTATAAAAATTACCAGATTTGGCCATGTGAAACATTACCAGGTAATTTATCCATAATTTATCCAGATAATTAGTAATCTTATACCCAGTGATGGGATTTACCAGATAATTTCCGATAATTTGGGGAATAGAATGACATGGATAGATTTTATGATATATGGGTGATTTTGACATTTGGCAGAACAAAACGGTGTGACATGGTGTGACCAGATGATACTCCGAAAACTTTGGAATTTTCTGAGTAGCTAAGTTAAGTTTGGCTGGTTGAAGGTCTGAAGTATTCAATGTCTACATCCAGCAAGACTTTGACCGAAAGTGCGTTTCCAGGCTGCCCAGGGTGTGAGTTGGTTCCGACCCATTTGCAAAGTGCTGAGGCAGGGGATTCTGGGCTAGCCTCTGGTAAACATACAAAAACTAAGGAAAATCACAATTTTTAATGGGACAACTCACTGTACATTGCCATTTTCAGTAGCTATGTTAGTTTTTACCAGAGGGTGAACGATGGACATTTGAGGATTGGATGATGAGCTGCCATAACATGATGATGGCATGATGAGAAGACCCCTGGACATTCGTCCGTAACTCGGACGTTTGCGAACTCAACTGCCTTTGATGATAATAATACAAAATTGCAAATTGCAGCCATAATTTGGGATGTTTTCGGAGCTCCATCAGTGGGAAATTTTCACGTAGCAATTTTCAATGGGTCAAATCATCAAGAATCTCTGGTTGGTGGTGACTGGAACCATGGAATTTTTATGACTTTCCATTCAGTTGGGAATCGAACTCATATTTTTCGCGGGGTAGGTATACCACCAACCTGATTTTTTTTTCTAAATCTTCTGTAAATGAAAGGTAGTATTTTTTGATGTATGGATCAAAACCGATGAAATGCAATAGTTGGGGTGATGAACATCCACTTACTAGATATTTGGAGGTATCATTGTGCCATGACCCATGGCAGCCTGGGGTGGCGGCATTGGCGCACAACGCAACAATCAGAATTGTTGAATTGTTGTACCCTCTGGTAGACTAACATAGCTATTGAAAATCACTATCTTTAATATAGCGACGGACAAACACTTAGAACATCATTTGGAAAAAAAATCAAAACCGTCACAGCGGGGATGTTCTAAGTATGAAGTCGTTATAACATACCCAAAACCTATACTTAGAACATTTCCAAGCTACACTTAGAACATCCCAGTGGGGAACCAATGGG
>Ga0126342_10019487_pt1 | contig 11520 bp, 7 predicted proteins | sample Cyp1metagenome_FD_92528 | JGI IMG/M metagenome (GOLD analysis project Ga0126342, IMG submission 92528) | Coral microbial communities from Lord Howe Island, Old Settlement Bay, Australia - Cyphastrea 1 metagenome | ecosystem: Host-associated > Invertebrates > Cnidaria > Coral ... | reverse complement strand
GTAGCATCAAATGTGTCTCAAATTTATGCGTCACCGATGATCATTCTGCTTTGTCAATGTGTTCCCCCTTGAAAATGCTGCATGAGCATGCCGTTTTTTTTTTGGGGGGGGCTGGATGTTTCGATTGGTTTACCCTCTGGTAAACTAACATAGCTATTGAAAATTGCAATTTATAGTGGATTTACCCATTAAAAATAGTGATTTTCCATAGCTATGTTAGTTTAACAGAGGGTACGTCATCATTTCCTCCATGGCCAAAAATCCGGCGCAGGGCTCTTCATGCTGGATGTTGGTATTCGCATCATCGTCCTAAGGTGGAAGTCGGGACAGTTCTGGCTGCCTGGGACTGGCTGAATATGTTATGGTTAACCAGGTGATACCCCCGTTCGAGAACGCTAAGTTGGTGAACATAACTCCAATGACTATGGGTTATAGGTGATATATCTAAAGTCAATGGGCTTATAACCAATCTATAACTGGGGAGGGCACCACCTTGAACGTTCAATGATGTTGTTTGATAAAATGAACAATTTTAACGCAGTCCTGAGATGTCCTAAGCATGCTATGTTGACCATGGGCGATTGGACTCCCCAATGCTGTTCTTGTGTTTCTGTTTTTTATGTCACGAGATACGTGTATAGATATATTTACTGTTAATACTGTTAATTACCGTACATGCCATAATACACAGTCACATACATGCATAGCTGCACACATGAATATGCATAAATAAATAGACAAATAAATCAATCAATATACAAATAAATCAACATATCGGTGTGCGCGCATAAGTATAGAGAAAGAGAGATTCGCATTTTTGGTCACACTTGCTGACACTTGCCATATGCCCCCATCCTGGCTTTGGGGAGGCTGCAGTTTTGGAAGATTTGGGTGAACTATGTGGACGTGGCAGTGACCATCGTTTCCTTCATGAGGCACAGTGCGCTGCGGATGGCTGAGGTGGAGTGTAGCATAGTAAGGCTATGTGTAGTTGTGTTCAAACTAGAGAATCTAGAGAGAAGCTAGGGGGGAAAACACGATTCAATCTAAGACCATCCAGATGATGGATGATGATTCTACAGGATTCTACTCTAATTTCTCAATCTTGCATGTCTGAGAGTTTCTCCACTGATGTGCTTTTAAAGGAGAGGGCCTCGGGTATCTCGGTGCTATGCTATACCACGCCACATCTATCCAGAATGTTTCTGAAAAATGGGGGGTGAGCCCTTCAATTTTCATCAACCAGGGGAAAAAGGACGTCTGTGGTTAGGAAGCACAGGATGCCTGGGACGGGAGGACGTGTATCACTCGCTTCCAAAAAAAAACCTAAGAACGGATAATCCAAGAAATTTTTTGGGCTCATGGACAAGTGTTCTGATCCAGTACCTCACAGATCCCTCACGGATCCCTCCCTCAAGGCACCGACCCAAGCGCACCAAGGGATATCTGGGATGGTGAGACCCACAGCTCTGCCCTGAGTGGATAAGCCTCCGCTGATCATGGCAATGGAACATCCACCATTTTAATAAACTTATAGACTTATAGAATCTTAATGATGAATCTTATGCCCCATAGGATCCATGTATGCTATATATGGTAACATTTACCATACATGGATCCTATGGGTACATGATTGTCCCAGCTGTAAACTGTAAACCTCCTTCCCTAGTTTGGGGGTTTCCCAGCTTGCATTTTTCTAAAATTACCAGAGGGTAATCATTTACTAACACCCAAAAAAACGGATGATGAAGTGGGTGCATCTCTTGCCACTGAAGTTGTCATATGTTGTCATGATTTGGCTCCTATTCTATCACCATCTCCACTACCTATCTTAAGACCACATGAGGTACCAATGCTGACACCACATTGATCTTGTTAATACCAAGGCCCAAAAGATAGACGGCTCAAACCCGCTAGTTTACGGTAGTGGAATTAACTCTTTAAATATATACCGGCTGCCAGCACCACAGGGCTCACGTTTAATTATTAATCCCCCCTTCCGTTCTTGGATGTGCATCCCAGGATTGCTGGTTGGGTAAGAAGCATCCTAGCTGATGGATATATATGGCAATAATGTTCACATCGGGTTATTAATCCACGCCACGAAAAAGAGACCCAATTTGAGGAAAAATAGCAGACAGTGAGTCTGGCAGCGCCGATGATCATGGTGTGAAGATTTCTATGAAGCATGTGGTGCAGGATGGCAAGAACAAACCCTGCATGCCGCAGACCATCACAAAAATGGATACGGTCTTTGCCAAGTGCAGCAAAATTGATCCTGGGTTCGTGTTCTTCTCGAAAAAAAACAGGCTCAGAACCAGCAAGAAGGGCAACGCGGCACCCGTATCTTGCAACCTTCCAGCTTTCAACGACCTGCTGCACAGTGTGATGTGTCAATCCAGAGCGCCCATGATGCGCTCGAGGAGGATGAAGACGTGCATAAACACCTCGACAATAAAGTATGCCAACCGTTTTTGGTGGTATGTTTGTCGTTGTTTGATGCATTGATGCATAGTTATTTTTGCTTTCTTGATCGCTTACATATAATATCATATAATTACTGAGTGGTTGTGAATTGGATATCTAAAGCCGCGATCTCCAATCTGTTCAAATTTAAACCTGAAAAAGTTTTCCATGAATACGTATCTCAAACATGTATTCATTTTCAAGTAGGCAATTTGTTCGGCAATACTTCAATGCAAACATGTTCCATGCGTTTGTTTTCAAATGCATTTGTTTTCAATTATGCAACTCGTTCGGCAATACTAAGTGTCCGGGGTCACAAGAAGTATGCGTCAGGGCGCTCAGCATTTATACAGGATGTCAACGCTACATATACGGCCAGGCGCTGAGTGTTGCCCGGAAAGTTCACATGGCGTTTAAGCATTATCCTTCAACATGCTCAAACACCTGCGCAGGGCCAGTGCTTTGAGATTTCCCAGACGATGAGCCCTAAACCCCAAATCCTAAATCCTAAACCCAAAAACCCTAAAACATCCTAAAACCTAAAACCCTAAAATCTAAAACCCTAAACCCTAAAACCTAAACCCTGAAAACTTTGAATCCTAGACCAGAAAACTCTGTATATATGCAGTATTTTCTGCAAACTCTCCTATCTTATTTAACAACACTACATCCTCAATGTTAATGTCTGGGCAACACACGGCGTTTGTGGGTAATGTTGCATAACTATATAGTAATAAAACACATATTACATAGTAGTATGAGATGTATCAGTATCTCTATGATATATATATATATAAATGTATCTATCTATATATATATATCTCTCTCTATATCTATATCTATATCTATATCTATCCATATTGTCTATATATCTATCTATTTATTTAGGTAAATATTTCACACGATCCGCCATGAACAATGGGATCAATGGCCAGGTCCTGAGCTTTGCCGTGCCCGTGAAGGTGAACGCAGCCATCTTCCGGCTGCTGCGGATCGGCAAGTTGGCGCGCGCCATCCGCTCCTTGACGGCTGATGCTGGGAGGATTGGGGTTGAAGCCCAGAAATCATGGATGGAGAATGGTGGATGTATACAAAATGTTGGATTTTTGACGGTAAAATGGTGATTTAGAATTATAAAATCGGGTTTTTGTAGTTTGGAACATGGCTTTTATGACTTTCCCATTCAGTTGGGAATGGAATAATCATCCCAACTGACGAACTCCATCATTTTTCAGAGGGGTTGGTCAACCACCAACCAGAAAAATTCTGCTTATCTAAAAGATTGATGCACCTATTGAATCCCATATAAAAACATATAGTAGGTGTTGGACGGGTTTTCTCGTTATTTTCTCGCTTGTTGGAAGCACCTTAGGACCTTTCACGATTCCAACCGATCATGGTCCCATTTTCGTAACGTCCATGCAGGATGGGGCCCCACAATTATAAGTTGGTTTATAAACCATTATAACCCCAATCAACTTCTTCGTTATTTTACCACAAACCATAGTTTTTTCAGCCACTTATAAGGCAACTGAACGCTATCGACTGGGGGCCCCATCCTGTGGAGATTGGTCATCCCGAGGTATGTTGCCTGTGACCAATGCTTTGGGTTCGCTACAATTGTTGGTCAAGGGCCTTGTGGCCAGTAGGTGGGCGGTGGGCGCCGCTTGCGTGGGCTTCCTATTGGTTTCCTTCAATGGGATGCGAATGGATTGGGAACTGATGGTTACTATATTGGTATCCGGCGATTGAAGCAACAACCATGGTGATTTTTTATGGGATCTTAAATGGGATTATGATTCCATAGGTGATTTTAGGAAGAAAACATGGTAGTGAACCAATTGTATCCAATGACTATGTATGGCAAACCAATAAGATCGAAATTGAAGCAACACACTTTGGGATTTCAGCAACAAACAATGGGGATGTAGTAACTGAACAATGAAGGTTTGACAACACTCGTAGCGATTTGAGCAAACCAAATGGGGTGCCAGGTGCTCTTGGAGTCACAGCTGGCCGCTTCACAGGGGGAATAACCCATTCTCACTTTGTGTTTGGGGTTATGGAAGGACATGTTATGACTATCTCAAAACCAGGTTTTTTTTAATCCTTGACTTACTGTGGATGAATCAGCCCCTTAAAAGGTGATCCAGAAAAAACTATTCCGCTAGACATCAGAATTTATACACCAAGTTTTTCGCCTACGGGATCAGAACCTTCCTGAGGGACCTATTTTCCGTTGCAGCGATTCATATTGCACTATATATATATAATATATATATATATACCCTCTGGTAATTTGTCACATAGCTATTGAAAATGGTGATTTATAGTTGATTTTCCCATTAATAATGGCCATTTTCCAGTTCGCTATGTTAAATTACCAGAGGGTATATATGTATGTATATGTATGTATGTATGTTTGTTCATTTTCGGGATAGGTCCGAAAGACACAGGAGGCCCCAGCTGTTCAGCTGAAAAATTCTTGCCATGGGGATTCCCTAAGCCAAAGGAAAAACACCCTGGCAGAGTACCAAAGACTGGCCATCGAACTACAGAAACCTTGGTGGACACTACCCTCTGGTAATTTGTAACATAGCGAACTGGAAAATCACCATTTTTAACAGGTAAACCATCTATAAGTATCTATAACTGGGCCATTTTCCATAGCCATGTTAGTTTACCAGAGGGTATTCTGATTCATTTTTGAGCATGTGAAATCCAGGGCTGATGGTTTTCACCCATGTTTTTTCAAGTAAACATGGCAGAAAACTTCCATAGTCAACCAACCAAGTGAAATCCACTATCTTAGCAGGTGCATCCACATTGTCGTTGGCAAATCACCTGCTTGCATAAGCATTTTTTTTTCCCATGGATCAATGCCACAGCTTTGCGAAACATTTGGTGCACCAGGGGAATGCTCTTCTGGAGTTTTTGCTTGTTGACCTTCCTACAATGCGTTGCTGGCATGGTCATCAGCACCCTTTGCCCGGCAGCCCAGGAAATTGCTCAACCAAGGAGACATCCCGAAAACAAGCATGGACGGCAGACATCCTCAAGAAAATACAGCATGTTTGGCAATGTTGAATCAATTCCTCTTCCAAAGCCATGTTTTTTGCCCAACTTTTCAGACAAGTCTCTTCCAAACCCAGGTTTTTCCGATTCTTGCAATTACAATGTGAGGCCCCCGTTCGATACTGTAGCTAAGTTGGTGCACATAACTCCAATTTCACTATGGTTTATGGTACGCAAATAACGAACTAGTTACTGGGGCGAATCTAAACCAACCACCGTTCACATCACTGGGGGGCACCACATTGTATGGCCCTCATTTCCACTTCCAAATGGGATGAGAATCTAACTCCCGCAAGTAAAGTTATAAGCCAGTTATAACATGAAATCCGGAAAGTGATCAATTGTTATCATGAAATAAACCACTTATAACATGTCAAGATCTGTTAAGAGATTTTTTTCAGAGCCGTAACTGTGGATTCCAAAGCCACAGGATGAGCACCCCGTTATAAGTTGGTTTACAAAATTGTATAAACCGTTCTAACCACCATTAACATCCATTAACTATAGTTATATCATGTCATATCTACCATAAACCATGGTTTTTCATGTTTTTTTTCAATTTTTCCAGGTTTTCTACCATAAACCCCGGTTTTTTTCCCATGTCGGGGTGTCCCAGCTGAGCTGCTGAGCTGCTGAGTTCAGGTCGCGACTACCTCCTGGAGCGGATCAGTGATGCGCCCAACTCCCAGGCTGTACAGGATGTGTCCCTCGGCGTCCCGGGAAAATGGGCATATTGGGACATGTGTGATACATATCAATACATATTAAAACATATTATATATATATATATATATTATTTGTGTGTCATATATATATATATATGTATTCATCACATGTATATATCTATACCATATCTATATATATATATATATATATCATTTATGTATAATTGATTATTAGTGATTCTTGTCGATTCTTTTTGATTCTTATGAATGATCATGGTTTTCTATTTTCGACACATAAATATGCATATCACATATTGAGCAATATTATACTTGGATTTGTCTGAAAATGAAGCACCCAGCATGTATGCCGCATGCCAATTTGACAAGGAACATGCAGTGGACGGAAAGGTGTGCCCTCTTGTCATACCATGTCATACCCATATGCTTGGCTTAATTATGGCGACCCCCAGTTGGTGAAACATGAAACAACTCGTGTGCCCATCTATATCTCTATATATATAGCATGTTTTCTTACTCATTGCATTCACATATTGTTTGTTGTTTTTTGGAGATTTCAACAGGTATATGTACATGTGCACAAAAATATTTTCGTGGAGAGCTTCCAATCTTTATGCATTTATATTTACATGTATCAGATTGTATCAGCATATATATGTTTTAGATATATTTACATATGATATATGTATAAGCAATTCTGACCTGATGATGTATACATGTTGATATCCGCATTTCCACTGGTGTTGAACGAGAAAGACTTAACACTGATTTAACTTGCCATCACCAAACAGAATCAAGATCGAGTTTAAGTAAGTACTGAAGTGATGATGATGATGACGACGATGATGACGATGATGACGATGATGATGATCATGATTTAAGTACTCAAGGCTTAATATCACCCATCATGAAGTCTATGTATTACATAACATGCATGGTTATACCATACATGATAGATGCGTATTCCCTACACCGAATGTTGAACTACCCTCTGGTTATTTAACATAGCCATGGACAATTGCCATTTATAGTTGATTTACCCATTAAAACCTCCATTTATGGTTGGGATTTTCCATGGCTATGTTAGTCATAACCAGATGGTAATGAATTGAGTTCCAATCCATCTGCCAAGATTCTCCGGCGACAATCCTGGAATCGGACGCCCTTTAGGTTTATGCACTACGGCACCTTTTCGCGGACCTTCCTCACGATGTCGGGACGCACAGAAACGAAACCTGGGTTTGAGTTTGGTAATCAAACATGGCAATGGAAAATCACCCAAGTATAGATGATTTTCCCATGAGCACCTCCATTTATAGGGCATTTCCCAGCTTGATCCAAAGTTCTGCTGCCTGTTTGTCTTTGAATTTGCAACCTCACAGACTTTAGAAGCATCAACCACTCTTGCCACCCAGAAGTCTAAGGGGAAATCATCCCAATCAGCCGTTCTTCAGGCTAGTGAATTAGTGCAAGAAACACATGACAGACCCTGATATCAAATTAGTGATTCTTATATCCCTGTTATATACCCTTCGTGATTTCACCTTGCGATTGAACATGATGAAATTATAGTCGGTAATTTACCTATTTTTCATGGTGATTTTCCACATCTTCATTTACCAGAGGGCAATTATTCGTTGACATACTTTGATACCCACCACCCACTACATCACCATTTTGGATACTTAAATCCTACTAGGATCCCACTATTCACCATGTTGGATACTGTAGGTTTGAGATCCTGTTTGCCAATTGGGGTCCGCCCGCGCGCATCTTGGTGGACAACGTCAGCGACCCGGCAGTGAAGCCAAAAATGGTGGTGGGGCGTAGCCGCGGTCCAGGGGAGGTAGAATGCAACCCTTGAAAAAAATGTAGAAAAGCAAAAAATCCAAGCCTAAAACCATATAATACTTGTCGTTTTGTTTGGTGGGTTGCGATTTGAAACAAGAAGTGAATTACCATGTAATGTCATTTCTTGCGAACCAAAAGGGATGTATTGAGCCTAACCAACCAATTTTGGTCAGCAGGGCAACTAACACTGTTCAAAGAAAGTAAAGAAATGCATTTAGCTGTGCTCGCCGTGGATATGCAAAGAAACTACCCCAACATAGGTTAATGTTTCTGTTTCCCAGAGTGATTCAAACATCAGCATGGAATTAGATCTCAAAATTGGGCGTATCCTACTTTGCAGCAGTTTGGTTCGGGAAAATGTTGATCAACCATGACATTTTGCGGCACCCTATCGTCAGACAACTCCATTTACCTTCGCCCTAGCACATTGTTTTTAAGTCCTATAGTAATCACCGTGTGTGTTCATGGCCTATTTTCCTGGGTTTCCGAATCTGTGTTTGCGAAATGGACAATCACCATCGTTCATGAAGAGGTAAAATTATCAAACCTTTATGGGCCATCGATATCAGTGATATCAGTTCACAATTTTTAGGTACTGTATATAGGTGATGTTTGATTCTTGTAACCTAGGAAAAGGATGGAACAGGTGGATTGGGGAGTCAGGGTCAGGGTCGGTTCCCATGGGGTTCCCATGGCTCCCCAGAGGCTACTGTACCTATGCTCAGAATCCAGTGCAGTGAATTGGTTCGTGAATTTTGGCCATCCATGGGACGGCTTCGCTGCAGGTGAGTGGTATTCCATTTTCTTTCTGCTCTATCGCTGTGTGCTGTGCTTTGGTTGCGATATGTTGCGATCTACTTTTGGGTCTCCAAAAGTGGATTCCATCCCCAACACCATATCTAACCATGGTGAAACTGGGGGATGTTTGAATGTAGAGAGATGGGTTTGTAAAGAACTGAAAGCAGAAATCTGACCACCGAATATGGGTGAAATCATGTGACAGTGTCTACAGCTATCACTTGCCAACCAAAGGGTGAAAGAGTCAGTTATAAGCGAGTTTGCCGTGGCAGGGTCAGGCACTATTGTTTGTATATCATTGATTATCTATATGTATATCTATATATGTATATCTGGGTATTTGTCGAAAGGGCGGTGCTATAATGTTTGGTACCTGTGATACAGCTGGCAGCTGAGGTGATCAACGTGGTCAACGCGACTTGGAGGGCAGGGTGTCCATTTAATCATTTAGTACCGAGTCAACCTTGGGTGCTTCAGTACTTCAACCCTAGGTCAATCTTAGATGGTATCCATGGGATCTAAGATTGGCCATGAACCGCGTCACGCAGTCTTTCGCTTTAAATGGAGATAATCACCCCAACTGAGTGAAAAAACTAATAGCAATTTGCTGCAGGGTATTTCACGTTGGCCACGTAAATGGAATCATTCTGAAGTCGATGTGAGTGGATGGATTTGCTCTTAAATTATCAGGCGGGTTTTCAGGTGTTTTTGCATGTTTGGAATGGTCCAAGTCCAAGTCCATTTTCTGTACTTCAGGGCGGTGCTGCCAGTATACCGCAGAAGCAGCAACTGTCACGCTTCTGTTTGGCTGGCTCTTAGTATGTGCTTAGAATGAAAGTGAAACGTTATCCGTATCTTTAAATGATGAAAGTGCCAGTAATAGTCATTATGGTAGCAATATTATAGGGGCAAAGTGTTGAAACCACATCCTTCTTGGTACTGCCCTATGAAAATAACCCCCTCCCCAATCAACTCAGGCCTACATGCTTATCCAGGGTTGACACAAGCACTTTTTCTGAGCCATACCCACTGACCGCTGGTTTCTGTTTGTTTGAATCTGAAGATTGTCTGTTAATTTCCACGTTGGTGAACCCCCATTGGCTGAGTCAAGTTCGAGTAGATGTCATGCATATTTGGTACTTGTATGATTATCCCCCGATGACTAACAGCGACTCTAGTAGCATGTGTCAGGTGATTGTTGGACCAACCATAGATTTCCCATAGATTTCTGATGTTTCTCCAGTCCATTCCAGTCCCAGCAATAAGGCAATTTTTGTGCAGCAGACGCTGAAAACGGCCAGCTCGGATGAAGAACTGTCCTTCAAACAGACCCTTGGAATGGCTGGTTATCTCTCTTTCTCTCTCTGCGTTTGGCTGGGCTGGGATTGCTTCACATATTTAATCTTATTTCGATGTTTGCTATATAACATAATCTATATACATATACATATACATGTAAAATCATATACATAGGTATATATAGCATCAACGTATATAATATTTAATTATGAGATGGGTGTGTGCATGTACGGGTTTTGTGCTGATTCGGTTTCTTTGTCAGCAATTGCTATCCGGTGGCCATGGTGGCTACCGCCAATGCTCCGCTCCAAGGAAAGAAAAAGATATTGCGATGTACGCGAACAAGGCGTTGTCAGTTAAGCGTTGGCCCTCCATTCAGGGGCTGAAACAGGGTTGCTCCAAGCTAGGTTTTTCATGAATTGCCACAAAGGGTGGGGACTGGCGGTTTTTACTTCTGACCCTTTACCCAACTTCCATCAAGTTCCTCGGTTTAGTATTTGGGGTGTTGAATATCCCCGTTTGTGAGAAATTCAGCAACACCCCCAGGCAAATGCTTCGCAACTGCCTGCCACTTCCATTTACCCGCTTCCCTGATTTCCCATTGCGACTCGGGACTCGTTAGTAATTAACCCTGGTGAGTTGTTGTCGTTCGTAAGTCCCCAAAAAGGTTATCCTGTTTATAAGTGGTTGAACTAAGCCTAACTAAGCAACTAAGCCTTGCGAACCAAAAACAAACCCAGCCAGCATTTCTGATTTTTTTGTGCGATGATTTCCCATGGTGCCACGGCAGGTCAAAAAGCTCTTCCAAACCATGGACTTTTCAGGAGATGGAGCCATCAATTTGGAGGAGCCCAGGGTGCGCCCCAGGGTGCCTTTTCGTTTCCGCCTCGGGCTGAGTCATGGTGGGTGAATTTCTTTGAGGAATTCATGGAGGATCTACCCTCTGGTAAATTTAACCCCCTGGTATTATCATGGGATTTATGGTGATTTAATGGGATATTAATGGGATCTACCGGCCCGGTAAATTTAACAGTTTGCGACATAGAACATGGCCCAGTCGAAATAGTGGATTTACCCAGCTATAAAATCATGGACCTTTCCATAGTTATGTGGCAACGTTTACCAGAGGGATCCAGAGGGTATAGAGGATCTCTTCTGAGATCAGGGTTCCTGATCAAAATCTCTCGAAATCCTTTCTTTGCTCAGGATGGCTATGGCCCGTAGCCATTTTGGCTCAAGGTGGCAGGTTTCTGTTGGGGCGCTTTAGACTCGTCCACGCAGTGGTAGAGCCATGTCAACGCTGTGGCTGCTGCTGATGCTGATTGCGCTTGAGCTGAAGTTGCGCTGG
>Ga0126342_10019486_pt1 | contig 11520 bp, 7 predicted proteins | sample Cyp1metagenome_FD_92528 | JGI IMG/M metagenome (GOLD analysis project Ga0126342, IMG submission 92528) | Coral microbial communities from Lord Howe Island, Old Settlement Bay, Australia - Cyphastrea 1 metagenome | ecosystem: Host-associated > Invertebrates > Cnidaria > Coral ... | reverse complement strand
GATGCCTTGTCCTGGTTTTCCTTTCCTGTCACGTGGGTCCTGCCGTCACATGAGATGTCTTGAACAAATCCCCTCAGCGCAGCTGAAAAATGGGAGCGGAAACCTTGAGCACTATATATATATATTTATATAATTATATATATATAATTATATATATATATATATCGGTATGTGTTTTTTTGGGGTATATAGCCGCTAAGGCGCATGGTCTCAAAGGACCAGACCTCTTCAATGGATCCTGATATGATTCCTGTTGGAATTTTGGGTGTATCTGATTCATTCTGATTCCAGTCTTTGGGACATGAAAATTCTACGGTGGGTCCTGTTTAAAATTCGAATGCAGTACGTTCTGCTCTGTGCATTCGCCATGGCCATGGATTCTGGGGACCTTTTGAACCCACTGGAGTCATGGAATCCCAAGGGAAACCCCCTGGGCGTTTTGTGATCAGAGCGTGCTTTTTTACTGCAGCAAAACGAGCAAAACCAAAACGAATCCAGTTCAACAAATGGTTATTGATAGCGTCCCTTTGATGTTCACAAACTCCTGAAAAGGTAGATTTGATTCGTAGTCCCATAAGAATCCGTAAGATCGGAAATTGCAGACATTCAACATTTGCTGATTGGTGCATATTGGTGCTTTCAAAATATGGCAAATATTTGTCTGTCCATCCCTCGCTTCAATGGCCCCGGGCCTCACTGGCTCAACCAGTTTTTTGACGAATTTGAAGCTGCGAAAGTTAATGCAAAAGGCCCAGCGGCCGTGCCACACATGGTTGAATCCTCCCAATGACAAGCCAGTCTGTACTGGTGATCAGAAATGCCAAGCCAGGGTCTGCCGTGAAGATTGGGGGGGAAGAGATGAATACAGTGCATATGTATTACATATGTATTACATATGTGGCATGCTCAATAGACTTGGTCTTTTTGGCCTTGGCCTCGATCAGATCGTTAAAGGAAGAGCACGTCTTGACGTGAAGGTTTCAGGACCTGGCTGTGGCGTTCCGAATCTGATGATTTCCACCATGCCGTCTCGGCTCGACAGAACACTGCAATATATAGAAAGAACATGAAAGAACATGAAAGAAACTTAGTTTCCAAGTAAATCAAGTAACAAGTCTTTGGGAGATTGTTCCTATGTATAGGCTATGCAAAAAAATATTTGCGTTGAGTTTAGATATACTTATATTACTTATGATGTGTTATCATTCTTGGTTTCTTTCCGTGGAGCAACACATGATTGGGGGGGTTGTCTTCCTGTCAGCCCAAACGCAGAGAAGAGAACTGACAAAAGATGTCCATGAGCCAACCCCCTGATTGTGCCAACCCCGAAGCCAGTCTGTTCACACCAAAGCTGTTGCATTTTGTTTGCGCAAAAAATTGTAGGTATGTTCAGCATCACAGAGGTCTTTGAGTCTTTGAGGATTGACTTTTTGTCAAAGCTCCTTTCCTGTGCTTTCCAGCCTACAGCGCCCTAGCTGTTTCCAAGTCGGGAATCTCAGCTTTGCACATGCGGACTCAAGTCTTGGATATGTCGACCAACACTTTTCAGTGCGGAGCTCAACCTACTGGTTTACTGGATCATATCCGCCTCTAACATGGCTTGCTGGAACATGCTGGAACATCCACCATGGCTAGTTCGATGATTTCCCTTGAAAACCCTCCATCTATGGGGGATTTCCCAGCCATGGAGGTGATAGATATCCTTGCCCATTCAACAAGCAATAGCTAGATCTAACCAATTATAAGTACCCCAATATAGCTGGCTGGTTAAACATGTTTAACATGGAAAATCCTACTAAAATATGGATGATTTGGTGGTGCTCCTATTTTAGGAAACCTCGATATATGGGGCACAGCCTACGGATATAGCTACCCAACAATTGATGATTGGGGATTACTCAACCATAATTGGGGATGCAATCCCATCCCCCATATTAGTTACACCCCATATTTATGGCGCCGTTTGTGTGTGGCTTCATCCCCGACTTTTTCGCCTGACTCCTGGCCTATGGTGGTTGCTGTGGATCATCACCGATGTGGGGATCCACATACCTTTCCAAGCAGATGGCTTTGGAGATTGGATGGATCTTAGTATCTGATTGGTGGCTTGGGACATTGAAAATGGCCATAGAAATAGTGGATTTACCCATTAAAAATGGTGATTATCCAACTGATCATTGATATACTGATTGGTGGTTTGGGACATTTGGATTATTTTTCCATGTATTGGGAATAACCATCAACCACCAACCAGGTATCATGTTCTCATTTTAAAGTTGCCATGTTGAGGCATCCCCGAAATATTCTTCAGAAAGACCCAGACAGCCAGACATCGCCGCTGTGCTCTCAAGGTGATTAATGGGAACTGCATGTTGCTCTCAAGCCGAGCCCGGCCAGAAGGAGTCGATGGCTAATCCTCATGGATTCATCGAGGGTGCCTCCTCTGTTGTTATGTAGACATCTAGGAGTGGAGCATGTTCCACCAGAGACTTTTTTTGGGTGAAAAGCCTCAAAACGGGATCGAAAAAAAAAAAAAACATCTAACGGCCTGTTATTTAAAGTTCCTGCCAAGCTGGTGTTCTATCTCTTTTTGGAGCACCAACAAAAATACAAAAGTCAATCGTACCACTAAATCATCATGAGACAAATCCATTTGACATCATTTGACCAATAATAATTAATTATATACCCAAAAAAATGCTTCAAATAACCGACCTCAATAACATCATCAAATCTCAAAACATATCAAAATCCCAAACCTGGTTGGTGGTTTGGAACATTTTTTATTTTTCCACCATCCCAACTGACTTTCACTCCATCATTTTTTCAGATGGGTTAGCAGCAACCACCAACCAGATGGTTATGAATGGTGATATATTTTTTAAATTAATGATGCTTAATGATGGTTAGTGGCTATAGTTGATGGTTATTTCACCATTTTTTGATGGTGATTATTTACCATTTATGAAATTTATTACAATTTGTTTGATGGTTATGATTTACCATTTATTATATAACCATTTCCTCAATCACCAACCAGAAAAGCCCAACAAAAACAACGGCCTCACCAGGAGCTTTTGCACAGCGGCAACCCACCGCTGGAACCGCAAAAGGCCACGGCCTCTCGCAGCGTTGGACAGCCCAGCGGTGTAGGAAAAATCCAGGTTGGCCAAAGAAAAAAGATGTGGGTAGGTTGCAGCTATAGTTATTTTTTTTAATAATTGTTCATAGTTGGTTGTCATAGTGTTGTTTTTTCCCGTTTTTTTTCGAAATCGATATTTGGATGTGTTTGACTATGGGTTTGGTTTGTTCCAAAGTTGAATCCTTGGAGTGGTGAGATTCAAGATGATTCAATCATATGGTATTTGATGATATTTGTAGTATTGAAGAAATCATGGGATACAATAGGATATTTCAGCAACTATGTAGTAAAGTTTGACACTATGATGGAATGATGGTCTCCCCAATTTAGTAACTGATAATAAACTAAAAATGAACTTACTGGTGGTTTCAATGTTCAATCATCATGGTATTTATTTGTTCACTCGCATAGCCAAGATGATATCCTCCTGATCAATGTACGCCACGACCTGGGGAAATCAAACATGACAACCGGAAAATTCCCCCCATAGATGATTTTCTCCCTAAAATCCGTGGATTTGCTGGAATTTCTTCATGGAAGTTTGAGAGGAAAACATCATCCATTTATACATTTTCTGAAAATCTATAATGGCTATAATTCATGAAGGATTATGCAATCATCCTATAATTCATCTATAAAACATCATCTATAAGTGAACATCATCCAACTAATTCATCTTATTCCATTGCTCCTTCGCTCAGGCCCCGGCCGCGCCGGTGGTCGCCAGCGATGGGGATGGCTACAATTACAAGGTGCGGTGGTTGAAAAACGGTGCCTGCACAGGGTACCAAGATGTACCAAGTATTGCAATATCTGGAAAACAAACATGGAAAAAATGGAAAAAAGGAAAAAATGGAATGGAAAAAATGGAAAACATGGAAAAAAATGGAAAAAATGGAAAGCTGAAAAAAATGAACAAAAATGGAAAAAAATGGAAAAAAAGGAAACAAATGGAAAACATGGAAAACATGGAAAAAAATGGAAACCTGGAAAATATCTGGAAAAAGTTTCATCACCAAAAGATGGAAACTCGGTTCTATCTTTTGGGGTGTTGCTGTCGCTTTTTTGTGTAACTTTGACATGACTTTGCATTTTGGGGTATTTGGGATTATACGAACTTATTAATGTAATATATGTTCATATATGGTCATATATGTATAAAAAATTGTATTATGGGGTATAATGCAGCAGTTCTTGGTGGGTTTACTACCATCAAAATCTCCCAGAACGGGGACCCCGAAATGACCAGATTGCCCACTTTTTTTTACGGGTCGGGGAAATGGATTCATTGGTTCCAAGCAGATTTTTTTTACGAAATGATTTGATGACCTTCGATTCACCAAGTTTGAATTTAATGATATTCTAATGGTTTAAATGGATTTAATGGATTGATGATAAATGGATTTGGTTGTTATAATGGATTGATTATATTCTAATGACATTGTGGAATAATCTAATGGTTAATCTAATGGTTATTCACCAAGCAGCTCAGTGATGATGGTGATTCTCCCACTGCCAGCAGCGTTGTGTCGCGTCGCGTTGTGTCGACGCGGAGCGTGCTGTCAGGTGTTTCCAGATGGATCGAGATATGAAGGACAATGGAAGGATGGCCTAAAGCATGGCAAGGCGAGAGGAAATATGTCGTTAGTTATCGTTGTTGTTGTTGTTTTTGTTCGAAGTTGTTGTTTCAGCTCAAGCATGTACAGTACTTGAGGATTGTTTGTTTTGTTTTTCCGCAGTTTTTGTTTCAATAAGGTACTTGGGGGTACAAGTGGCTCGTAAGCATATGAAATACTCCAGATATATATATATATAATATATATATATTAATATATTAATATATGTATAATTTGGGCGATATCCCCAGTTACATTCAGTTACATACAATTGTAGATTCGTAGATATGACAGATGGGCCAGACGAGACGGGTTTCGCATATGTTGTGGGCATGGAAAATCACGGAAATAGATCCAATCATGGGGATTAGATAGTTTCCTAAAATGAGATAATGGGGCTATCCCCAATAATTTGGATGGTTTAAACATGTTTAAAATAGAGAATCCGATCTAGAATATGGATGATTTGGTTGCACACCCTATTTCGGAACCTCCCTTAAAAAGTGGGCGCAGCATGGGGAATCTATGGCATCTATGGGAATCTCGCGAAAACCAGCGGTGGGGATCAACCAACCACAGTTGGGGATGTCATCCGCCATCCTTCCATTCATATTAGTTACATACCCTACCATAAATATATTTTTGGATATCACTACCCTACCATAAACCATAGTTTTTATTAATATATATGATAATCCCAATAGTAATCCCAACAAAAATACCCTCTGGTAATTTGTTACATAGCTATTGAACATGGCCATAGTTAAATAATTGATTTCCCTCTTAAAGATCTTTCCATAGTTATGTAAACGTATGTAAACGTTGACCAGAGGGTACACCCAGAGTCACCATGGTGGGATGAAATGGATACGAAGGATGTGGATTTGGTTTCGGGCTTCCAGATGCACCGTTCATTCCCGACGCCAGGGCCGCTTCATTTACCCCGACGGCGACGTCTATGATGGCCGGGGAATCCCAAGGGTGTGTAATGTGAACGGGGAAGGGATTCTCCAATTGCCACGGATGGTATCCCAGAAAAAAAAAAGCATCAATTGGCCCTTCATTTACCCAATTGAGGCTGGTATTCCTTGACCATTTCCAATTGACTTAACCATATATTATTACATTAATATTAGCATGCCATCAATAAGCCACATAGGGGGGTTCCTGAAATGGTGGTACCCCAAGTCTCCCTGGGTTTCAATGCTAAAATGGCCATCCATGACTTGGTACCTCCATTTTAGGAAAGCGCTAGATGACTACCATTGCTTGCCCTTTGGTAAACTAACATAGCTATTGAACATGCACATTTATAGATATTTATAGTTGCGCTACCAATTAAACATTGTGATTTTCCATAGTTTTCTGTATGTTTACCATCGCCCATCGCTCCCATTCGTTGCTCCAAACTGATCCCGTGGTGTTTTTGTTGGTCGAACGACTGGAGGTGAGTGGCAAGATGGTAAAGCCCACGGTGAGCTCGTTGGGTTTCGGCGGTTTCGGGATGTTTGGCTGCGGGATCTCAAAAATCCAGTGTTTAACATCATCCAAAAAAGGTGAGATATATATAGATCTATCATGATATATCATGATATATATATATACACCATGATGTATCAATATCTAAATAAAATTATAATATATGACTTATTTGGGTTTTATATAACTTATCTAGGCTTCAAACATGGGTTCTGAAGCAACTGAAATGGTGAGTGTGATAAATCCACGACAACGTGCAGATTGGGATGTTCACCTACCTCCACTGTTGGGTACTGAGTTTCTTGTTGTAGGTTTGGCAATGTGACCATCCCTAGTTTTACTGTGAAAGGAGTTTGAACAACAGAAATGTATAGACATGTAAAGAAATGTATAGAAATGTGATATATGGGTATGAGGATTGATCAGATATGATGGTACCATATTGTAGCATGTTTTCCATCTTGCCTACAAAATCACCCGTTTGCTCACCATGTTCCAATTTGTCCCAACAAAAAAGGCCGTCAATTCTTCCCTTCTAGAGGTCACGGAACCTATACATCAAAGCAGTTCATGGCTCAGAAGTTCCGCCGGAAGATGTTCTCCCAGAACTGGGAAAATTGAGAGTTTTCCCCCAAACATACTACCATATCTACCATCATGGCAGATCATCTATTCAACATAGCGAAAATCCATTAGAAATGGAGGTTTCTAGCTGGGAAGTTCATCTGTAAATGGGCAATTTTCCATAGCTATGTTAGTCATAACCAGAGGGTAAGTTTGGGGCTTCAGCAACATGTGGTCAAGCCAGGTAGGATGTAACAATCGTCACCACGAACTGATCGACAGATATCGAGAGTATTGGCGCGTTGCTCTCATGAAAATGGGGCAAGCAAGACATGATGTTCATGGTTCTATGCCTTCTTGTGCCTTCTTGGTTGATGTTTTGTTCTGAAAGATATCCAGACAGAATAAAATCATGACAAAATCATGTTCCATTCCATCATTCCCACGTCGAAGTGCTCGAACCTGCTGCAATGTCACCCTTGAGGTCGAAGTATGTGGGTGACTGGCAGAGCGACCTGAAGCACGGCCAAGCTGTCGAGGATCCGCAAGCCCAGGGACAGCCCGCCGGCTTAGCTAAGTATATAAATAAATGTAAGGTATAATATAGGTATAATTAATAGGTATTGTAAGGTGACATTTTGGATAGATTTGGTTGCTCTGATGACTCTGATTCTGCAGCTTTCAACCTTCTCTCAGATTGGGAAAACCTGGGATTCCGGAGCTCTAAAATCGGTGACACAACCAGGAGTGGGACGACACGTCAAAGTACACGGGAACCTACTCGCATGGGCAGAAACATGGCAAGGGCAGGCGCGAAAATCCGGTCCAGCCTATGGGGTTGGAGGGTCGGAGGGTTCCTGGCTATTCCAATCTTTGATGATTTTCGAATGTGGATTAAGTTATTTGTATTTGTTTGTATGTTGATTGTATGTGTGTGTGTGTTGATGTCTTTGGGGTACGGTAATTCTTGAATTATTTTCAGAATCACCCCCAAAAAAGACAGAAACTGTAATGTCCCACTATTTGAGTATGATATTACCGTTCTATCTTTTTGGGGTTTTCTATAGATGTATACATACACAATCTATATGTATCAAATATATCGTGTCCTTGATCAGGAATTTGAATCATCCATGATGGGAATTGGAAGATGTGTCATTGCATGGGGACAAGCTGCAGATAGAAATTCACAAGAAGCGATTGAGTACTGCAAAGTATTACAAGAGATCTAGTTTTGTTTTTTAGCGGGAGAGAGAGAGAGGGATTCTGTGGATATGTTTTGGCACACATATCTTTAGCGAGAGAGCCAGAGATGGAGAAAATCAATGAAAATCAAAGAGACATTGAATGTCCAAGCAATGTTTTTCATACATTTCATAGATTTACCCTCTGGTAAACTAACATAACTATGGAAAATCACCATTTTTCATGGGAAAACTCACTATAAATGGGCCATTTATACCTCAGCTCCAAGAGAAGGCCGGTTTAACGTTCCAGGTTTGAATGGCCTGACGGCTCGGTCTACGACGGCGAGTTCCGCAACAACAACGCCCCTTTTTATGGCGATGGACAGCGGGAGGTGCCAGGATTTCACCAAGAAAAATGGCGATTCAACTGATTCAAGCAAGCAAAATAGGGGGAAAGATGTGGATATAATATGGTTATAATAATATATATATCCATCTGGTTATATCCACATGGTATATGTGAATATCCACTGATATACCATCTGGTTATGACTAACATTGCCATGGAAAATCACCATGCTATTAAGAGGTGAAGCATCTATTTCTATGGGCCATCTATACCATGGCTATGTTAGTCATAACCAGGTCGCGACGTCTCTGTCGAATCGGATGAAGGGAAATCATCCCCGAGGTGCCTTATTGCTGGTTGGTGGATCATCATTGGTCCAATGATATAAATATATATATATATATATTATATTATATATATAATTAGATATATTTACATATATCTATTTGATCTATTGGATCTATTTGTATTTGGTATTGGTCATATTGGATCTATTTGTATAACTAAAATATTGATCCCCCTGTTTGAGTATTGGATCATATTGGATCTATTTGTATTTGGCGGGGGATACCAGCAGAGATGGACTGGTCAGAAGGGAATATGGCAAGATTATATACATGGGCTTATCTCATGTTGTCTTAACACTTGGCACCCGCAATATAGATGGTTTAACAAGATTTTTTCCCAGCAAATTGGCACTTTCGAGGTATCCCGGTATCCCCCCCAAGAAATGAGACAAAACCACCTTGCGTTCATGGGGTTGGCAATGCCAAGTTCTCTAACTTTGCTATTTGGATGGGGAGACATGTTGTTTTCAGCCCGACAGGCGGGCATGTTTCATACCCGGCTGCGTTCTCGTGTTGCTGGGGTCGTAAGCGTGGCGACAGTTGATAAATCACAAACAAAATCAGGAGTTGGTGAGTGATCACGTTATCACACCAAAAGCGCGTATAATGATTTCTGGGATAGCTCGCCATGTTTGATCGTTGGCGAAACCCCCCTTTTGCTTGGTAACTGGATGAAACTAACTGGTTCATAGCTAACACTTCAACATCAGGTTATTATGTAGCCGGTAGATGCTATATCTCTATATATATAATGTATTGTAACACAAGTAATATATATATATATATATAATGTGATATGTGATTATATATTAAGTATTATATATTGCAAGTATACTATGCAGATGTATCCCTATAGATACACAATATACATCATATAGCGCTCTATATATATATACACATTATACACCATATATAATATGTATATTCACATATATATATATACAAAATTATGCATATTTATCTCTACAGATACAGAATATCATACATCACATATATATATATATATACAATATACATCATGTATAATATGTATATTCATACATATATAAATATACATATATATATATATATGTGATGCATTTATGTTCTACTATGTAGTGGATAATTGTACCCCAGTAGCCTGGGCATCTCTCAGGTTGAGGGTGAAGGAACCTTCACCTGGAAGGACTGGATTTCCGCATGCCCAAGAAATCGTGGTGGATTAAGCGGATATATAGCGTGCTTGTATATGTATAAAGCAGATATATCCTTTACATATATATATACATAGTGTGTATATATATATATACACTATATATACTATATATTATTTATACACTATATATACATATATGTATATAATATATGTATATATGTATATATTATGTATAGACAATTGGGATGTAATGGGTATATAATGGGTATATAACCAACACCTTGGGTATCTTACCATTCCTCCAACAGCTTGGCCCTGCCATGACGGTTGGGGTGGTAAGATGTTCCTTCATAGCCTTCATGCCATCTCATCGATTTGGGTTAGGAAGCTAAATTGGAGGACTTGACTTGATCCGAAATCAGCAAAAATTGCGGGGTCAACCAGATAAAGTTTGCCCGTCAGCCAGATACTCCACGATTTTATTCGGAAAAACACAATTGAGCTAGCATTTTTAGATTTTTAGCAATCAACAAAAAATGGTAACCTTAGATTGGAATGGGCAATGTACACCAACTATTAGTTTTCTCGAGTGTTCTTTCAAGTGGAAAAGAATACCTGGAAATTGTGGGTAACACCTCTATGGGATTTTGTTTGAGGCGATGAACATACATTGACAGGTTTTTGTTGGTGTGCAAACAAAGGTAATGGGGTCTTTACCGATACCCACATGGACCATTTCTAGACGATGTAGCTATTGAGAAGGGTGAGTTCCAGTTCACAAACTAATCATTACTGTTCAATTCCCAGATATTATAGTAGTACTATAGCCAATATGTCATCATCAACATCCCATTAATATTCCACAACTTCATATCATTTCCCCATTGAATCCCGCCATGTTCTTTTCGCAGAATGTCTTCATTCAAGCTGTGCCCATGTTCGTGCCACATTGGGCCTCCAAGCGCGGGGGCAAGGACGGACGGCAGTACAAGGGCCAATGGGTCGACAACCGCGTCTTGGCAGAGAAGGCGAGTGACCCAAAAGCATCTCCAACTTGGATCTGGTGATAAAATAGTAACTAAATAGGAATATGTTTAATAGTTAATCTATTTAAGTAGTATGATGAATTCTCGTAATTATCTATTTAGGAACTGGTTAGTGACCATAGTTGCAAAGCCAGTTATATGTTGAATAACCCCATCAAGGGGACTTACTAGGGTTACTAGCCACAAAGTGGGATGATCCAAGAAGGTCTGTGACATGTTCCTTCACTTGGCTGTTGACAGGCTGCGGGTCGGCCATGATGCCGGTGGAACTGTTCTCAACAGATAGGAGCCCGAGTCACATAAGATCCCAGCTTCTGTCTGAGCACTCCGTTACAAACCTTGATGGTGTAATGTTAGCTCCTGATTAGTAGCTAGGGTCGCTATTGTGGCAACTTTTTTCCAAATTATTCTGAAACTCATGTATTGTTTGGAGGGTTCGCTTTTGTGGCAAAACAAAATTGGGAGAGCACTTTTTTTTGAAAAAAAAATGTAATTGCTGAGAGGCAATTTGTTTCTCAAAAACGCTGTAGAACAGTCAAGTTTTTGCTCATCTCTCTATCTGAGCCTGTAAATGCATCTCTATCTGAGTAGGTTTGTTTGCTGGGCTCACTATTGCAGCAAGCTGTGCCAGAGCAGCCCCTGGAAGCCCAGAAGG
>Ga0126342_10019485_pt1 | contig 11521 bp, 8 predicted proteins | sample Cyp1metagenome_FD_92528 | JGI IMG/M metagenome (GOLD analysis project Ga0126342, IMG submission 92528) | Coral microbial communities from Lord Howe Island, Old Settlement Bay, Australia - Cyphastrea 1 metagenome | ecosystem: Host-associated > Invertebrates > Cnidaria > Coral ... | reverse complement strand
GGGGGGGTGAGAGTTTTTAAAGGAATAGGGTCGCAAGTGACCGTTTTTTAGGGTCGCAAGTGACCGGGGATTTTAGGGTCACAAGTGACCGTTTTTTAGGGTCGCAAGTGACCATGGACCCCATTTTCAAGGCTACAAAATGCTACAAACGGAGACTCCAGGTATATGGAATAATAGGCATGAATACTCTTCTCATTTAACTATGGTTAATAATCTTCTCTTATCATGGTCATAATAGATCCATATGAATAATTTTCTTATGTACTGAGGATCTTCTTGTATTTACCTACATTGTGAGGCCCCCCAGTTATAAGTTAGTTTATAAGCCCCAGTAACGATAGTTATAAGTACCATAAACCATAGTTATTGGAGTTATAAACCAACTTAGATATCTTGGGGGCCTCACATTGTACTCTTCAGGGCCCGTGAAAAACCGTGAAAACTGGCCGTCCACCGTGAAACCCGTGGCAATTGCTCTGAGGTGCCAAGGCTCAGGAGTGGCAATGGGTGCCTTGTGCCTTAACGGAGTGGCGATGCGAAGCAATGCGAAGCAATAATAAGATCCACCATTTTCCATAGGAAAACCATAGGAAAATGGTGTTTTAATGGCATTTTAATGGTGATTCAATGGCATAAATATGGGATTTAATGGGATATATGATGATATACCCTCTGGTAAACATACAAACAAATAGGGAAAAATCCACTATTTTTCATGAGTAAATCCACTATTTCGACTGGGCCATGTTCAAGTTCGCAAACTGTAAACGTTTACCAGAAGTTGATCAGCCTCCAGTAAACCAATAGCTAGCTATGTTTTTTTTTTTGTGGCGTATTTGAAATGAAGATTTACATAGATTTACCTCTTCAAGATGGTGATTTCCAATGGTTATGTTACATTATGTTAGTTCACCACTGGGTATAGCTACGGTCTGGGATATAAGAATACCACGGTGCTGAATGGAATATGGGGATATTTTTATGGTGGGGGATGAATGGAAAAAATGATGGCTTGAGGACCGAAAAGGTCCGAAAATTCTCGAAAATCACCCAGCAATTAGTTCGGGATGTCCTGATTCTGGGGACAAAGATCCAGATTGCCAACTACAAAGATCCAGTTTTGAGCAGTGGTTTTGAGATGATTCAGGGTATGATATGGTATGATTTTTGCCCAGCAATATGCTCTCTGGTGAAAAATATGGTTGGCTGGAACATACCTTAAGTTTCCATTGGAACTAACGGGATAATCAGATTTTCCAGTGGTGTGTTGCTGGAAAATATCCCATTTAGTTGGGGGATTTCCAGCCAGGTTTGATTACCCACGGGTAATCAGTCCTTCACGTCTGTAGACTTTGTGATGTTCTGCCGATGAAAACTTGTGAACTTGTGGGAGGCCACGTCTTACTTTAGACTTCAGTGTCATTGATTATCCACGCGATTTGGATCATGAACCTCATAGGTAAACTGGTAAACTAATATACCTATGGAAAATCCATTGCCATTTCCGTTTTTATCATTGCACTAAATGGGCAATTTTCTTGGCTATGTTAGATTACGTTTTCGGGTACGTCCTCCCCCAAGTGGGTGTTCAAAGTCCAGAGAAGGATCAAGAAGCGAAGACGCTCCGGTCTCACATAGCTATCGTTGATGATTTACCAAACATGGTCGATGTTCAGTTCGCAAACGGTTAGATTGCCAGTGTGTATATTCCTGATTGGTGGTTTGGAACATGATTTTTATTGTTCCATTCAGTTGGGAATGGAATAATCATCCCAACTGACTTTAACTCCATCATTTTTCAGAGGGGTAGGTATACCACCAACCAGATTCTCATAAATCATACAATGTGAGGCCTCCCAGTTATAAGTTGGTTTATAAGCCCCAGTAACTATAGTTATAAGTACCAAAAACCATAGTTATTGGAGTTATAAACAAACTTAGATATCTTGGGGGCCTCACATTGTATGTTTGTTGATATGAAACATATTTGTTCATAGTTAATCTCCACTTTTGACGCCTGAATCCCACGTCACATCCCAATTTCTGATGGTGAATGACCCTCTGGTAAACGAACATTGTTCCGGAAAATCACCATTGTGAAGAGGTGAATCAAGCAGCTACAAATGGTCCATATTTTGTCCATAACGATGTTAGTTCATTGGTTATAATATATACTAAGTTTACTTTTAGGATCAATTTATACCGTAAATATGTGAGTTTACTGTCTATAAATCATAAATATGTTAGTTTACTGGTAAATAATCTATAATCATCCATAATCATCTAGAATCACCTATAAATGGTTAATTTTAAATTATAGCTATATGTTGGTTTACTGGAGGGTATGGATTTTCCAGGATGTTTTCCCGGCGCAACACTAAGTCCCTGCAACTTCTGAAGGACATGGTTTTGGAACAGGCTGGAACTTGGTGCTGGGGTGAACCGGTACCTCGACCCTCAATTTGTACCCTTAAAAAAATTGTGTTTTACCCTCTGGTAATTTAACATAGCTATGGAAAATCACCATTTTTAATGTGAAAATCCACTATAAATTGCCATTTTCAATAGCTATGTTAGTTTACCAGAGGGTACCCCATAATCAACAAGTATGTTTAGCATTGTTTGGGTGCTACTTGAAGGGTCTACGTACCTTGATACCCTGATTTTATACATATGACCCTATCATTTCCATTACCGCATCATAGCTGTAGGCTTCGCTCACTTGGAAGGAAAGTTCTACGGTCGGTTTTTGGCCCCCAAAACGTGAAATCGGTGATCCATTTGGTTCAATTCGGGATTCTTAAACAACATAGGAATTGTGGCCCTTAACAGTTGAAAATGGCAAGTAAATCCTCATTTCCAAACAATCAATGTTTAAGTTTAAGTATCATTTATCCCAATTTACCCAATTTTGCGATGCTTTACGGCCACGTTTACACTTATAGCTATCTTTAAATATCACAATTTTGAGTGGCTGAAGTCAACATTTTCCCCCTTGCCACTGCCGCGGGAAAGGTGGTGGCAGATGCTGCTACCTTCAATGCTGCTGTTTGTGACTCAGACCGTTGCTGTAAGGTTTGGAACTGGTGTGGAACCGACAAATTGGATTGTGTGATAATCATTCTTATTATCATCACAATGAAATGTACAATGATTATAACTTAAACAATTCAAATTCATTTCTTTGGCACAAACAACATCAAACAACTATAATATATTCATTAATAATTTGTGTTGAAAACATTCGGAAACCATGTTAACATACTACGTATAGTTATTCGGACACCATGTCGAAATTAGTTTTATATAATTACGACTATCTAATTTTAATTTCATTATCTTAGTCATCGTAAGAAAATGTAAGAAATATTAAATGGTTTTACATGATTAGAACTATACTGTAACCTATATGGTTTTTATATAGGAACCTCTTTTTTCTCATATACGAAAGCAAATTTCGCCCAGTCCTCCAGTCCTAATTCGAAGCTCGTCCGAGATCAGCGCCACAGAGAAGAAGTGGCAAATCTGCTTGGCACTCTGGCAGGACGGGCGGCTGATTTGATTGATGGCTGTCCACGGATCGTATGGGGATTTGATCAATAGAAACCAGGGTTTCTATGATAGCAACTTGATGTGGGTCATTTTGTCAGTTTTTTTTTTCTCTCAATTTGCTTCCCCTTGTGTACTTGGGATGTTTGCAACCCTGAGATGTTGATAGAATGACGATATCAATCGATACACTCTGGTAAACTAACACAACTATGGAAAATCACAATGTTTAATGGGTAAATCCACGAACTAAATCACCATTTTCAAATATTTTCAATAGCTTTTTGTTAGTTTATCAGAGGGTACCATGTTCATTAAAAACATCTGTTGATGTGCCTCACGTGGGAGTCGCTGGATCGGACTATTCTGCTTGGGAAAGCCCCTCATCTGTGACGCGGACGCGTTTCCTCAACTGGATTTGGTGTCACAGATGAGGGGCTTACCCTATAGTAGTCTCCCCAAAAAATGATACGTCTTACCATTGTTTTCGTAGGATGTTGCTAAAAAAAATCTCTATGTTTTTGGCGGGAGTTCTATAGATTTAGTATACCCCATAGGATCCATGTATATCCATGGTGCTGCTATATATGGTAACATGGATCCCATCAATTTACCCCAAATGTTAGCATATATACCAGCACCATGGATCCTATGGGTACTATACTATATATATATATATACACAATGGATTGAAGCAATTCCGGACTCTGACTCCGCTGCCTTTCTTTCGGCGAAATCTTAGCCATCACTTGATGTTCCCTAAACGGTGCAGACGTTACAAAATTTGAATGTCACCACTTCCGTAGTTGGCTGGTGTATACTTTTAAGCTCAAGTTTTTTATCCAAGACCATCGGCTGGTTTAACCTTCAATTGTTCGATTTTTGTTGATCTTTGAGGCCGTACCTAAGCATGGCCATACCCTAAATATCGCCAGAAATCCGCAACAAATTCCAATCTTCATGGTATCGCCGTTCAGAGCGCGCCAGGAAATGCCAAAGATTCAGCTGCAACGGGATGCTTGGGACGCCCAGTTTTTTCCCATAGAAAGAGATCATCCAAAAATGGTGGGAAACTCCCTAGTGTCATGGTGGTATCCCTTTATCGCTGGATGGTTGATGAGGGAAATGCCAATCTAAAATGGATGATTTAATTACCCTCTGGTTATGACTAACATTTCGCCATGGTATAGATGGCCCTAATCGAAATAGATGGTTTACCGTTCTTAAACATGGTGATTTTCCATGGCTATGTTAAATAACCAGATGGTATATAGACTATGACTTAGGAAAGCTCCATATATCATCATATATCTTAGTTCATTGGATTGGTTTAAGGGAACATCTTAACCGGAAACCATGTTTCTTTACCATGAAAAATATGGGGGGGTGTCCTGTAATCGTTTTTTTCCCGGAAGTAACATCCAAGTATGGCCTATACAATCCATGTAAAAGCCATATGCTATTTGATAGGATGCACATCCCACCTGTTGTGGATGTGCTAAGCCATATTTGGAAACGGTGGGGATCTCCTACCCATCAGAATTTCAGGACTCCATTTGTAGAGCTACTGTGCCATAAAATGCCATATGAATTGCGGTGATATTTCATGAAATTTAGCCATAAATCATATATATATATATATATAATATGTACATACACATGTATATATGGAGGTACTTCCAATTAAGGTTGCTGACCTAGCCATTGAATATATCAACAGAATACTTTTAATGATAATGAATTAACATATATCAATAACTATGATACTTTCTGATGATGAATTAACATTGGAGATTCAAATAGGTTATAAAGCATCAATTTCATTGGGGAATATACTTTGGACGTTCCGGAAACTTCTAAATTAGACTGGGGATATGTTTTTTTTTTTTTTTTGTGGGATATAGTTCACCAACAATATCTTTGGGTTTCCACCCCAAAACGTTGGTAAACAAAATCATAGGCAAAGGATATCAAAACCTCACGAAGTTTCCCGTGTTTTTGGCACAACATCATGTTGTTTTCAAGTCAAGAAGATGCTACCTCCAAAAAATAAAGACAAGTATAGTTTACTACTATTTTTGTTTAATTAGGATCTTGCATTCTCATTTTTTGGGGGGTTGCTGGATTCCTATATATTTTCGGGTGGTTCGAAGTGCATGCCGCTCAAGTTCATCAATGGCTGGTTGGCAGTTGACGCTTGTGGGTCATAATAAGGCAAAGTCAGCAACAAAATAAAAAATATAATTTTATTAAAGTAAAGTGACTATCCATTAAATCCCATTATCCCATTAAATCCAATTGTCCATTTATAATGACTATAAACCCATTAAATATCATCTAACTCTGCCTTTAAAGTAAATTTATCGAGAGCACTGTGGGACAATGACAAGATATGACAGGACATGTTTTAATTATGCAAACAAAAACACATGTGAACATTCTCTATATACAGTAAAGGCATCCCCAATTCATGCTCAACTTGTTGGGGATACCCCAAATTGTGCAGTGATTCAGTGATGTAACATGAACCTGGCCTGCGCAGCCACGCAGCCACGGGAAACAGGAACCGGCTGGTTATGCCGGGTTTTCGACCGGCTGGAGACACATTTACCCGGCCTGGTAGTTTGTAACAAAAAGCTATGGAAGCCATGGCCCAGTCGAAATAGTTGATTTACCTATGACAAATGGTGATTCTCCATAGTTCTGTTAGTTTACCAGAGGGTATTTTTATGTATTCTTCATAGCTATGTTAGTGAGGGTATAGGACATCCATTACGTTCGGACTTGACCACTGCACAGACATTAGCCACAACACGAGGGTCGCCATTTTTCAATGCGTCATGGCTGGAGAGACAACTGGCGTATCTGGCCCCCCGGTGCGCCGCTGAGTGCTGAGATTTCTGGTGGGTGTGATAAGGGAACTGGTGGGTAGCCCATGTGTTGTTTCCAATCGCCATTTTATGCCATTTTGATCCATTTTGGTGGTATATAAATAGCGAATCCCTATGGGACAAAAAAATCGCGAACTTGTTGAATCGCATGTTGGAGCAGGTTGTACCCCAAAAAAAGGCCTCATGGCTCGAAATTTCTGTGTTTCCATGCCGTTCAACAATTGAAACGGCAACTTGACAAGAGACTAAGATGGTTCAGAAGCGTTCACTTGTGCCCTGAACAAAATGCCATTGTTATCCATTGTTGATTGAGGTTTTAACCCTCAAACATGAAGATATAAGATGACAAAACTGAATAAACATATCCTGGTTGGTTGTAAAAGGACATGATACTACCTGGGTTAAACCGCGGACTATGAACTAACCAAACCGGGCCCGGGAAACTAAACGGAGAATGTTGGATCTATCCCAAATAACACCACGAAAAATCAGGAAGTTTCCGAGGTAAATTTTACACCATGGGGCATATATGGCTGTGATTATGTCCCACATCAAATAAAGGCACCATGGTATATGTATGTATGTATATATATATATGTATGTTTTATATAATATGATATAATATAATATAATATGATTTAATATAATTTAATTTAATATAATATAATATAATTTAATATAATTTAATATAATATAATATTAATATAATATTAATATAATATAATATCATATCATATATTTATATATATATATCATATATATATAGGCCTTCAGAAATCAATATCGATACCTTTTCGCGACAGCCAAAAACATGGTCCAATGGAGTTTTTTTCCATTGGATTAATCCATGGTTGAAGGGTGTAGGATACCCTTCGAAAGCTCAACTCTTAAAGAGGACTGGCCTCAGTAAAATGCTTGGTGTATGTATGATGTGGTTGATGGATGTTGATGGATGTTGTTGGTGTATGGATGTGTATGGTATCAATGGTATCATGAAATTTCTTCGCTATCTCCAACAGAAATCCAATACTTAGCCGTGCTTAGCTTAGCCTACTTAGTTCAACCAACAGACACCGATGTCGAACTTGGGGACCCCTTCCTGCAATCTAAATATCTTGGTGAACATCCGTATTGTTGATGGTTAAAACCTCAGAAAAGACCATGAAAAACCCCATGGCATCACAAATCACTTAGTGATAAACAAACTGAGCTATCTAAATCCAATGAAATCCCAGAAAAAGACATTCAAATCTGAAAATTGCATCAAATTGCAGCAAAACCACCATTTTCAATCGCCGTGGCAGGAAGCGCCCGCGTGCGAATTTCAAAAGGAGGATGGGATGCTTCACCTGTTGGGAAGTGATTCCTCCTTGCCTCCTGTCTTCGCAGACTTCTGGCGGAAACTTGGCGTTGCTGAACATATATGGGCCATATATGGTTTATAAACACCATGAACATCCGTTACCCTCTGGTAATTTAACATAGCTATGGAAAATCACCATTTTTAATGGGAAAACTCACTATAAATGGCCATTTTCAATAGCTATGTTAGTCATTACCAGATGGTAGGTCCATTAACTCTAGTTATATCTTCCATAAACCATAGAATTCAACCACTTATCCATAGATGGGCCAAATCGATAAACGCGATTCCTGGTTAGTAACTGGGGTTTGTTTACCAACAAAAAATATCCTCATGAAATAATCCATTTACTCAGTAGTCAACTAACTCCACGGCCCATCTAAGTAGTCACTTCTGGAGACAAGCCCGACGGTACGCCTTTCGTACAAGCCCGATGTTAGGACACAATCCCATCCTACAAAGCACATCAAAGCCCTATGAAACGATGGTTTAGAAAGGCAATGAAATGGCTGTTTTTGTTTTTCTAAAATCAAAAAGGACAGCATCATTCGTAAAATCCAAATGGTGATGTCAAGCGGATCTCAACGGAAAATACACGTATTTAATGCCTGAAGATGTTTTCTCCACTTTTGTTTGCCACATAACGGCACAATAACGACCTCATTACGACGTCACTGCATGGCTAGTAATATGGTAACTATCCTCAAGTGGCCTTACTCCAGGTTAATAGCGCATCAGTGCAATTTCTCCAGAAAAAATGCAAAATATATATATATATATTTATTTATTTATATAGATATGTATTTATATATAATATATATTAGTATATATATATAATATTTTAGTGTGTATATATATATACGAAAATATATTATATAAATTATATATAAACTAAGATATATTATATATAAATACATATATATATATATATATTTACATAATTATATATATACATATAATTATATATATATATATATACATATAATTATATATATATATACATAACTATATATATATATAGTTGTTTTGCCTTATTTTTTGATGGTTAAATCATGTCAAATCATCATTCTTCCTTGGTTAAATCATCCTTTGATGAAAAATCACCGTGTGTTTTCAGTGGTTTTCGCCGCAACATGTGACCCCTCAGCAGCTTCAGGAAGGGTATCCTTTGTGATATTGAGATCCGCGTTGCGGAGTGCTCCTTCCGGGTCACTGGTTCCGCGTGTTTCGCGATGTGAAAGGGGCCGCTGGTAACGGTGAGGTTTTTGAGGTTAGAAACTGGTTCAACTCATCCCCTGAACCGTCCTGAACCTCCAGTTTCTAACCTCTGGTTATGTCAAAATAGCTATTGAAAATGGCCCAGTCGAAATCGTGGATTTTCCCATTTAAAATGGTGGATCTTTCCATAGCTATGTTAGTTTACCAGTTTCTAACCTCAAAAACTCGTGTCTAACTTATAAGGACTGATCTTCCAGATGGCTTTTTAGTTAGATTTTGACATGGGAGAGTGGGACTTTTGATGGATATGCCACTTGGATCATCGTGGCAATGGAAATCCCTGAGCTATGATCTTGAACTCTGAACGCAACCGAAAAACACTACCACTTTCGAGCAGAGTTTTATGTTACCTTCTGGTAATGACTAACATAGCTATTGAAAATGGCCATTGATAGTTGATTTACCCATTGAACATGGTGGATCTTTCCATAGTTTGTTGTATGTTTACCAGAGGGAAGCGGTTATTACGTGTAATATATGCATATGATTGATTGAGGGCCAATTGTTGTAGTATGACTGTGTATGAATATATACACATGTGTATCTATAAAATGTCATGGATTTGGATATTTAGATATCATCTACGTACTACATGTGGATACATGTGCAAATGACATGAAGACTCCTGAACACTTTGACTTATGCTACAATCATGTCTGTTCTACGGACATTGAGACACATGTGCAATGTGATTTTAGCAAAAACATGTCAACATAAGACATGTAAGCACCCTATGTTGCTATGAACATATATTGTATACATGTGACAATTTAAAATCGTCATCATATACTGTATATATATATACATATGTATATATATATGAATTTTGGTATGGATGGATGTCAATGGATATATGTTGGCTGGTATTTGGGACCCCGAAGCTGGCTCCGGTGACCTGTGAGAAGCTTGACCCATATTTTTTTTTTTGGAGGGGGGGTCCTACAATTCCGTCACAAAAAAGGCTTTCAATACCCCATATGCGAACCATGGTGCTGGTATATTTACCTAGATTTGGGTGAATTTTAGGGTAAATGTTGGTAAATAGTTCAGACATGGAGCATATATGGGTTTAATATAGCATTAAACCTATCAACTATGGTTTATAGCCATATGATAATATCTTTAATGCCACCAGATAGTATACTATCAATATGTTGAGGGGATAGAATCTAATGACTTGGATGATTGGGGATAGGCCTATGACTTGGGAAACCAGATAATATGGATGAACATACGAAAATACATTGGTTAGTGTATACATAGAAATATGGTTGACGGAGGTATGGATGGATGGATGGATGAACGGATAGCTAGACAGACTGACAGACAGATAGATATGACATTTCATTTCGAAGGTCGAGATGTAAATGTTGATTGCTATCGATAGATGCATTCTGCACCTCTGCTGTGGATACGAATGCCCACAATCTGAACATGGACATGTCAGGTATTTTCATGGTGCAGATTCGAAAAAAAGGGAGATGTCTAAAATCTCTATTAGGGTTTGTTTGACAATTTAGGGGAAGACCCACACATTTAAGTCAATGATCCATGTTTATTTTTTCTTTGGGGGGGATGCCCCATTTCCAAACACGGCCATTGAATATGATATACCTTGAGGATCAGCACAGTAACCGGTGAAAGCTGGTTATACTGTCAGTCCGGGATACTTTCCAACTGGAGATGGATGAGGCAGACAGACATAGTCACTGGTTGGTGGTTTGGAACATGAATGGATTATGACTTTCCATTCAGTTGGGAAGGTCATCATACCAACTGACGAACTCCATCATTCTTCAGAGGGGTGGGTATACCACCAACCAGGTCAGATAGTCTGGGTTTGCTAAGTTTGATACCTGAACATGGGGTAAATATCCTCTTACCATCAACTTCCTCATGACAATTGCGGTTGCCTGGCCACCAACAGACCCAGAATGAATGAGACTTCACTAGGTCCCTACACCTGGAATGCTTCCCTTCAGATTGCATTTGTGATGTGCATCTTCTCGTGCCATGTGTTTCTAACCCTCTGGTAATTTGTTACATAGCTATTGAAAATGGTGATTTAGTTCGTGGATTTTCCCATGAAAAATGGTGGATCTTTCCATAGCTATGTTAAATTACCAGAGGGTACGTTGCTGTTGAGGCACACCGTGTGGTGCTTGCAGCATGCTCTGACTATATGAGAGCTCGCTTCTGCATTGGAATGGTCCCTTTTCTGCAGCGGACAGCAAAACAGGGGTCACAGACGATAGGTGTTTCTTGGTTTTGAAGTAGGCCAACTGGGATTTATGGTGCATATCTATATGTATCTATGATATATATATATATATGAGCAACCGTAAAAACCCCGGCAATACTAAATATGTATTCGACGGACATTGGTTTATGGAAATTGATGGAAATTGTTAAAAACACGAGGTAAGCGATGGGACCTTCC
>Ga0126342_10019484_pt1 | contig 11521 bp, 9 predicted proteins | sample Cyp1metagenome_FD_92528 | JGI IMG/M metagenome (GOLD analysis project Ga0126342, IMG submission 92528) | Coral microbial communities from Lord Howe Island, Old Settlement Bay, Australia - Cyphastrea 1 metagenome | ecosystem: Host-associated > Invertebrates > Cnidaria > Coral ... | reverse complement strand
TACACACACATATACACATACGTACATATACATACATACACATACATATACATACATATACATACATATACATACATATACATACATATTCATACATACATACATACATGCATACATACATACATACATACACACATACACACATACATCTACATACTTATACATACATACATACACGCATACACACATACACACACATACGCACATACACACATACACCCATACACACATACACACAGACACACAGACACACAGACACACAGACACACAGACAGACTGACACACACACACAGACACACAGACACACATACATACATAAATACATACATACATACATACATACGTTACATACGTTACATACGTTACATACATACATACATACATACATACATACGTTACATACGTTACATACGTTACATACGTTACATACGTTACATACATACATACATACATATATACATACATACATACATACATTCAGACAGACAGACATACATACATACATTCAGACAGACAGACAGACATACATACATACATACACATACAGACAGACAGACAGACAGACGTACGTACGTACGTACGTACGTACGTATGTACATACATACACACATACATACATAAACATATACATATACATCTATATTAGATTCAAGTCTGGTTTATTTAAATCAGGGATCCTGACGTATAAAAATGCTGGTTTTAGAATCTGTTATCAGCAAGACTAAGTGGTGGTGCAGGTTGCAGTAGGTATGCTACAACATGGTTTGGATGATCCTAAAATCAAAAAAACACATTTAAAATCATATTTTCCTTTTTTTCGCCAGAAAAGAGAAATAAAAAGAAATAAACAGAAATAAACAGCAATAAAAAGAAATAAATAGAAATAAAAGGAAATAAAAGGACATAAAAAGAAATAAATATACATAAAAAAGAAATAAATACACATAAAAAGAAATAAATCTACATAAACAGAAATAAATATACATATAAAAAAAGATAGAATTCAAATGATTTTACTTCATTTTACTTCATCCTGTTTAATCTGTTCAGGCTGAAGCCTATCAAAACTGATTTTGTTTTGAAACGCTGGCCACGCGGTCTGACAGCAACTGACAAAAAAGGCACATCAGGAACCAATGTCGTTTTTGGTCACGCGTAGCAACGTACCTCATCGACCCATCAAAACAAAATCAGCACGATTCAGCACGGGTAGGGACAAGCAATGCAAAGGCCGGACCAAACATGGACGCAAGGAAAGGATTCATTCCTGCCATCATTGGGTTGGCCGTACGGGCCAAAGGACCATTGGCTGAAGACGACTTAGTGAGCGCTGAAATTGAAATGAAAGCGCGCAACTGACCACACAAGACTCTGGGATCCAAAATGCCACCAAAGCGCAAAGAATCGTAGAGTTTTCCGCAGCACATCGCGCCAGGAACACCCTTGCAGCACGTATATGATTTCCTTTTTTTCTCGAAAAATAGACACATTTTTTTCATTATTTTTCATATTTTACATTTTTTTCGTCAAAAAAAAAAGATTTAAAAAAATTGACCTCAAGGAACATTTTCTCAATTGAAAACCAAATGCAGGTTTTCCCACTGGCGCGAAACCCAAGAGAAAAAAAAAACACAAAAAGAAACGAAAAACACATGTCATCGTTTTGCAATTTGTACCCAATCACCGCTATGCAATTCATGTTTGGAAAATTGTTCCCAGAAATCATGTTTATGGTTCATGTCGTTTTCACATGTTTATGGTTCATGTTGAACGGTCTGGAGCGGTTTTGCCATTTTTCCCTAGGGGTTTCTAGTCAATCACCGCTACCCAGTTCATGTTTGGAATATGGTGGCCTCCAATGTTCACATATTTTTATCATTTGTTGTGTGCTTTATTGTTTTCAGTTTTCATTCATGGTTTATTTCATTTCCTGGTGCCTTTTAATGTGTTATTTATTTTCATTTATTTTCATTTATGTTCATTTATTTTCATTTATGTTCATTTATTTTCATTTATTTTCATTTATTTTTATTTATTGTAATTTCTTTTCATTTTTTAATTTCCTGTTTTTTTTCTCTCTTGAAAAAACCATTACCAATCTAAACCACTTGCATGTCGACCCACGACTTAGTTCTGCTGATGTTATATTATTCTCAGAACCTATTCCATATGTATATATATATATAATTCGCAGAACCTATTCCATCTTTTTCGAAACAAATTGTTGTTTGTTTTTGGGAAAAACATGTTTTGAACAAGGTGTGATATAATTGAGTCTTACAATTTATCGCTACATATTTGTTGCATGTGCAGTAAATGATGATATTTGTTCACATTACGTCTAAACATGAGTCTGTAATGTCCGAACCTTTTGCCTCCAAGATCCCTCCTTGTCCGGGCACGCAGCACACCCACTGTCTTTTGGCACAAACCCAGTCAGGGAAGTTTTTGAAAGCCACGTGCCAAGCCGCAGCGTTCGATGAAAACAACCTTTTTCAATACATACCTATATGTACATACATGCGCATAATCAGCGCCTGGCTACGCTTTAATTTATTGTGCCTTGGGTCCGCCCGCGGGCACCACAAGAAACTTTATTTTCGATGCTAAGACAAGAAAATTCGAACTTTACTGCGGAAACCCACTGAATAAGTGCGTGCATACATGGATATATACGTACAAAAAGACAGCACAGCACAATCAGCACACGCAATTGGATATAATTTGCGTTTGAAAATTGTATTTCACATATAGATCATGTATGATTTTTAAATCAGGTTACCTCTATTTTTTTATTGGTTAGCTAAGTGATGTTCATGATGAAATTACGCTATGTTAGTTCTCAAGTTTTGTACATGCTCCTAGACAGGTTTGGGGTACCATCCAGCGATCCATGAGTGAGTGTACAAGTCAAGCCTGTCTCTTCTTGCTCATATGGTCATATGATCATATGGTCACAGACGACATGTTTGATGTTTGATGGTGAAAAAATGCGGCTGTACCATAGGACAGCAAAGAACATGGTTGGTGCATTCCCTTGTCATGCTACTATCTTCTCCAAATATCACTAGGCCGCAGTCACGATGCATAACTGTGCACTGATGACTGTTAGCACGGTTAGTGCGTTGTAGCTACACATGGTTTCTTCCCTTGCTTTTGTTACGAGGTATGATTCTATGATCATATCACTGTCACTGAATCTGCAAATGATGGGCTCAATTGATGAAACCGAAAGTTCAATTTATTTTTATTGAGACTTTTGCAAAGGACAAAAGGGTTCCGTAGGTGGATTAAAGAAGATAGACCGATGTGGCACACGGCATTGCTGCGGCAGGTAGGGCAGTGCAGTAGAGAGCCGTAAATCAATTGTTAACTAGCTGTTACTAGCAAGTTAGCTATCAGTCATCATTTTATCATCATTGTCGTTATCATGTATCAACTAAACTATACTCTGTGTGGCCTTTGGTTCATGATTCATGGCTTAAGTCAGTTCCAACGTCTACGCTGTAACATGCCACAAGTAGTCAGGTATGTGGATTGTATCATGTCACAGCCTAGCACGTAGCGGTGTAATACCTTAGTTGTATGTTGTATGTGTCATGAAACATGACTTCGGCTGTACATCTTGGGAATATGGGCTGGTTTGATGAAGCCTGCAAATTTTAATTGCATGATGCAATACTTCCACTCTTGTTTGGCAAATATTCACCTTTTCACCGGAATAGACAATGTGGCAGAATGGGTTCTATGTTGGAAGTTTCCCTGCTGGAAGCCGGCCCTGGAAAGAACTGCAGCTTCGTAATCCACTCCACCGCCATGCCCACTAGCCCAAGTCATTTTTTTGAATTTAGGTTCTGAGACTCTGAGATTTGAGAAACAGTTTCAGTTTCAGAACATTGTTTCGGTGAAATTATAGGTAGAATCGGTAGAAACGGTAGAAACGGTTTCTGGCACCATGCGTAAGCTATTTCGGGGCTCAGTTTTCCTACATTGTTTACGTTTTTTTTTTCGGACAGCCAGAAAGAGCTGAGTGCAAATTCCCAACAGCAACTCAACAATGCTTTTACCCGCTTGAACACGCAAGCGGGGCCCAGCCCACAAATACGCAACTGCCAGGACATCCCAAGATGTCCCTTCAACCCCCCTTTAACTTTCCCACAGAAGTTTAAGTAAGGCCAAAAGTTATGTTGAACCGTGTTGAAACTTGAAACTTTGGTAATTAAAGTAATTATTGACTATCGGATTATGCCAACATCTCTAGACTCTTGACTTCTATGGAACTCTATGCTGCCTATGTATGCCTATGTTTGATTTTCTTGCTCATCTTGAAAAAAGGCAATCATTTAATCATTTCATGAGGCTATAAGCCAAACAGGCAGGAACCGTCGGAACCGTTTCTTCCTATTTGGGCACAAAACAGGAGGAAACCGTTTCTACCGTTCCACGCTATTATGCTTTAAAAACGCAACAGGTTAGAATCCCAATGAAGCCGTTTGAAACCGTTTCTGGAATCTATTTGTAACCATAACAGGTAGAAACCGTCGGAACCGTTTCTACCTGTTTTGGTTAGAAACAGGTAGAAACCGTCGGAATCGTTTCTATATACCTATTTTGGAAACACGCATAACTTTGGACATTATGGTAAAATTTGTAAAGGCTTCAAGGTTACTTAAAATTGGATATCAACTGTTGAATACGGTGCAAGGGTAAAATTATAAGTTTAAAAAATGAACTGAAAACTATAAAGAAAAACATGAACATATAATTTAGTTACACGTTTTAACTTGAAACTGTTCAGTTTTTTTAGTTGTCATTTTACTTTATATGTTTTGACATGAGCGACATGTCACTAAGATGCACTAAGTATGTTTTTTTTGTTTTTTAAAAAAAGTGTAAAATGCTTGTACTAGTGGGTTATTCACTTACCTCGTTCATAAACCAGCAATTTTTATCTCCATAGGGATCGTGTCTTCATGGGTATGTTGGGCGGCATATTCAAAAGTTCAGTTCTCATGACTCCTGTGGCCATAATGATCTTGTTCTGTGTTATCTAAACAAGCCAATCACTAGTTTTCAGCGCCGTTTTTTGCTGCCTATCTGAATCTGCTTCACTATAAAGTATGATTATACAGATCAATGCAGCAATCATTCCGTATTGACGGTACGCAGTATGCTGGTACATATCATTTCATATAGCGAGAGTAATGCAATTCGCAACACCATCCTATCCGCACAGTTTCGTGGCAAACAGCTCACGGTATAACTGTATATAGAAAATTATAGAACGGTATGCCGTAAATGATGATATTCAGTATGTGGCCGATGTTTGGTGGCAAATTGGAGAAAGTTATGTATGTGCAGCTTATTTAGAATTTAAGATGTTATTGTTTAAGTTTTAAATCACGCTTATTCGTATCCCCACTTAAAACCCCTGCAACGTATCGCACTGGGATCACTGGACCAAACACACAGTTTACCACCGCAACCATCCAAAACCCAGTTTCAAGTATAGAATGCACTTGGAAACAAGAAATACACATACCACTGGGTCCAACATCAAGGCCACTCAGTTTGGTCGACCTTTATACAGCTGAGCCATATCAAGCAGTACAGTTTATAAGTTGCTGTGTGGGCAAATCTGCCATGTCTTGCTAGATTTTGCCAGATATAGGTTGTGAAAAAGTAATTCGGATATAAGCATCAGGTTCTGAACATGCCCTTTGTGGCAAAAATGCCCACAGGTAAATACACCAGACTCGGCTCTGATATATATATATATAAATAATATAATATAATATAATATAATATAATATAATATAATATTATATATATATTGTATATATATATATATATTGTATATATCCTGTGAAACCAGCATCCTGGCACCAAGCGCAAGAAAACATGAATGAAAGAGATGCAACCTGTCGCAGCTCAACGCATTCTTAAAGAAGGCAAAACGCATATACCATGGGCCCGAAACTAGGGCCACAAATTTGGAAGCTGGGCTACTAATTTTAGTGTTGTGGCCCCATTTTTGGGTCCAGAATCTGGCCCCTGTTTTGGGGCCACAAAACACAAACAGGAGCCATTCAATACGGGGGGCAAGTGTGCTACTGCCGCCGCAAGCTGACAGCAACACAAATCCGTGTTACTGTGTATAGCAATTATTTATTAATACGTACTTACACATGAAACATGTTTCCTTGCAAAAAGCGCGTACCTCAGAATCCAACATTGCCTAGAGACAGAAATTATGATAGTTTTGCGGTATGATAATATATCATATCGTCGTTTTCCCTTCTAAAGTAGCTAAAAAATAAAGGGGTGATACAGTGATACGCATCTTCGGAAAACGACTTTTTGGGGGTTATAGATAATATATAGGATAGTTATGTCTTATGGGTAATTATGGGTAACTATTTATACCCCCAGGGTTTTTCGTGGGTTATGAACCACTTACGCTTCCACAGGTGAGGAAACCTGGGCTTCAAAGAAGGCGGAGATCAGCGGCTCTGGAGTTTCATTGAATCGAAAATGGCGGTGATTTATCCATCAGAAATTGTGAAACATGGGGATTTAGCCGTGAAAAATAGCGTTTTTTTTGTAAACTAAGGAATTTATATTGAATTATGAGATTGGCTTGTCTCACAATTCCACTCCCTGCAATTCCTGGCCAATTAGAATCCAATTCGGAGGAGAAATATAGCATCAGTCAGAGGATTCAGGGGTGCCCCATTTTCAGATAGACCTCACATCATTGCATCGCGTTTCCACTGTTTTGTTTTCCTGCTGTTTTGGGACATGTTTTTTTGTTGTGTCCAACAGCGCATCACAATGTCTTGGAGCATCTTCCAGCACTTGTTTCGAGTTTGTGGGCCAGGGCTGAAACTACAACAAAGAAACGGCGCAGAATCATTCAAAAAACAGTTCAGCCTCCCGCGACACCGTTGAACATCCTGAGTTAAAACCTGGATGTTCCGATAGAAACGTGTTTTTTCCGGAAAGAAAGAACACACCTTTTTAAAAAACATTCCAAACATTTTTTCGAAATCAGCATGAATCGACTTGGATGTTTTTTTGCACATAAAGGTGCAGGTTACATAATCCCCATTGATTTTGTATAGGGGCCCACCAGTGGAGTTCTGGGGAGGTGATGGATTCTGTTTCTGGTTTCAACATGCTTCATGTGTTGGTTGGAAAACCCCAGTTGAGATGATGTTCCGAAATGAGTTGTAATTCTAGAACTGATTGAAACATTTGAAACCACCAAGTGGAAATATGTTCTGCCAAACTTCAAGTAACCTCAAGCAGACATACTGTAGCAATCACGACGCAGAAGACTCTTCGCAGAGCTGGTCTACGTTAATTTCATGAAGCGAGCTTCGGTGCGCAGGTAAGCAAGTAACCCCACAATGGCGAGAGAGAGAGAGAGATATATATATATATATATAATACAGTGACTGGATGTTACAGGATAAGACAATATCAAATTATAATTACTATAACAAGCATTACAGAGACATTTTAGTTAAAATATCCAGCTAGGGCGCTCGGCTGACCCGCGACTTCCCCTTGCCATCTTTGGTTGCGAGAGGATATTTTGTTTCGACTTCTATACATCAAGACAGCTGAGCTTGCTGAACCATCACTTCTTCTAGGCTATACAGCTATGGCCTTTAGCAGTTACAAATGGGACTATAATGATATATAACCTTAGTTGTAGGAGTTAGCTCATCCCATTTATAACTGTTAGTTGTGCCATAACTGTAGTCAATGTAAAGCTAGCTGTAGTTACAGGCCATTGTGTCTTTAGGGCTGGGTGGCTGTTCTAGAAAATTCCGCCGCAAGGAAGAAACAGCTTCATGTCCCCATATTGATTGCACAGCTTCCAATCCTCATATAACTTCTAACTTGCTGGCAACAAAAAAACAATCTCCAAGATGATGATTTCAATCTGAAAGGCATCCATGTTTGTTCCCTGATTCCCAGCGTGCGTGCGCAGATTCTAGATCCCACATATTACTCTTTGCTGCCTATTCTTGGCTGCCATGAGGTAAACCCAATCATAAACCATCCTAGTAAACAACCATTAAGGGGTCCTTTAAATCATCCCAAGGGGTATACCCAATAATTAGTATCTATTGGGATGGTAAACAAATACCCCCAAAAAACTACCGTTTTTGCTGATCAAATCACAATTGATGTGGTAAACACAATCGCAAACCCCAATGATTTCAAGTTGCTTTAAGTTTGCGACAGAATATTTTTCTTGTGGTTCATGATGGACTTTTGGTTTATGATGGATTAGTCACAATCACCCATTTAACAACGCATTGACAAGCCAAGTTTCCTTCAGTCTTCAGTTATGGCCCTTCACAGTTTAAATGGGATTGTAACTCCTATAACGTAAGGCTATAGATCGCTATAATTCCTAAGTGTTAAGGGCCAAATCTTTGGGACTGTGACTCAAATGCAAAAATCATCCTTTTGCCTCCGCTAGAAATTGGATCGTTGCTTTGAACATGCCCTTCAAATCTTTATTCTTTTGTGTTTGGGATTCTTCTCCAACAGTTTTGGTGTCTCTTTTTGTGGTCTCAGGTGCTCATCATTTTTCCCATGCATGCTCACAGTGCTTTAGGCAACTTGGCAGCCACAGCAGAAATTGCAAAAACGAACGCCATTACGCTGCCATCCCACTCAACCCCCATCTCACACCCACTCTCCATCACCCCACCCATCCTTCCCCAATCTAATGAGGGCAATGCCTAGGATGAGCATCAGGAGGAGGAGGAGGAGGAGGATGATATGATGATCATGATGATGATGATGGTGCTGCTGCTGCTGGTGGGTGTGATGGTGATGTGGTGGCAAAAAATCAAGATATATACTGCATCAGCCCGCCGCCATATCAGCCGAGTGCCAGAAGCAAGTTTTGTCCCATACACATACATATATTGAATACATATACAAATATACAGAGATATATATACATATATATGTATATATATACATATATATAATGTATTATGGAGTGCTTAAGGCTTATACCCCTGTTATAATAAAGGTTGCTCGTTGGGTTCTCCCCCATGCCAGTGGTTCATCCCCACATGACTAGTACCTAGAAACAACGATGCAAAGATTTGGGCGATTGATTTTCAACGAAAAGAAACAAAAGTTCCACAGCAAAAACGCTAGATGTAACATGGGTATGGTTATTATATACATTATGTTACATGTGTCTCTTTCAATTGCCACAGAGAGCGAGACAAGATGTTTTTGAGAGTTTACAGACCCAGGTTCGCAGTACTGAATTGTCCTTCCCACTTTTCATTTCAAAATCATTCCGGTACACTGACAATCTGCAATTTGAAGGTGCTTTTGCAGAATAAGATTTCGGAAAATTGATAAGACTATATAAGACTTATTATATGTAGTTTCCTATAGTTCTCTATTTTTTCAATGGTATTGAAAAGAACATGAGGGACATGATGAACTGCAGCATTCTCATGGCCAGCTGTGCAGGATACGTCAGTTCCGAGCGCATCATCGGGCAGAGTTTTGGCCAACGCGGAGAGGTCATTTCCTGATTTCTTCAAGTGATTCCCAACAAGGGCATTTGACCAATGCAAATGTATGATTTAAGCAGGCCATTTTTGTTTATAGATATTTAATATTTCTTAGAAGGGCATTTCTATTAACAATTTCCAACAAGGGCATTTCTATAGATGATAAGAAAGATATTAAAATAGCCTCAAAGAAAGCAGGCCAACAAGAGGAATTGATCCAGCCTTCAAATGTTTTTTTTCATCGCGTACGAAAATTTCACCAACAGCAATGGAGAGGTTCATACAATTATGTTGAAATATGGGTAAGAGGGCAAGAATCATGAGGATGTGGACCAAACAAGATTGGATTATAATGTTTATAAACAGATATAATATGACAGATATAAGAATGTTATATAATATAACAGATATAACAGATTGGATTATAATGATTGTATTATTATTAAATGATTATTATGATGATATAACAGATATAATAATCAGATACTGTCCCAAAATTGCAGATGTGATATAACATGATAGAACCCCTGTATTCCTGATGCTTGTTGATGGGGTCGACCCGGTGGTCATCGGTGGTCGTTTCGGTGGTCCTTTAGGATCTTGGGGATCTTGGGGCATCCCAAAAAAATTGCATTTTAGAACAGTTTCGAACTTTAAACGGCTTTGGCAGGCTTTGAAATATGTTGTTTTTTCCCATATATGCTAGCCTTACATCCTCTTTTTCATTCTTTTCCCCTATAGCAATTGCAATGGCAGGCCTCAAGAATCGAGCACATCGACTGGCCACGATACTTCTGGGGTTCCTTAGCGCGCAAGCGCGTACACAGACGGACCCTGCAAGTCCAAAAATGACATGGCTATATGCGTGTGTCCTACAAAATATAGGGCTACCACCAAATCATCCAAGTCATTGGACCATTTTAGTATTAAAACCTATGGTGACGACTGGGGATCCCCCATTTTGAAATTGTCGCAGCTTCCTGGGTACTTCAGGGTCCGTAGAGCGCTGAGGTCGCAACCACAAGTTCTGGATCCACCTGTGGGAAATATTTACGAATTAAATATGTGCTTATACATAATATATGTATATATATATATATTTAAATAGATATACATAATATATAAATATATACATTTACAGTATACATTATATATGAGATACATATATATACATATTTATATACAAATACCCTTCATAATTTATGTATATATATATATACAAATACTTTATATAATATATATATATATACATTGTACACAATATATACTCCCCCTCCTTTTACCGTAGTGCAAAAAAAATATTTTTTTCTTCCACGTTAACTAAAGTGACAATTCGGAGGTTTACTTCCATGTTAGTTGCAATGAGGTGGGGTAAACTGCAAATTTGTGTTCTTTGGATCTGAGCCCTTTTTTCTTGGCTAGTTCTTTTTGCCACGAGTTCCCCGGGAATCCTGAGCATTTGTTGATTAACGTAGAATTTTGATTTTTTCAAGATAAAGCTGGGAATGCCTCCATTTTTTAACAACCAACGATTGGAACGGATAACTTACATGGAAATTTGCTACTTGAAGTAGGATGTGGGCAGGGCCATGTTAGCGAGCGCTCGGTCCTCCTTTTACCGTAGTGCAAAAAAATAATCTTCCATGTTAACTAAAGTGACAATTCGGAGGTTTTCTTCCATGTTAGTTGCAATGGGGGGGGTAAACTGCAAATTTGTGTTCTTTGGATCTGAGCCCTTTTTTTTGGGGGGCTAGTTCTTTTTGCCACGAGTTCCCCGGGAATCCTGAGCATTTGTTGATTAACGTAGAAATTTTGAATTTTTCAAGATAAATCTGGGAATGCCTCCATTTTTTAACAACCAACGATTGGAACGGATAACTTACATAGAAATTTGCTACTTGAAGAAGGATGTGGGCAGTGCCATGTTAGCGAGCGCTCGGTCCTCCTTTTACCGT
>Ga0126342_10019483_pt1 | contig 11523 bp, 9 predicted proteins | sample Cyp1metagenome_FD_92528 | JGI IMG/M metagenome (GOLD analysis project Ga0126342, IMG submission 92528) | Coral microbial communities from Lord Howe Island, Old Settlement Bay, Australia - Cyphastrea 1 metagenome | ecosystem: Host-associated > Invertebrates > Cnidaria > Coral ... | reverse complement strand
TATTTTCTTTTTGAGGCTCCCGGAAAATAAAGAAAATGAAGAAAATAAATCTTTATGTTCTTTATTTTCTTTTTGAGGCTCCAGGAAAATAAAGAAAATAAAGAAAATAAGTCTTTATTTTCTTTCTTTTCTTTATTTTCTTTATTTATTGTTCCAGGTGTCCAGCAGGATGGAACCTATAGAAAATAGAGATTTATTTTCCTTATTTTTTTAAATTTCTTTTTGAGCTCCAGGAAAATAAAGAAAATAAAGATCTATTTTCTTTCTTTTCCTTATTTTCTTTTTGAGGCTTCAGGAAAATAAAGAAAACAAAGGAAATAAATCTTTATTTTCTATAGATTCCATCCTGCTGGACACCTGGAAAAGTAAATAAAGAAAATAAAGAAAATAACGAAAATAAAGATTTAATTTCTTTATTTTCTTTATTTTCTTTTTGCTCCAGGAAAATAACGAAAATAAAGATTTAATTTCTTTATTTTCTTTATTTTCTTTTTGCTCCAGGAAAATAACGAAAATAAAGAAAATAAATCTTTATTTTCTTTATTTTCTTTTTGAGGCTTCAGGAAAATAAAGAAAATAAAGAACATAAATCTCTATTTATTTTACTTTCTTGTACTTTAAAATAATGAAGATTAGTAAAGGCGTCAAACAGTACAGAAAGGTCTCTCTAACACACACACACATATATATATATACACGTATATATGTGAATTGAATAGCCTTGGATTTACGAACCATATGACACCTGCAGGCTGCCTGGGGAATCAGAGGCTTCGTCATCGCCACTGCGCATGGCTCAAGGCACGTGAGGTGCAAAAGCGAGGACGCGGCTGCTGTGGGCAGCACAGGTACCGAGAAGTGCAACAAGTTCATAAGGGCCCAGGGGGTCACGGTGAAGAGCCCTATCAGGGGAGTTTTTCCTATTGGGGTAGGAACCCCAAATCCAAGAAACTGGTTGGTACCGTACCGGTTTCCCTACCTTTGTGGACTCTTACCCGGGGAGCCACATTGGTAGCGGAGCCCGGAGGGCCCACGTGACTTCGTGGTAAGCCCGGGGCGCCCGCCATGTCGTCCACTGCTGAGATCTCAGAGGACAAAGGTTCTCACATCTGGGCCTTGCTGCCTACATTTGATCCTGCAGTGGACAATGTCAGAGAGTACATAGAGAAGGTGAAGTTCATAGACACGATCTGCCCAAAGAAAGATCGACCAATGCTAGCACTACGGCTAGCCATGCTGTGTCGGGGGACGGCTTGGGGACAAGTTAAAAACTTCGACTCGGCACAGTTGGTTGATCCCGAGAACGGTGTCAAAAACTTGTTGGCGGCGCTGTCAACTTGGGAAGAGTCCACCGAGATGAAGACGTATGAACAATTCGCGAAAGCTGTCTACAAGACAGATCAAAGGAGCGATGAGTCCAGCATGAGTTTTGTCAACCGCTTGCAGGTTGCCATGGACGAGCTGGGCGTAGAGCATCAAGGAGTTCCACGCTTTCCTACTCCTCCGACAGAGTTCATTGAGCCCTGAGGACAAGAAACGTGTCCTGACAATGACCAATGGAGACATGGACACGAAGAAGATCGAACAAGCGATGCGAACCCTGGCAATTTTGTCACCAGGTGAAGTCAAAAAGAAGGTCTAACCGACCAACTATGTGGAACCTGCGCAGAACCTGGTGGGAAACGAACAGGAAGCTTTCTCAGCTGGAAATGTCAGCCAATACAACAACTATGAAGATGAAGAAATTGACCAAGAGTTTGTGGATCACTTAGCATCCCAAGGCGACTCTGATGCCTTGAATGTGGTCAGTTTTGAACGTGACTTGGAAGAGATGTTTCAAGAAGTTCCTGACCTCCACAACACTCTCCTGAGCTACCAAGAGGCGCGAACAAAGATCCTGGAGAGGAAAAGATCCCGAGGATTTTGGCCTGCAACTGGAAAAGGAAAATCAAAGGGGGCTGGGAAGTTTCAACAGTTCCGAAAAGGGTCCGGCAAAGGAAGTCTTCTGCAGCGCATTTCCCGTACATTTTGTCGGGCATGCAGGGAAAAAGGTCACTGGAAAGCAGAGTGCCCGAATAAGCCTCCTGCTGCAACGGATCAAGCAAACTATGTGACTCACCAGAGCTTCCGAGCCTATGCCCGTCATGATGAACCAGCCCATGTGATTTTTGAGGAAACGGACGAGGCCGGAGAAATGTCAGCCATGGGGAATAACACAAGGGATAATGGGGCTAAGGATAATAAATGGGGTATAGTTCAAGTCCTGTCCAAAGCATGTCACAGCATCCGATGTTTTGTGAGCAAATGCATCCGTGAGCAGCCAGTCACCAAGAGCCACGTTGAGCATCCGGAGTGTGAAAGCAGAATTCCCCATGAAGTTGCCTTTAGCCTGCATCATCTAGTTCCCCAGGTCAAGCAATTTTTCCAATTTCGTTTGAATCCCAGGACGAAGCTGCCAGTCTGAACATGAAGCATCCGAGTGCTTCCACAGCCGACCGAGCTTGGGAGCCATTGCAGAAGATGGTTTAGCAATACTGGACACTGGAGCCAATCGCAGTGTCATAGGAGCTGACTTGTGGCCGGGTGTGCTGAAAAGTTTGCCCAGAGAAGTGCAATCCCGAGTGCAAGAACACCCTAGGATTTAGATTTGGCAATAATCAAACAACCTACAGTTTCAAGCAAGTTTGAATCCCAATCGTTGCCGGCCGTAGCAGAATCTGGATGGTGGTTGAAATTGTTCCTCGGGCAACACCCTTCTCATATCCATTCAGGCCATGAAAGCACTAGGAGCCATGATAGATTTATCCACGAACCAGTGTTATCCAAAATTCAAAGATGGCTGAACCTGCGAGAAAGTGAGAATGGTCTGTATGTTTTCAGAATGTCAGAGTTGTGCCTAGGTGTCACTGAAAATGCCATGTCAGCCAAAGAAACAGCAGCCGTTCGAGTGTCCAACGTCCTACCCCCGCCGGGTCTTGTCCGAAGTGAGTCTTTTCAGAATGCTGACTCAACGAGATGCCATGAAGCTGATCAAATCGACGGCCGAGGCAGTGATGGAATCTCTCAGAATGCTCCTGATCATCTTGATGAACCCGAAGAGGTCTTCAAGTCGTGCTGTACCAAGTCCTTCGGAAATTGGAGTCCTCTCGGACCACGCATGGGAGCTGGAGGAGGAGGAGGAAATCAGAGCTGCAACAAGGACTCCACCCAAGAAGAGCCAGCCGAGATCTCAGGGAGCCTCAACCATGAGCCACCTGAACCAGAACCTGATTCCAGAGAACAACCGAGAGAGCCAACTCGTGTTGACTGCTCAGGCCTTGGAGTCATGGGGCAACAAGAGTGCCATGGGGGAAAACGCACAATGCGAGACGATTCACCGAAGTGCACGAAGAACACCAAAGCTACGTCGACTGGGTCAGTGCACGAGCCAAGAACGCGACCCCGGCCATGCAAGACTTCATCACCTACTGCCAAGCTCGCAGCGACATGGAGAAGCAGGCACTGAGAGGCCGTCAGTAAGATCAGTGAATCCAGGCCAACCGATGCACCTGGAGAATGCCTATGAATTGCACATGATGAACCAATGTCGTCATCACATGCCAATCCAGGGTCATAAACCCATAGATCTCCTTGAAGTCTATGCCAGCAATAGTAGCCGATTAAGGGATGAAGTCAATAAGAGGGGTGGGGTAGCCAAGAGATTTACCTTTGAAGATGGGGATTTGAGCACCACCGAAGGACAAATCAAGCTGTTTCGGAAAATCTTTTTGTGGAAGCCACGACACATATGGCTAGCTCCAGAGTGTGGCCCTTGGAGCCCTCGGAATCGACTGAACCAAACCAAAAGCATGGAATCCTATAGCCGCATCCGTGAAAATCAAGCTGCATCCAAAGACCAGCTTCATATGTGTGACCTTATTTGCAAGATACAGTTGGATCGTGGTGACCATTGTCACCTTGAGAATCCCAAACCTTCCGGAATGTGGCAACAGGAAGAAATGCAAGAAGTATGCGGCCGCACCAAGCCAGCCTTCTTCGACCAATGCCAGTTCGGTTTAAGGCATCCGTCTTTGCAAGAACCGATGCAAAAGAGCACCCGTGTTCAAACCTCATCCGAGGAAATGTTTAGAAGCCTGGATAACCGCCTGTGTCAAAAAGATCATGCTCATGCCCATGTACCTGGATCATGCAGTGTTGATGGAAAACTTGTACAGGTGTCCCGTTTTTCAGCCTTCTATCCCAGAGTTCTCGCAAAGAAAATTGCCGAGGTGATCATGCGCCCAGTGCATGAACATGTAACCGTCCCGACAATGGTCGTTCAGCAAGGGTGTTTTCCCGTCCGGAAACTGGAAGATCCCGGAAGTCCGTTGGAGAGCACGACAAAACGTTCCAGAGTCAAAGAAGATGAAACGACCAAGAAGGCAAGCCGTAAAAGAACTCATGAAGAAGAATCACCAAAGAAAATCGAGGACAAAAGATGGAAAGGGGTAATGGATAAATATCGAAAGGAATTACCTAAATCAGGGGTAACTAAATGGGATGGTCCTCATAATGCCGAAGTTCAGGTTCTCCAAAGTCTCTGTCCTGAAATGCAAGTCCAGTCAGTAATGGCATGCAAAGGCCGAGAGAAATACATGGTCCACGCAGATCATTTGCCTCACCGAAGAACGGTAGTTTTGAGCCGACTGTCATATGAAGTGTTTGACCTTGGAACCGAAGACCTTCAGTCCATGCACAATAGCCATCAGAAGAGGAAAGCATCCATGCCTTCACATGTCATGATATGTGTTTTTGGTAGACAAAGAGAACCCACAGAGGTCCCAGGTGTAGGAAAAGCAACAGTTGAAGACCCTGGAACACTGCCTGGGACACTTCACATGCCAGTCCCGATGAGTGACTCCACCAGCGCCTGACCTCCCATGTGTCATGCCCGCCAATTCGTGGACGTCAGCTGCAGTGTCGGTGTCTGGTCCAAGATTTCCCAAAAGAACCCAGAAAAGCATATATCCGAAAGTTGCATCATAATCTTGGTCACCCGACCTCAGAGCGTTTGTCAAAACACTTAGCGGAACTAGGAGCCGAAGAGCTACTGGTCCATGGTGCCTTGGATTACCTGTGTCCCTCATGCGTTGGAAGGCGACCACCAAGTTTGAACCCAGCCGGAACCCTCAAAGAAGCCAGAGACTTCAACCACCGAATTTACATTGATGGTTTTGATTGGAAAAGCACCACGAGGTATCAAGGATATGTTGTTCACTTGATTGATGAAGCCACACCATTTCACTTGGGGAGACGCACTGTTCGTGATGGAATCCAAGCCCAAAAAGTGTTTGAAGAATGTTGGAGCAGCTGGGCGGGAATACCAAGTGAGCTAGTCATGGATTGCGGAAGTGAATTTGTTGCTGAACCATGGAAGGAATTCCTCCAACAAGGGAATATCACCCCAATACTCACTGCAGGGCCATGGCAGAGAGGTAGAATTGAAAAACATGGAGCAATTGTGAAAGAGATGTTGTCCAGAATAGACCAAGCCCAACCAATAAACAACGAAGGAGAATTTGAGAGAGCCTTGTTCCAAGTTTTTCGAGCCAAGAATAGCCTTTCTACAACCTGCGGTTACAGTCCTGAGCAAGCAGTCTTAGGAAAAGCAACAAACCTTCCCGCATCGCTGACAAGTGATGAAAGCACTCCGGCACATATGCATGCAGCCTTCAATGAAGGGCCTGAGGCAGAGAAGTTCCGTGCGGCGCTTGAGCTCAGAGTGTTGGCCCGAAAAGCCTTCATTGACAGTGACAACAGTCAAGCCATACGGAGAGCCACCCTAAGAAAGTCCAGAGGGGAAATCAATGAGTGGAAATGTGGGCAACCCTGTATGTTCTGGGATAAACGCAAATCAGCCAACATGATAGAAAAGGGTAAATGGTGTGGCCCTGCTCAGATCGTCCTGGTTGAATCAAAGGCTATTGTTTGGATAACCCACCTAAATCGGCTGTTGAGATGTGCAAGGGACAACCTCCGTCCTGTCAGCCTTAGGGAGTTTGAGCGGCATGCGTTTTTCAGCCAACAAATAGATGCACAGCAGGCCCAAAAGTTGGCCGAGAATTTGCAAAGGAGACTCCATGAAAGAAGTGGAATGTTCCAATTTTCAGATCTCAGTGAAGTCCCAGTTGAAGCACCCACCGAAGATGATCACCCTCAGGGAATTCAACCTGACGAAGAACCTTCTAGAAGAGCCTCACATGAACCTGTGTCCGAAGCTCGAGAACTGCGTCCCGAAGAAGTGGCCATCCCAGAAAGCGTAGAACATGAATGGAGTGAGACCAGTGATGTGTCACCAAGTAGCTTTGCACCCGAGCCAAATGGGGATAATAATGTTACGGGGAGTAACTTTGGGGAGAACCTAGGTGGGAATGAGAGCATTGAAGACAGCAACACCGTCTATAATGCCTTCTTTTCGGAGTCAAACGTTTCCGGACCTGCCATTCCGAGCGACGAAGACACGCTCTGGGATGATGCTCAAGAGGACCCACGACCATACTGTGAGTATGAATTCGAAGTCCCCAAGCAGCATGTCCAAAGGTTCATGAAAGATCTCAAAATGAACACCTCATTTTTGGCCACTGCAGCCAGGCGTGCACGTTTCGAAGTCCGATATGCCACCTTGAATGCATCCGAGAAAGATCTCTTTGACAAAGCCAAGTCCAAAGAACTTAACTGCTGGTTGGAAACCAGTGCTGTCAGAAAAATCATGAGATCCAAAATTTCCCCCAACCGCATCATGACTGGTCGATGGATTTTAACATGGAAACCCGACCCATCCATGCCCAAGGGTCAAAAGGCCAAAGCCAGACTTGTTGTGCGGGGCTACCAAGACCCCGAACTTGATCAGGTGAGCACTGAATCCCCGACTTTGTCCAGAGATGCTCGAATGCTGTGTTTGCAGGTGGTTTCGTCGATGGGTTGGGTAGTCCAAAACTTTGATATCACCACGGCCTTTCTCCGTGGGAAATCAGATGGAAGGCAATTAGCCATGGAACCCGTTCCGGAACTTCAGGGACTTCTCAAAATGACAAGTGACGAGGTCCTGTTGCTGGAGGGGAACGCATATGGCAGGGTTGACGTACCACTGCTCTTTTACAAGGAGTTCAGACGTCAACTTGAAAAAGTAGGGTTTGAAGCTCATCCTCTTGATAATTGCCTGTTTTTGTTGCGAAACAAAACCAATCCCGAAGCTCTGGATGGAATCTTAGGAACTCATGCTGATGATGGCATAGGGGGGGAATCACCACTATGAAAATGCCTTGAAAGAACTGCAGAAAGTGCTTCCATTTGGACAGAGAGAGTTTAGAAAATTTCGGTTCACGGGTCTTGAGATTGAACAGCTGCCTGACAACTCCATAAAAATCAGCCAAGGACCATATATCAATAAGATCGAACAGATACAAGTACCCAAAAATAGGAGAGCCAATAAAAATGAAATGGCCAATGCACAAGAAGTTCAAGACTTGAGGGCATTGTGTGGAAGTTTACAGTATGCAGCTGTACATAGCCGACCCGATATAGCAGCAAAGGTAGCCTTTATCCAAAAGAACATTTGCAAGGCGACAGTGTCAACTCTCCTGGACGCCAACCGAGTGCTGATTGAAGCCCAGCAGACAGCCGACACGTCCATAATGGTGAGACCTTTGCCATTAGAGCGGATCACCTTTGCGAGTTTCGGTGATGCGAGTTTTGCTAGCGCTTCTCAGCTAAAGGCCCAACAGGGGCTGTTCATCGTTGCCTGCACGCCCGAACTTGCTGCCAACAAAACATGCGAAACCAGTCCAACGTCCTGGAACAGCAAACAGATAGGTAGAGTGGTGAGATCAACGCTTAGTGCCGAGGCATATGCAATGAGCTCTTCTCTTGACAAATTAACTTGGCTTAGGTGTTTATGGGGTTAAATCCTAAGCCCAACCTTCAAGTGGCAATATCCCGAACGTTCCCTACAAGCACGTCCCAAAGCTCTACTTATTACAGACTGCAAAAGTTTATACGACTTAGTTAGTCACTAAACTGGCAGTACACAACTGTGAGGAGTGGATAACTACTGTGGAGGTAATGCTCATAAAGCAGCAGGCAGAAGGGCATTTGCAGTGCCGTTGGATTTCAACAGCAATAATGCTGGCAGACTGTCTGACGAAGCCGATGGAATCCTCTTTTCTGAGGTCAATGCTACGGCTGGGAAGATTTAGAATCTTTGATGAAAGCCAAACGTTGCAAAACAACTCACACCGCAAGATCGCGGCCAAGTGGGTATCCTTACCAACTGCAGCACTGGAAGATGAGGATCCGAAAGTACATCCAAAAGAAAAATAGACCAGTGTGAATTGAATAGCAAAGGATGTACGAACCATATGCCACCTGCAGGCTGCCTGGGGAATCAGGGACTTCGCCATCGCCACTGCGCATGGCTCAAGGCACGTGAGGTGCAAAAGCGAGGACGCGGCTGCTGCGGGCAGCACAGGTATCGAGAAGTGTAACAAGTTCATAAGGGCCCAAGGGGTCACGGTGAAGAGCCCTATAAGGGGAGTTTTTCCTTTTGGGGTAGGAACCCCAAATCCAAGAAACTGGTTGGTACCGTACCGGTTTCCCTACCTTTGTGGACTCTTACCTAGGGAGCCACATAATATCATATATATATTATATATATAATATAAATATATATATAATATATATATATATATATTGATACGTATATATATATATATATGTATGTATATTTGTGTATGACTGTATATGATACAAACACACCTCGCGAATCCTCGCATTAGATTTTCACTTGGCTTGTGCCAACACTGGCTGAATTCAAGACTCTAAAGTCTGGGCGGTATCACGCAAGTCCTTGAGCTCGGTGGCTAAAACCTTTGGAAAACGCCCAGTGAGGGTCGAGCAAATCACACTGACCAAATTGGCCAAACTCATCCGCCCCAACACATGGCGAATCCTGCGTGGAAACCTTCGGGCCTTCGGAAAACCAGCAAATGCTCGGACAACGATTTCGCTCTCCAGTAGCTGAAGCACTTGACAGGCTCCAGGAAGCTCACTGGCCTGACAAAGCCCATCGCTTACCACTAGATCTATCATCCACTATCCACTGTAATCCCCGAGCCTCCACCGTCTTGCGCACATATGGTAAGATCATCTGCAAGAAGATTGCACGTGGCAGGAGCTTCAAGTAGTCTCTCTGCTGCTTGTCAAAGGAAGGAATGCGCAATTCCTGATTCGGTTAGCCGCCAGATTGTCAAGAATTTGGGGGAAATACATGGGAAAGAACAAGAGAAATCAGAGTACAGCCTCGCTGAAGTTTCGCTGAGCATCATGCTCCAAATGACAGAAACCACAGGCTGAGCCCTTCTGGCATTTTCCTTTCACCAAGAGGATGCATGGCCTTCGACAAATGTTGGGATGCCCGTGGCTTCCCAGCGAAGGAATCTCCTGACCGGATGTTTTTCTCAACACCAAAATATCCAGACCGACCGGAGAAAGAAAGTATGCACGGAACATTCAACGCTTCAAAACCAGGAAACAAACATGGAAAAAAAACTCCTAACTTCGAATTTTGCATGGTCTACGATGTTCAGGCACATAGGACTTCCAGAAAACCGGTGCCAGCCGCCTGCCAGCCGCCAGTACCCCGCCGCCTGAACGCGAGGTGCGCCAATTTCGTTAGATGGCAGAGACGGCAGCTGAGACCTTTCCTGAAGTTTGGACACCTGACACGAGAGACACGAGACGCAGCCGATCTGCCGATCGTCAGAATCCCTGAAACGGATTCTAAACTTGAAACCTTTGCTAATCCTTTGCTAAGCCTTTGCAAGTTCGGATCTGAAGGTCCACCATCTTCGGACTTTGTTTCCGACGCGCTGTGTCTTGGAAAGGTAAGAGCAAAAGAGCAAACATGATAAAAACACCTGAGCTTGAACCTTTGATTGAGGTGCATCAAGCGCATATATGTTGAAATATGTTGAAATTAAAATCAAATGAATTCAAATGATAATTCAAATGATATTAAATGTATCTCAACAAGTGGAGCCTTTACCTGTCGAAACCCAGCGGACCTGCAATGCGAGCCGCTTCTGATCATGCATAAAGTCAAGGCTGGTTGCATCTTTCGGTACTGTCAAAGTCTTCCTTGGCTTCATGGTTTCAAGAAAAGCGAAAAACACAAGCTTCCGGGATGCAAAATCATGCAAAATACTAATGTGGCCAAACCCAAATCCGAAACCTTCAAATTTTGGATTGTATATACCACCCATTTCTGTTGAACATTGGGGATGGTTTATGGCTTTAGGCTTGCCACATTTCAGAAAGCAGAGATTCAGCACTGGTGGACAGCTCCTTGCTCGGACCTCTGCTACTCGTTCAACAACCTCTTCGATGAAGGTCTTCTGGTAGCAGAAGGCAGCCATGGCCCAAGTGGCAGGGAGGAGTGGCAGACCCGAGTGGTAACGTTGCCGGCGAGCAAATTTGCTGCGATGCCAAGGTGACCCTGGTGATGTAGTATAAGCCCGACAGGATGTCTGATGGGCCAATGGCAATCATTTGAAAAAAATCCCACAATCAAATAAGCTCCCGACAGTTCCCCCCACTTTCGCATAGCCCATCATCGCAGGATTGCTGATGAGGTATTTTTTACAAAATAAAGGATACAGTAAATGACCGCAACTGTTGCAGTTACAACTCTTGTCACTCCTTCCCTCTATCTCCGGCTCCACCTTGATTGTCCGGTCGCCCTCCTCGGTTGAGAGTGCCGACCCAACAAAATGCTTCTGGGAATCTCATCAATGATCCGCCAAAATCCATGAAAATTGGATCAACCCTTCCTAAGCAGAATTGGAACGCATGCCCTGGTGCCTGCTGGACTGGGTCAAAGCCTGGTACCCCCAACCCTCCCAAGAATGTGGCCAGAATAGACAAGTAAATGGGATGATCATGTGCAAAGTAATGTGGATGAGATCATCATCACCAAATGATCTTCATCAAAAAAAGGCATCATCACTTATCGGATTTTGGGTGTTTAATTTTGACCCATGGCCCAAAACCACAGCCAGAAATGCTGCCATCGGACAAGTTGCCTCTGCTCCGTCGCCTTGGCTTCAACACATTGCAGCATCTGTACATCTTGCCGCATCTTAACCGCCTGGCGTTCCGACACAGTTCGAAGATCCGAAGGTCCAAAGGCGGTTCCTAAAATAGGGGTACCCCCAAATCATCCATTTTAATGGGATTTCCCCTTATAAACCATCCATTGTGGGATCCCCCATTTATGGAAACCTCCTTATAAAGGAGACTAAAGGAGCAAACATTTCGGTGCAAACATGGGGAATTAACCGTCAAACCTGGGCGGTTTAACCTGGTTTTATCCGCCGACCCCTGCCGTCAGCAGGGGGAGCGCGTCAGAGGAGGCCTTACTAGCAACAAGATGCCAGAAGGGGCGAAGAGTTTGTGCAGAACGAAAGCCGGCTCCAGGAGGACACGAGC
>Ga0126342_10019482_pt1:2500-11523 | contig 11523 bp, 8 predicted proteins | sample Cyp1metagenome_FD_92528 | JGI IMG/M metagenome (GOLD analysis project Ga0126342, IMG submission 92528) | Coral microbial communities from Lord Howe Island, Old Settlement Bay, Australia - Cyphastrea 1 metagenome | ecosystem: Host-associated > Invertebrates > Cnidaria > Coral ... | reverse complement strand
GTGATAATTGACCGTCCCACACCTGCCACACAAAACGGACTTGAAAATGTGATCCGCGGTTGACCGAAATGGATGTTTTGTAAAGCTTCCAAGAAGCATAAACTTTGTTCCTCCTGAAGTATACATACATAGGCCTTGTATAGATATGATATAACATGATACAACTAGAACTTGCGTTGTGACACGGTGGTTGAGTTAGTATCATCCAAATAATTGCAATGCGTCATTGTGACAACCAGACTTTCATGGCTAAATCACGAATTCCGTTGTGACTCATGCAGAATTTGGGTTTGTCTGCAGGACCTACTAGCTCACAGCATGTGGGTTATACTTTCTCTATAAACATCATAGTTTTGGGGGTCTTACGGTCTAACGGTCTTACCATCATTTCAACCTCAAAAAGGTACTGTTTCTTGCCCCAAATTGGCAGATCATATGAAATGATATGCAATAATGCTAAATGCAATGGAAACATTCACCAAGGACTGGGGACCTGTTGCAGCTTCCAGCACAATGAACAATCTGTGAGATTCTTCGAGGATTTCCTGATCTGCACAGCTCAATCTGTACATGTCAAAGCTTGCGGTGTAATGTATCTGACTCAGTTTGCAAGCTGGCTTCCTACGTGGCTACAAGATGGTGTTTGAATGTGTTTGATGGTATTGACACAGGCACCCATTCCCCAACTTCTGGTTCACCCAGTGAAACCTGCCGAGAAACACTGCAAGGAGCAAAGAGTAGCAATCAAACACGAGAACGCCCTCGGAGCGTAGGTGGTCACGGATCGTCATGTTTGAGACTTTTTTCTGCGAACATTGAGTCACAGCCTTTTTGGAGGTTTCCTAAAATAGGGCCCCAAATTATCCATCTTCATTGGATTTTCCATGAAATCCACCATCCAGCTATTGGGGACCCTATATGGAAATCCCCTGTTGGATGCTGCCCAGGTGGCTCATCCATGACAGTATCGCTGGTTTTTCGGCAACAGTTTGCGACACGGAAAATCACCATTGGCTTAAGGGAAATCAACGAACGAAATAGGCACTTCCATAGCAAAGTGCTAAATTCCCGGTACTACTTAAACATGACCACGGTCATGTACAGTCTTTGTTGGAGGCCAAAAGGTCTCGACCTGACCCGAACTTAGTTCGGTCCAAAGTCCCAAGGCTAGTCCTAAGGTGCTTGCTGCTTGGGTGCAGCAAGGTTCCTCCGCACCGATCTGATGCCAGGCTACAAACAGCTGATGGGAGGCCCCGCCACCTTCAGCTCCTGCACGACAGGGTGCGAGGTGTCTTTTAACCATGACTTTTTGTTGGGGATTTAGTGTATATGAATTAATATATATACATATATATATATATATTATAATTTATAATTGTGTATATATTTCCAGAATTACATTCCATGGTATAAAATATATAAATATAAAAAACAAATGTATAATATATAAGAGTATCATATCTGCGGCCCCCGAGGGCCGTTGGTATCCCATTCCTCAGATCCCTCCTCCTTTGATAGCGTTGCCACAGGATATGCCAGCGCCGTAGTAGCGACCAACTGGACGGCCAGGATGCCATACCTGGGTTCAATGGGGCTACCCCAGTAGCTGGATGGGTTTTCTTGTGGAAAATCCTATCGAAATGGATGATTTAGGGGTACCCCATGTGTGCACCATGCCCTATTTTAGGATACCTTAAACATGTTATGTTGTCCTGCATTTGGATGCATCAATTCAGTGATTTCGGCAGGGGTCTAGAGGTTTCATCCAAGCATCATCTTGGGCTGATCTTAGCAAGACGTCCAGCAATAGCATCCACACCGGCAAGGCATGTTGTTCCCACAATCTGTGGCTAACCAACCTATAAAACATCCTATTATGTACCCTCTCCTGAGGAGTTGGTTTGCAATATCCTGATCTGATTGTTTGCTGGTTATATACTGTCATATGAGTCAGATCCAATATTTTCATTGGGCCATATGATAACCAAGGTCTGCAGGCCACCTTTTTTTAAAAGCGAGGCGATCCATTCCTCCTACCTCTGGCAGAGGTCGGAACCGCATCGCAACGGACTCCGGAAGAGGAGTGGCATGGGAACGGACTCCAACCAGTCTCTAACCATCGACGGAAGGACGACTTGGGGATAGCCAACCTAAATTTCCACAGTTCACGAAGTTCACGACGCTCTTCGACTTGGCTTTGCGTTTCGATGGACCACTTCCGCCTACCTTGTAAAGGGATATAAAGGGTATCTACATGCATTAATATACAGACTGAAATCATATGAGCTTGTCATTCCATCTATGGCATCATCATCCGTGTCCCGTGCCACACCTCTTCGAGAAGAAAACCACTGCTTGGCAGTCGGCTCAAAAATGTGTTTTTCGTTTTCTGCTCAGAAGTTGGGCCAGCCCTTTTGATGATGCAAATCCAAGGGCCCAACTCCAGGAATCTGTACACAAACACCGGGCCGCCGGGTCCAACAGATTTGCCTCCCCATTTATCCATTCATAGGGGATTTCCCATTCTCAAGCTTCTCAAGGCTCATTGGATTGGAAGGGAACACATTATAGGAACGCCCCAAAAAAATGATGGGTAAAACATGGTAAAACCATGGTAAACATGTAAAAACGTAAATATATATATATATATATAGAGAGATTTTCCAATCATGAACTACTCTCAGTCTTGGGGACCCTCTGGCCGACAGGCCGACAAACCGGAGGCGCTTTGTCAGAACATCTCAGGTCGCCCGCGAGCGTAAGCCCCAAGCAGGACCCCGAGTCCTGGGCCACAGAGATCAATGTTGATCATGCCGTTGAAGTGGCACATCATCTTATAGAATATGTGTATATGATTGTATATGCTATTATCTGTTAGATATCTGGCCGAATAGGGGATCATCATTTGGTTGCGGCTAAAGATGACCGGACCGGACCCCGAAAACGAGATATGAACACAAAACAAGACGTAGAGAGTCTGGGTCCTTCCCCATTTCTGACCCATGTCCACCCTGTTGCCAACCTTCCATGTGAGATTGTCATGTAACCATGGCATACTACTTAGCGAGCTGAAGAGTCCTGGGAAAATCGTCCTTTCCAGTCAGCCATCCGATACAGCACACTCAAATAGGGGTGTCTGAAAGTAGGGAGTACCGTATACTGTATACTGGCCATTTTAGCCAGTAAAGTGGTCACAAACAAACCAGGGGAGTTTGTAGTGATTTTATTTACTCAAATTTCAAGACACATCCTAATGATGTACAAACAAGACGTTTGGACAATGGTTTGAGTCCGGTTGGGCATCAGCGCTGGAGTTGCTGTGTGCGTGGACGCAAATGAATGTAGAGGTACGTAGGGGCATTTCAGTCCGCAAGAGAGCTGGTGAGTGATAAAGAGCAAGCCTGTGCAACTACCAATATGTCAAATGCTCCATGTATGGTATATTTACCTACAAAACTGGGTCATTTATGGGGCAAATGTTGGTAAATATTCCAGCACCATGGAGCATATGGGAATATGTCAAACATGTGATCTGCTACGTACTCTGGGAAGCAGATCCACGACTGAATGTCGGGTGACCCAGTTCCCATGTTGTTTTTAACCCGCCACGAGGGTTCACCACAACTGATACAGCCCAAGGATGTCTTAATTTCATCTTAATTTCACTTAATTTCTAGGTCAGGTCACAGTTTGTTTTGTTCTTTCAAATTGCATCCCAACAAAAGCAAGCAATGATGTCCCTGGAACTGGTGCATCCTTTTGCACAAAAAAATAGAGTTCTTGTTGTTTTCTATTTACATCCATTTACCTTGATTTGGTTGGCCCATCTTTATGCTGCAAAAAAACGCACTGAGCACTACAAGATCGCAAAAAAAAACATGATAAAATCACCAAGTGAGCAGTTGGTTTAGAGGGGAACATAGGAGTTCCCATCATGGATGATAAAACCCAAATATGATGGGGCCGATCTTGGTAGTGCACCCCTCGAACTAATCATCAACCAGCAGGGCTAGCCGGGCCTGTTCTTCGGAAAGGGCTCTGTCCGGGACAGAGATCTTGCAGACGGCGACTTCAAGGGCTCTTGTTTGTTCAACCTTGGCATAAAACAGGGCGCACCTCATGAGGAATTCCCAGAAAACGGTCCCATTCTATCCACCATACCTATCATACAGTACCTTGTTGTACCCTGGTCTTAAATCCCTTCCCTTCCCCAGAGCATTGCTCTTAAAACTAGAGAGCATCAAACGGCTTCATTTTTCCTTGTCAACTCCCTATCTGTTCGCTGCTTCACTCAGTTCCATCTCTGGTTGCATACCACGGATTCTGGGTGAGATTTGCAAAGCTTGGATTCCAGCAACCACACAAGACTCAAGGTTTTGGATCACAAACTCAAGGGTGAAGATACTTAAGAAAATGGGACTAATTTTGGCAGGTTTCCTAAAATAAAAGTACCAAAGCACCATAATTACATAGGGGTGATTTATTGTTGTTTTACCCACATTACCCCCCAAATCACCAATTTGTCCATAGAATTTTCCATCATAAACCATCCATCTATTGGGGTACCCCCAACTCCGCTAAAGAGCTCTGATGCCAAGAGTTTGCGCACCACCACCGTCTGAGCCAAGGCCTACGTCCGGCATGACACAAGGAAAAGACTCTGGGACTGTGGGATGACCAACCCCCAAAAGCCAAGGTTTAACCACTAAAACTGAAGATTTAATCAGATTCACTTGATAAATATTAATATATGATATATCTATAACATATTAGGTTAGGGTTTTACCAGCACACATTAGAAGAGCGCGTGCGTTCAGATTTATAGATTTATAGATAACAGTTTCCCAACATTTAGAGAAACAACATCCAGGATTGAATCTTACGCACATACATCATGCATTCCATGGGTCCTTCTGGAGGAATGAACTTAATTCCATGCAACGAAACCAGTCAACATGTGTTTTTTAGTTTGGGAAACACATGATGAGAGTATTACTTTGGGATATAATCTAACCACAGAAGATGCTCCTTCGGCAATGTGAATCTTGAGGATAGAACCGTACAATTAGTTTGTATTGTTTTTTATGTGCCCAAATTTTGCATGGACACCAAACTACTATCTGAGCAACAAAGTCAAATGATGATGTATTCAAGTCAAATGATGATGTATTCAACTCAACCATTCACGTGCCCCACGGTGAATGGCAATTACATTTGTTGAGGGTGATCATCAGTCATCCACCACATATGGTGGGTATTTTTTGGAGGTGCATGGTATACACTAGATATATATATATACACTCTTTCAACACCACTAGTTAAAAAACTTCACCACTGGTTCACCAACATTTCAAATGATGCGTAACCCGTCACTGAGGCAATGTGATCTTGATTACTGAGGATTCACGTAGCCATTCTCCAAGAATTGAAACCTTACAAGAACAGCCTATATTGCTGGCAATTTAATGGTTAAAATCATGGCTTCCAGTCCCAGATGTCCCATAATTATAATTGAAAACATAGAGTTTTTTTTTTTTGCCTTCCTCCACATGGATATCTTACAGCAAATACCTGGAATACCTAGCTGAGTTTCATCCAAAAGGTGCAATGCCAAACAAATGTCGATAATATGGGTTTGTCTGCAAATAGGGTACCCGGGTACCCCAAAATTGGATGGTTCATCACTATTTTCCTGATCAGGATGCCATTTGAGGGTATATATACCCTATTTTCAGAAACACAAATATATCTTCTCCTACGATCTCTTACGCACCGCCCTTACACCATAGTTAAAAAATCATATAAAATCAAAGTCTTCACCTACCCGGAACAACACAACTCAAAGCACACGATTCTCCAACCACACTAAACATTTTTTTTTGCAGGGGACCCTGCGAAACTAGCACGTCAAACAACTTGAATATTTCCCAAACAATCCAACAATATATCCCAATCATCATGAAATAATCAACAAGACTCATCAAACATAACGAGATGAATCATCCCAGATGATCAACCGATAATCCAACAAGCCATATTCCAACTATATAAAAAATTAAAATCACCAATAACAATCAAAAATCATCTTTCCCAGATAACTTGATGATCCAACAATCCATATTCCCCATAGATGGGCTCCAACCGCCGCCTTCTTGGCCAAGTTCTCCGACTGCGTCGTTTCTGGCGTCACAGCGCGCGCCGCGGCCGCGTCTAGATCCTCCCGGCTGCAGCCGCTGCGCGCCGCGGCGAAGGCGCTGGCAGCGCGGTGGGTCTGGGTCCTGGGCAAAATCCTGTGGTTTATCATTGTTCTCCCCATTAAAAAATTGATATTTGGGGAGTATACCCCATCTTAAGAGACACATTTTTTGGTTATTATGTGTTTTTATATTGCCTATACATACTTTATCTTTGGTGATAGAAAATGAAAAAACAAAGACATAGACAACAAGGTCCAATTGAAAAACACGAAACTAAAACCATAAATCACCAAACAGTCTGGACCTCTCCCGGAGCTGAAACTTGGGACTTCCAGGATCATTCAAAATTCCAAGTAAAGGGCTAAAAATAGAAAATAGTAGCAATAACACCTACTTGTTCAAGGATTACAACCACCTACATGATAGAATTGGGTGCTCTATGGACTCTATGGTAATATTGGATTTACCACATTCCTATAAACGACTCTTTAGTGCGATATATGTATATATATAAATATATAAATATATATATATATATAAATATATATATATATACGTATATATATATATTGTGTGTGAGTGTGAATGGAGTGGATCATTTTAATGTAAACTCATACAGTATAAAGCACTATATTTTACTGAAGTGAATCCTTTTGCACGCCAAACATAACCCACTTTGTGGCTCCCAACTTTGCACCATATTGAAGCGTGAAAATAAGCACACAACCATGATCAATACACATACATGTCACGTATGTAAATGTACATATGTATGTATATATAAATATATATGTTTATACCATGCATCTATATATATAGATATACATGTTTATACATATGTATGTATGTAAATTAAAATATATATATATATATTTATATGTATATGTATAATGTACACATATATAAATATAATATATATATATATAAATAGGTGCATATTTAAATACGTTATATATCAAAATATTACATATTACAAAGTAATTGTTTAATATTTTGTATAGTTATAAATAGTGTACACATAGTATACAATAATATACAATAATATATATATATCTTCTCAAGTTGCTTCAACCCCCCTTAGGCCCTTAGGGCCTTAGGGATCATTTTAAATCCCAAAAATGGTTTCTAAAATGGAATCCACAAGGGGGGCTCCCAATTTTTTTTGGCAGCTATTCCGTTTTTGGGTTCTAAAATGGGTTTTGAAATGGTATCTTCCACTCTCAAAAAAAAACATTAAAAATCATTTGGAAAAACCCCTTGTTGAAACCATTGCATGTCAGACTTCATGTCAAACAAAAAACGATGAGGAAATCTGCGCCCCAAACAAATACATCAACATGAGGCGAATCAAAAAAACACTGCACAGGTCAAAGCAACACTGCAAAGACCATTCCGTAATACTCCACAAGATTTTTCGGTGGGTGGCGGCCACAGATGGTCTTGTCATTTCCTACCTACGGATCCAAGTTTTTGCCTGCAATCTTTGCTCCTTTCTTGCCAAACCATTAAAGTACACCCGGCCCGAACCCAAATGCCTTCAGAATGTCCCCCAAGTCACCCCCTTTCAAATGAATTCAGTTTTGGACTAGTTCCATTTCCCGTGCGACTATTTGTTTAATTTTATCCAGACATGTCCAACCAATTAAATTTTCAATAAACAGCAAGCACCTACATGCAGTTTGTTCAAAACAATAATGTTTTTGCGTCAAAGGAGAAAAAACAAGGAACAAATCATCACATGCGGAATCAGCAAGCAGCTGCGTGTGGGACTACAGGTGTCGCAGCTGTCACTTGAAAATATGGTAAGCTTGCCTACCTTCACCAGGATGGAGATCGTAAGTGGAGGCTCACCACTGACTGGACACTTGTTCTTTTGGGATGTTTGGGCAGCTATGGCATAGGGATGTCACCCTAGACAGGGCACCTTGATGATTTATCTTCGGGAAGGGTTCTGAAATGGTTTCCTGCCTGGCCAAACGTGTGAAGTACCAGCTACTGCAATGGGGAAACCATTTTAGACCATTTGTATGCTTAGATAACTTACATATGTTCATTTGTTGCACAGGCACTGGTCTACTTGTACAAGAGCGGTCACAAGAACAAAAGATGGCAGAAACAGTTTTAGCTGACTTGGTTATCCCTGAAATTCATTGGCATTGGGTTGTACCTACCCCTGGAGGTATTTATCTTTGGGGAGGGTTCTGGAATGGTTTCCTGCTTGGCCAAACGTGTGAAGTACCAGCTACTGCAAGGGAAAACCATTTTAGACCTTTTGTATGCTTAGATAGCTTAGATAGCTTAGATAACTTAGATAGCTTAGATATGTTCATTTGTTGCACAGGCACTGGTCTACTTGTACAGGAACAAAAGATGGCAGAAACAGTTTTAGCTGACTTGATTATATATCCCTGAAATTTATTTGTCTGTCGCCACAGCTGTTCCCAGTTGGGGAAAAAATCTACCTACCAATTTGCCGCTCACTTCACCCATTGGGCCCTTTCTTTCAAAGATGCCGAGCCGAGCTAGACAATATTTGACCCACGGCTTTTCGGAATTAGATCAAGAAACAACCTAAATGCATGCAAATCTCAAGCACATGCACGTACATTTTCGACGCCGGATTTTGCAGCCTCTTGTGACACAACATGCAAAAGCCACTTAATGTGTGCCTCAGGTGACGGCGAAAGAAGCACACAGAAAAAAAAACACATGCATTGTTGCGGTGAATGCAAAGGTAAAGGTACAGCTAACCATTTCGAAGCTGAGCTGAACCCACAAGTTCCCCCCAGTCAGGAATGTTCTTACAAGAGATCAAGAAAAAACTGA
>Ga0126342_10019481_pt1 | contig 11523 bp, 12 predicted proteins | sample Cyp1metagenome_FD_92528 | JGI IMG/M metagenome (GOLD analysis project Ga0126342, IMG submission 92528) | Coral microbial communities from Lord Howe Island, Old Settlement Bay, Australia - Cyphastrea 1 metagenome | ecosystem: Host-associated > Invertebrates > Cnidaria > Coral ... | reverse complement strand
TACATACATACCACCATCGTCCCTCCATCACTCTCATACTTCCTCTTCCCTTCTCGCTTTCTCTGCTCAGTCTAAGTCTAAAGAAGTTGGTAACATGTGGGGTTATCCGGTCCTTTAATTTGTGTAAAAAAACACATTGATTTTCACACAACGCAAAAGAATGGATGATGGACAACCTAGACTGACAGTCACCGGGATACCCAGAAGACCCATCAAATCATCAACCACCTAAGCATGTGTCGGAAGTACATCTCGAACCATCCCTCAGACCCAACAAAATCAGGAAATTTCTTGGAATGATTCCTCAAACAGCACCAGCAAACCCAAGAACTCCAGGACATCTTTTGTTCATTTCAATCTTCCCCTGCTACTAATAATTAACTGAGTTTACACCCCATTGCTGTAGGACTGAATTGGATTTGTTTTCATAGTTCCCAAACCATTAAACCATCAGGCCATTTTAGGAATAGTTCTGGAATACCTAACATTCATCAACCACATATAGTTACCATAAATGAAGGTAAGTTAGCCCTTAAACTAAACTGGTTGGTGGTTTCAACCATCTTGAAAAATGATGGACTTCGTCAATGGGAAGGATCAATTATCCCATGGAACATAATCCAGCCATGTTCCAGTCACCCCCAAGCAGTAAACCATCAACGTTCAGATCATTCCAAGGCTCCGGAATGGACACCACTCGCACCGCGCCCCAGCGTTCCGTGCCATCGCTGCGGTAGTAACCCTGCTCCAAGTAGTTGCTGAAGGCGGTGGCGTTCATGGAATCCGCCACCTAGGCAAACCAACCTATAGTTGCTGGATGATAAACATATATATAGTTACTATAAATATATATATATATAAATAAAAATATATATATAATGTACATATAATAATAAAAAAAAACATATTCAATATAGTTACTGGATTATACGTATAGTTTAAACTGATGAATATTGTTTGACCATTTTTGTGGTTTTGAACTATGATTGAGGTTGACATGAATCATGAAGTTTTGAATTATATAACCAGGGTGTTTTTGGGAGTACTGCGGAGTCTGCATATTTGTTTCATAAGTCTGTACAATCCAACTCCTCCTGGTATTAAACACCTCCATTCTATGGTTCTAAGTAAGTGTTTTTATTCCAAACAGCCCTATTCAATTCATTACACCATATGGATCCATATGGTTTCTAGTGTATATACATTGTATATACATTATATATACATTGTATATACATTATATATACATTGTATATACATTGTATATACATAGTATACTTATATATATATCCCATTCAACAGTGATTCCACCCTGGTTTCTGGTTTTTTTTTTTGTGGCTTTTCTTAAAACCACCGGGGGGAATCCCTTCCCGGGCGGCATCATGGCCTCCTCCACCGGCACGCTGCACTGCTGCAGCAAGGCCGCAGCCTCGCTTTGCGCCACGCCGTGGCCGGCGGCCACCAGCAGCTGTTGGGGACCCGGCAGCTGCAGAGGACTCAAGGAGGCCGCCTGGGATTGGATGGGATGGGATTTTGACTGGCGAATGAATGGCAAATTGATGGATAATTCATGGTTAATTCATAGGATTTTTACTGGATAATGAATGGTTAATGAATGGTTAATACATGTTGATAATGCTTAATCATTGATAATCATAGGGGTTCATATTATCGCCTGGGTGTAAACTAGCACATATCGACATTATATCAACAGCATCTTGGGGACGCTTTACATGCATTAAGTATCAGACATATCCTCCTGTGCCCATGGCGCTCCACCTGGTAGTTGCCGATGCCCGCAAAGCGCATAGTCAGCAGGGCGGCCAGCAGAAAGATCAACGGCAGAATGATCTGACAGCACCACGCCTCAGATGGGATTTCAGCTGGATCCTGAAACATGGCCGGAAGGCAAAATAGGAATACAATGGAATACATGTCATCTTCCAAATTCCGAACCCTATACTATCTTCTTTTTGTTGACTAAACTTTGCGGAGCTACTTCTGTGGATAATTTTGAAGTTTCGAGATCCTACAATCCTACAACATTTTTTGGATTCCCGTGGGTCCCATGATATCCCATGATGTCCCATGTATAGTTCAAGAACCGGGCTCCGGGACTACCCCCCCGTTTCGTGCCATGCCTTCCGATCGCGCCGCGCGTTGTGGTAGCGCTTGGTCAACAGGGCGTGCACGTGCTTTCCGAAGCTCGCTGTCATGTCGATCCTGGGCGCATCAGCTGTTTTTTGTGCTGCGATTTTGAGGGCGTATTAAGCCAACCACTATAAAAAAAGGTCGGTTCTTTGAAACCATATCCTAGATGAGTCAAGTGGGATCATCTAAGGATGAACATGTAAAATCAGAATGGGCGAAAACATCAAATAGAAGCAGTATAGTGTGGAATGTCTAACACGTTTTCTTTAGACCTCTGTGTTACCTTAACTTTCGGTTGACACAGAGGGAGAAGTAGTCTCTAAAGAGACCCCTCCAAAACCTGGTAGAGCTACACCCTAAAGGTTGCAGCCCCTGAACCCCAGCAAAACTGCAACGCAGTAACGAATTTCGCACTCTTTGCACAAAAAGTCGATTTGGTACTCAACATAGATTCAAAGGGAATATCCTGTCTTCTAACAGTTGAGGTGCTAGGTATGTATCAGATATTGTTAACACTTATTAACTATATAGGTGCAATATCTGGTTGAAATCAATCCCGTTGAAACCCAAAACCCACGGTAAATCTGCCCCACCTGTTGACATTCAAGGGCTCAGCAGCAGATACATCGCGGGAAGAGCCCTGCGAGTGGCTTGGCGTAGGAGTGGAATGATGTGGCTGTTTTCAGAGTTTTCTTACCATCAAAGAGAGAAAGGTTTTGGTCAACATAAACCTTCATTTTGTTAACAGTGTTTAGCAGAATTGCGTGTAAACCGTTTGCATTGTTGTTAAATTCAATTATATTTTGTTGGTATGGCCACCATCTTTGTTGCTTCCAAGATGACAAATTCATCGGAGTCCTATTGTGTATGCTGTATGCTTATTTGCCATTCTACCATGATGTTTGCTATTCAATTACACTATAGTGCTGATGCGTCCTCATCTTATTTTCGAAATTGACTGATCTCCATTTACTCTAGTTTACTCAGTCATCATCTCCTATGTTTGATGGTAGCCTCGTCAAAAACTGGATACAGGTGGCAATGTCACCGTCACAATTCCGTAAACATCATATACATCCCGGCGATTAACCATTTGCTATATGGAACATGATTGATTTATATTGATTTATATTGTTTTATATTGATTTATATAGGTTATATTATTAGCTATAGGTTATATCATTAAATATCAAAAAACAGTGATGTTCCATATGCAAAATCACCATATAGGCTAAGTATCAAAATGATGAAATCATCCACCGGTGGCCCTTGCGTCATCCGTTGCCCCGTTGCCCTCCGTTGCCTCCGTGGAGATCTGGCGTGCCCGAAACTCCCGTTCCTCGGAGATCTGGCGCACGAAACTGGCCTCGGTTTCAACAGCAAATCTGCGTCAGATCCGCACGAAGGTTCCAGCAAGAAACCGCTGGTTACCCATAGGATCCATGTATGCTATATATGCTATTTATGCTAACATGACTGGGGTATATTGATGGTATATTGATGGTATATTGATGGTATATTGATGGGATCCATGTTACCATATATAGCAGCACCATGGATCCTATGGGTTAGTTTTCATCTGTATCTGCATGAATGATAGAATAGGTTGATATAGGTTGATATAGGCTGATATAGGTTGATATAGGTTGATATAGGTTGATACAACCCATGTTTGATTTGTTTCAGGTGAAATGCTCAAAAGTTCTGATTAGTCCTCCAACCATTGGAGCTGTCAATGTCTTTCGAAGGTGTGTTTCTTGTGATTGCTTACTGCGTTTTGCATTAGCTATGGCCTGTTTGCACTTAACCATTGACTCTGCAATTCTATGTGTTGCCTGGGCGACATTTGCAATTTTACGTGTCGCCTGAACGATATTTGCAATAATGTTTACACTACAAGTCACACCATTCTCTGTTTATTGAATTGATCTTCCATACAACCACCATAAATATGGCCCAAGTATATTCACAATAGATTTCATCCACAAAAAATGGTGACATCAACATTATAATATGTTTTAGATTCTTTTATGTTATATAATGTTAGAATATGTTATATAAATCCATTAATGTTCCCATTCTCATATTCTTCAACAGCCATTTCCCTACGTTTGCCCCTGATTCCCTCCGTTATGGCATCCCCAGTCGCCTGCTGCAGACGCTCGTCCGCCGCCACGTCAGCCTCGGTGTGGTCGCGGCCCACGCGGAGGAAGACTTCCTCGAGCGTCGTCACCGAGACGCCGAACAACTCCACGCCGTAGCCTGACACGACGGGGATGGGATGCGGGGATGGGGGGATGGGCCAAAGATGGCCCTTAAATGGCTTGAATCCCAGTTAATCAGAATCCGCAATCATTGTTGCACTAAAAACGTTGCTGGTTTACATCCTGATGGCCCATCACTTTCCACATCCAGCTACTCAGTCTCTGCACATCCAAGGCTCGTTGCGGCTGCTGCTCCAGGTACTCAAAGAGCTCTGGGAAGCCGCTGCTCTCTTCGAAGGGCATGCGATAGGTGAGCTCCGTCCCTGACTGGAAGATGGTCCCAGGGTCCCAGGAGAAAATTTTCCCAGTGTTCAACTCTGTCCGGAACCGATTCAATGTGGAAATGTTTGGCAACCGGACTTGAGTTGGACTCCAACTTGTTCTGCCACTCATTTGTTCAACTTTTTGGAACTGCCACTAATTCAAACCACCATGGTGGAGTGGCAATAATTATTGTTTCTGGCCATGACTTTTTTGGCAAAATTCCCCGTGTGTCTTCGCAATATCCCTCAATCGTTTTTCTTCTGTCCTCATCTGTGTCGGTTCGACGTCCATCTTGTGCTCGTGTTTTCTTAAACCAACTTGTAGTCATGTCTGGCTAAGATCTACAGTTGCGAGTTGGACAAATGACCTCTCTTGGGGCAGAAAACAGAAGGGGTCGCTTTGACACTAAACAAATGTGCCCTTCAACAATCAACATCAATCAAAATATTCATCACATCAGATCCATTTTTATCAGATTTTGTAAAACTCCTAAGAGATGCCCCCGTTAAGAAAACAGCTTGGCTACGCAGCGTTGCCACCGAGCACGGCCGCGCCTACGTCGCTGAGGACCTCGGCCTTGGAACACTTCGAGGAGATCAACGTCTTCAGCTCCCGCGACTGCTCCGCCTCAGACCGCCGCCGCGTCACCTGGTTTTCTTTAGATTCCAATGTTTGTTCTGGTTCTGTCTTGTTCTGTTCAGATCAACTGCTTGTGCTGAACTTGGAGCTAGCCATTTATGCACCTCGCAGTTGAAACATCGACGAAACATCGATGAAACATGGCGAAACCATATCCCATAGGATCCATGTATGTTATATAATGTTATATATATATATGCTAACATGACTGGGGTATATTATGATGGGATCCATGGAGCACCATATATAGCAGCACCATAGATCTGTCATGGGTATGGAACATCACTTTTGTTTGATATTTAATAATATAACCTATAAATCAATATAAATCAATCATATTCCCATCATATTCCCATGGTCGAGATATGTTTTTTTGGACATCCCACTGGGCTGGTGGACGGTGACGTGCGGAAGCTTCGCAATGGTCAGGGTGTAGCCGACTCCGTACCTCGGATCTCATGCCATGGCAGTGAGATACCATATCAATATATGACATATACATATATATATATATATCCCATAGGATCCATGGTGCTGGTATATATGCAATATATATGCTAACATGACTGGGGTATATTGATGGGATCCAAGTTACCATATATATGGCAGCACCATGGATCCTATGGACATATATATGTAATATATATATATATATGTATTATTATACATATCTAGGTTAGGTATGGTTAGGTTCTTTATAGAATTTTTATAGATATCATACACATCGAAATAGTTTAGTCCATGTTAGTCCAGGAAAGTTACCTTAGAACCCACATCATGGGTTCTCCACGTGCTCGGACGCATCTCCTTAAGTTATGCAGCTATCATCAGCATCATTGATGTTCACATAACAGTCAAAATCTTACATGTCAAAAAAAAAAACTTCTTGGTTTCTTCTATACTAATGTCTATCATATCATATCATATCATATCATATACTATTGTCTATACTATTGATGTTCAGATATCATATCTTATCATATCTATAATATTGTTGGTGTCATCACGCATGTTTGTTGACAAATCACCAAGTATCACCATAACCTGGCTGGATTCCCTCCTATTCCAGCCCCAGGGCCCCAGGGCCATCCAGGGTCCCCCGACTGAGACTTCAGAAACAGCGCCGAGCCCACGCACTTCACACGACCCGCCTTGGGTTTTTCGGCAGTGACCCGGCAGGGGACAGGTAACATAACTATGGAAAATCACCATTATTAATGGGAAAATCCACTATTTCTATGGCAATTTTCAATAGCTATGTTAGTTTACCAGCTTCAGCATGCTTCAGCCATCCCAGCTGCGCAGACGTTTTTAGCGTTTCGAAGCGTGCTTAAAGGTAGACCGTGCAGACTATCTGATAGTTGATGTCAGATACTTGCTATCTGGTAATTATAATATATAATCGGACCACGTATCCAAATGGTTCCCAAGTAGTGAAGATGGATCGGGTAGGAAACACACAGTTTGATGTTAAAAATTGTCAGTCATATCCCGTTTTGGCGGCTCACCCGTGTTTCGTGGCTAATCATTTGACCTGTATACATCCTCCAGCCATGCAACAGGAGTTAGGAAGAGCACCATCTAACCATAAGGAATGAGGACAGTCTTTTGCAGATGGTTTCTTTGAAATACTTAATCCATCTTAATCCAAGTTTGCTGCATCCAGATTCGTGCCAAACATCAAAACAAAACATATATAGTTGTTTGCATTATTTCGTGGATGATACACCCAACACATACTCTTCACGTCCAACATTGCCCAACATTGATAGATCTCCTCACATATTCATAATTATATAATGCCCAAAACATATACACTCCACATATACACAACATATCCCCACTGTATCCCCAACATTTAGCCACATCCTATCCCGGTCTGCTTGGCTCTCCATGCCCTCCATAGCACCAGGTTACTGCCATGATGGCAATGCGATCGCCAAGCTCCTCAGCCTGGCAGATCGCTAATGGAATATCCCATATCCAAACGCTTAAATGGGGCGTTAAATGTGTTCATGAACGAGACAACACACATTATAACATTCTAGATTCTAGATATTAACAATTATTAACCTCCAAAAGTTCCATAATTTTGCGTTCAAAGTTCCAACCGGCCAGTTTTCCTTGTACTTTTGAAGGTCCAGATCCCAAATCGCAAGCATCCAGCCATGTCGGTCGCAAGCCCACTGGGAAGGCTAGAGGTCCCATGAAGCTACACCCCACAACTCGCGGATAATCCATCTGAGGTCGTCACATGCCAAATTTTATCCATGTGTCCCCATTTACAATGACAATGAGGACAATGTAGATAATGTAGATTTAGATCTCCCTCATCAAACAAACCCATCCACTTTTCCTAATTTATGATAAATTTAATCATATGAATCATATGTTTCTAGTTGCACACAGACCGCTGGAGCACCTCGTCCATGAAATGTGTCGTCCTCGGTCTTCAGTTGTTTCATGATTGACTGTGATACCAGCAATTCGGCCTCCAAAAGTTACCCATTCCGAGTCGGTGATCCAATTCCCAAAACAAAACCTACTGATCCTGCCAAACAAAATGGTTTCGTATAACTAAAATTATGATGATGTTTATAGTTGTATTGAATCGCCAGAGGGTTCATGAACCTCGATATCAACCACAAAAAAGAAACTGACTGGTTGCTACAGATCCAAGTCGACAATAAGATGGGGCCCTGCCCGCAGGGCCTGATGATTCAAAAACCAAGTTGCAAGATCAGAGTTCTGTCAGTCTTCTTCTCTCGCAAGCAGTCCTCGCAAGGTAAGGTCATAACGATACTAAACACGTGCAAAAGATCATCAACCATCAGCATGAGCAAGGCACAACAGTTCTGGCAGATTAGACTTACGACAATTTCATAGAAAATTCCCTTCTTGCTGCTGATCTCCCTACATTTTCCACCATATAGTTTCTTGGAATATGTTCTCATGAAGGTTAACTCCATGTAATTAAATCCCACCATCTCTGTAGATTTTTGGTTGGATCAATCATCTTCAAAACCCTCAAAGTTTCTCGCTGGCATCGGACATCTTTTGCATCCGCTTTGGAAGCGACACTTCTCTCCGCGTCCGTGCCGTCCGTGCGCGCGGCCTTGCGCGCCCGGGGCCTAAACTTCAGGATGGCCCCAGCTGTTGATCCACACGTGGTCACCATTAGCGAAGGCTTGGTTCTGGTGGTATCTGATGGTCTGGCTGAAAGTTGACCAGTTGACCTGAGCGTTCTGAAGGGTTCTGAAAACAAACAACAACCGATGTCCTTTTGGGCACAAAGGGCCCCAGTTTAATCTTACTCATCTTACTCAACTCGAGTATTCATAGTTCAGCATGCATAATGCATTGAAAAGAGGAACAATCACCACCAAACATAAATTGAGAGGAAGGATCTAAGTTTTTGTAACATACTGAAGTGGGATTTCTTGTGGCAATGGGAAACCAAGCCCTCAGAAGTCCAAAAGGCGAGAGTTGTTCCGTCGAGATCGTAGAGTGCTGCCCCAGATGAAGCTGGCCATGGCTATAGGACTCCTTGTTGCTGACACATCTTGGTCAGATTCCCGGCCTGGGGCGGCGATAAGCCGCAGGTTTGATTCAGTGGCAACACACACATCTGGCGTGGATACTGCTTGGTGTCAACACATGTCAACACATGTCAACAGATTAAAATGTGTTGAAACAATTTTGTTCATCACCGCAAATAAACATAGAAGCCACCAAGCAGGACGAACATGATGTTTGATTGTGCCCCTCCAGGATTACCAGTAGATAGTGTAGATATATATGATGATATATGTGTAGATGTGGGTTTCAAATTGCAAACTAGTGATGAACAAAGGCATCGCTCAAATCCTCTTTCTTTACGTTTTGCATAAAGTCAGGGAGGACAAACCTTTGATTTCCATTCTTACAAGACTATAGTCCAACTTTGTCTTTTTTTAAACATCTCTTCAAAAGCCAAAATATGAAAACAGATTATGCAACATCTTCAAATTGGAATCTCATTCAATGGTGATTTTTTCATGTCATATAAAATTGATATTTTTAGTGGTGGCTTTCCCAAGCATGGCCACCTGCTTCAGCAACTGCTGTGGAGACCCCTGCTCAACAACTTGACCGGCGTCGAAGACGAAGACTTCTTGGAACCTCGGCTCGCGGCGTGGCGATCGGCTGATTTCTGGGACTCGATGAATCAATGGGTTGATAAAATCAGTCGGTTGATAAAATCAGTCGGTTGATAAAATCAATGATTTATGGCCCTTTACCAGATATAAGTACTACTGTAACAAAACCCCATTTATAGACTGTATAATCCCATTTATAACCAGTTATAACTAATAAATGACCATAACTATGGTTGAATGATGTTGAATGCTGATATGACTGATATGTATATATCTTGGGATATGAATGAAACTGATGGCAAACAAATGGGTGCACTTTTTTCACAGTGAACATGGGAATGTTGTTGATTGATGGTAGGATTGAGCCAATCAAAATGTTGAACATCATGCAAAAATATGGATTCCATCTGAGCCGAGACCTGAGTTCGTCATGTATTTGGTTCCCTTCTCTTGGTTGGCTCAGGTCTCTGCAAATGGTTCGCGACATCTATGTCTTTGTGAATGATCATCGACCCGGGACTTTGGATGAATTCAGCTTCGGTCAGAAGGATTTATATCCCTGTATATCCCATATCATCTGTTGGATCTTCCCACAGATCACCACCAGCGTCGCCGTGGACCACGCTTGGTATCACCGTGACAATGCGTCAAGCAACTCCCGGATGTATTGCAGTCGGTGACACACCACCACCAAGGTCCACTCCTGTCGCAGCTCTTGCTATACCCACATCCATCATTGCACTAGAATACACGAATTGCAAGGAGACTACTGCGATTCATGAATTTCATGATCATTTTCTCTCACACCATTGATGTCAACGTCATTCACAGCCTTTTCGGTTTTTCCAGTCGCTTTCAGTCGGGCACTCTCCCAGTGGTCGTCCTTTTCCTACCCGGTTACGGTTCCCCACCTGGTCCAGGTCGTGCAGCAGGGTCTGATGGATCTGTTGATCCGTCTGCAGGTCACAGGCCGCCGTGGGTTCGTCGCACAGCAGCACCCGCTTCGCCAGAGAGGGCCCGTGGGCGGATGGATGGGACCTCAAAGGGCCGTGAGATGATCACTGTGAAGAAAATCTATGGAGATAATGATGAACATTGTATGAAAATATATGGAAATTATATGGAGATCTGTGGAAATTGGATGAAATTTCTGAATTACCAGAGCATCCAAGATAATTCTAGTATGATAGCAATGTGAATTTCGCATATTTTCAGCACTCCCACAACTCTGAGCTGATCAACAACCGTCGCCCTGGACATCCCCAGCCCACATCCCAGCGGCAGAGCTGGATCCACCAACACACGCGCCAGACACAGAAGCTGCCGCTCGCCCTGGCTGAAGTTTTGCCCATTCTCCTCCACCTGTGGATGCGAAGTAAAACCCCAGGAATCCTGGTTCATATTATGATTCACTCATTGATTCACTAATTGACTCACGAATTATCGCATAGTATAACATAGTACAACATAGTACAACTGCTGGGGCAATATCACACATATTTGTACAATTGGGTGAATCAGTTCCACCACATACATTTCCTGGGATGCAAGTCCAAGAAGAAGCTGTGCCAGCCTGGGATGCATATCATCAAATCAAACATCGATTATCAAAAAATCGACATCTTCAAGAAGAATCCAAAAAAACACTCAACAAGAAAAGAGAATCACCAAAAAACACTCAGAAAAACAACAAAACGAATCCCAGCCACAGCCAAAATCCCAAGCCAATCTCTGGAACCCATCCCCTGGCGGCCGCGCCTGAGCATCAAGGCCCAAGGGCAAGGAACGGATCCGGGGCTCCAGACCCACTTGCCGCAGCTGCTGCCAGAGCACCTGGAAATCTGCAGGAGGGTAAGATCACCTGTGGTACAACTGATGTTTGAGGTGTGATGTATTATATATATATATTGTATTATATATATATAGTATTATAATATATATATATATATTGTATTATATATATATATATTGTATTATATATATAGTATTATTATATATATATATATATATATTGTATTGTATATATATATTGTATTATATATATATTGTATTATATATATAGTATT
>Ga0126342_10019480_pt1 | contig 11523 bp, 12 predicted proteins | sample Cyp1metagenome_FD_92528 | JGI IMG/M metagenome (GOLD analysis project Ga0126342, IMG submission 92528) | Coral microbial communities from Lord Howe Island, Old Settlement Bay, Australia - Cyphastrea 1 metagenome | ecosystem: Host-associated > Invertebrates > Cnidaria > Coral ... | reverse complement strand
ATTGCGCCTGCCACGCAAAAGCAGGGGTCACATTCGCCCCTGAACGAGGGTCACATTCGCCCCTGAACCCACTTCATCGCACTTCATTCAGGGGCAAGTGCGACCCAACATGGTTCAGGGGCAGATGCGACCCCCGTGCCAGTTCCGGGATGAAAGCACCTACATGGTAAGCGGGTGGCTATGAGGGAACCACCAATGTTGGTGATGCCGAACCTAGCCAAGGTGAGGAATATCTGTCATCTCGTTTTCTACGAGTTGGTTGATATGGGGTCCCACATTGACTTGGCATCATTCCCATGTATATATACAGATATATTATGTATCCCATGAAACCAATATTTCTAGGACGTTTGGGAGTCGTTGAACTTTTTGGAGATGTGCCAGGCCTTCTTCTGCAGCTGGTCCAGAGGGAGTCCTGGGCCAACTTGGGGGCTGGTCCAGCCATTTGTCCAATTTTAGTGCGGTCCAAGGGGCCAATGTTCACGATGAGGCCGTCTTGGGCACATGCTGCACCTGGAAGGGTTGGGTCTACCAGAAAAAATGGAGAGATGCTGGAAATCAGAAGAAACAAACACGAAACAAATCAGCATCAGTCTGGTTTTTTCCCTCCAAAAGATCAAAAATTGTGACCACACTGATCAATACACCAAAACGCTGAGCACACCCTGGCCAAGTTACGTGAACCCAATCCTTCTCAGCAAAAGACACGTCCCCCAGCCCCGATCATAATGAACACAGCAACACAACGTACTTCAACACGAGATCCAATACTGAACCAGGTTTTCGAAAACTATTGGTATATGATTTAAGTTTTAGCTGATACTTCGGATTATCTTTCAAGGCTATCTACAATATATACCACAATTACCGCACAAGACAGTGGCGGAAGTTTCAAACATAGGAGACCTATAGGAAAGGTTGGTTGTGGTGAATCACGGATGGCAGAGCGAATCCACGGATGGACCGGTGGTTGCAGTTGTGTTTTTGGGAGTGGTTGCAGTGGCTGCAGTGGTCACCTCACCACAACTGCTGGACGTAGTTGCAGCTGTAGTGTAGCGTAGTGGAGTTGTAGTTGTAGTGTAGTGTAATTAGCGTAGTTGCAGTTGCAGTTGTAGCTGTGGTGTAGTGTAATTAGTGTAGTGTAGTGTAGTGTAATGTACTGTAGTGTTGTGTACTGTAGTGTGGTATAGTGTAGTGTAGTTTAGTGTAGTGTAGTTTAGTGTAGTGTAAAGTAGGTGGTTGTCGTTGTGTTTGTGGTTGTAGTTGTAGTTGTAGTCGTAGTTGTAGTTGTAGTTGTAGTGTAATTAGTGAAGTGTAGTGTACTGTAGTGGTAGTTGCAGTTGTAGCTGTAGTGTAATGTAATGTAGTTAGTGTAGGTGTAGTGTTGTGTAATATAATGTAGTTGTAGCCGTCTTTGTATTTGTAGTTGTAGCGTGCTGCACTGTAATTAGCGTAGTGTAATGTCGTGTAGTTCTAATTGTAGTTGTCACTGTGGTAGTACTAGTTGTTGTAGTTGTAGTGTAATTAGTGTAGTGTAGCGCAATTAGATGTAATTAGTGTAGTGTAATGTCATTATTGTTGCGTGATATAGCGTACTATATATGTAGTTGTAGTTGTAGTTATAGTAGTAGTGCAGTGGTAGTTGTAGCTGTAGTTGTAGTTGTTGTTGTCTATCTATCTGCCTATCTATATCTATATATATCTGTCTATCTGCAAGCTTGAAAAGGAAGCTATTCTGCGAGACTTCCTCAATGTTTTAACTTGACAACGTTGTGGCAACGTCAACAACGCAATTCTTCGAGACTTCCTGAATGCTTTAACTTGACAATGTCAAAAACGAAGCTATTCTGCGAGACTTCCTCAATTTTTGAAGTTGACAACATCGAAAACGAAGCAATTCTGCGAGACGTCCTTCAAAAATGGAAAGTTGCGTGCAGAGCTGACGGCCTCGTACCAATGCGTTTTGCGATTTTTCCACTCCATCTGTGTAAAGTACTGCGCCTGCCACGAAAAAGTGATGCCAGGTCATACGAAGTGCTGCACCGGTCACGCAAAATCATCTTAGCTAACCTACAGATCTGATGCTCCAAAATCCAACCCCTCTCAGGAAGTCAGCGCCCTGACCTCCTAACACCTCTGATGAACTCTTGTACTGCGCCTGCCATGCGAAATGCATCTCTGCAGATCCTCTGCAAATGCCCCACGCCTGCCATCGTATTTGGAAATGCTACAAAACGCTCACGTTTTGCTCACTTTTGGCAAGGTGCAGAGTCCCTTGCCCCTGCCACGCAAACCGCATCTGAACCTTCAAAAGTGGTCCTAGCATGTCGTGTTTTTAACATTTTGACTTGGAAATGTGCTTCGCGCCACAACGGCGTGCACTTTTTCGACATCTCAACTTCCAAAAGTGCTCCGAACCTGGTGTACTTTGTACATTTTGACTTCCAAATGTGCTTCGCGCCACAACGGCGTGCAATATTTCATCTCTCATCTGGCCAGATGGCTCCGCACCCGCCACTTTAGCGAGCCTACTTTTCGACCCTCCGGAGCCACAAATCATTCGAAAAACACCCAGTGATTCGCAACTCTTGTACCTTTTCGCGCACCTCATCTTCTGTCTTCTGACTCTTTCTCTTCTCTGATCTTCTCTCTTCTTCTCTTCTCTTCTCTTCTCTGACTCTTCCCACCTCTGCTTTTCCATCTGTCCATGTTGTCGGAAGTTTGACTTCTAAACTTCTTTCGATAATTGCCATACCTTGGTGAGTATAGACGCCCTGCACCTGCTGGGGAGGCAGTGACATGGACGGCTCCGATCGTTTGCGTGTTGGGACATTCCCACTTCCTTGGATGTCCGAGCCACGCCGAGCCACGCAGAGCTGAAGTTGGGCTGCTCACCGCGGGGAATGGGAATGTTCCACTTATCCTGGTGCAATCTGAAAGGCTTCTAGGTGCTCAATTCCTAAGCATAGACCTCATTGCGCCCCACCAGGCCCACCAGCTGCAACTAGGACACGGCAGGTTGTACAGGAGATCTTGTGCAAAGGTGCAGTCCAAATGATCACCAGACGTATAGAATCTTGGAAACCAATACACCAAAGGTCGACCATCTTCCTCCGCCGCATGTCCCGCCGTATAGCATCAATCACGAGAGAATCACAAACAACAACCATCTTGGGCTGATGTGAATACACCACAAAACGGGACAAATGCACCAGCAATTGCCATGATAGAAAATGTTGCTGCAGTTCATTTGATCTTCCGTAGAGCCATGCACAATTTAGCTTGTAGTTGGTTGGGCCTAAAAGGCTACCAAAGAAGCGATGATGTAGCACAATTCCGTGCGTGACAATCCCATTTCTTCCATTTCTTGGGATACAAAATCATATGGCAGTGCGTCAAAACCTTGTACCCCTGGTGAACATCAAAATAGCTGGTAAATGGATGTTCATTCCCCTAAAAATGGTATCTATAGGTATTGATCCATAGCCATATCTCTCCTGGCAGAAAAGTATTGGTAGAACATGGTGGAACCATCCCTCAGCGGGCCCCTCCTGTTGCATGTCGAGCACATGTACCCTCTCACCGGTCCCAAGGATTCCTGACGAAAATGGGGCGAAGGAAGGAACAAAAGTGAAGATGCTAAGCAACAAAAGGATACAAAAGGGGCCAATCACGAAGGCCAGAAATGTAGAGAGAACTTCTGAACTACCGCTTAGGCTTGCATAGATCTGACTTTGTTGCAGTCCGAAACCCTGGAGCATCAAGTTCAATTTCGGACTCCGGAAAATAAAGATATATAATAAAGGGACTGTGCATGACTGCAATATTCCATGCTGCTCAGGTTGATGACGGCTGTGAAGGTGAATGTGACTCAACATTCTCGAAAAGTGAGAACTACCTCGCCAATCACAACTATGGTTGTACCCCAACTGCTCGTGTCACAAAGTCGGCCCACCTTCACCGTTCAGCACTTGGTTGATGTACCAACTTCTGCTTTCAAAGCACAGCCGCCAGCGAAAAAAGACCAAGTCTTGCCCGGCCACATCGCTTTCCCAGTTCTTTCCCCAGGTATATCCATAGAGGCTCATCTTCACCCGCCCTGGGCTGATCTGCGTGTTGTCGCCGCAAAGGATCTTGCTGGGAAGCACCATCACATCAGGAGCCACAGTAGTGATGTTGCCCGCCTGACTTGGGAAAATCGAGGGGTTGTTGGCTGATCCCAAACAATCCTCAAAGCTGTGGTCGCCCAATGGCAGCTGCGCCCTTTGTGGCAGCTGCTTTCTGGTCGAATCTAGTCACCTAGTCGCCCATGGAAAAACTACCCTCTGGTCAAACGGGGCGCGCTGGAAAATCCCCCAGAAATCGCTTGAGGATTTCCCAACCAAACTGACGACCGGGATGTCCAACACCTTGCCACACCGGTTTGTACTTGGCAGATTCCGCTGGTTGTGAGTCATGTGGTACACCCAATGCCATAAACCATCCCCCTAACCAACCGTTGGGTTATTTTAAATCACCCCAAACAGGGGTATATCGAACCATGAACCAAAGTTGGGGATGGTATGTGCTAATTCACATGATGTCAAACCGCGGAACTGCTGGTGCCCTAGACACTTTCCCAATGCAGCGACATCTGGCATGCCATAGTCCCAAAACACCACAACTCTCTTCTGCAAAAAATCTTTGCTTGAATCTGGAAATGCCAACCTTGGCTGCCAAGGCTTGCTTTACTGCCTTGGCTGGTTTACCCTCAAATTCATCTGCGTCAAGAACTGTCAGCACACGCCCCGAGCTCAGAAACACACATCCATTGCTGCAGTAAAGCATCGCAACATGAGAATCCAGATTATCCATATCACAGCAAGATTCTCCAGATGTAGAAATCCATACAGCGAAAAAAATGAAAAAACATTAGATGCTTTGGCCTTCAACCCTTGACATGTCTTGATTTTCAACGGATGGGACCGTACAGTACTCCAGTGGGAGACCTTCTACAGCGGAACACATAGGAAAACCTATCGGTCATAGCTGTGGAACCCATCTCATAAATCCCCCGTGTCCATCTATGTCATGTATTCCCCTGATATCCCCCTACTGGTTAGTTTCTCTTTCTTCATGTGATTTCATCAGCATATTTGATGCTTCAATTCCCATATCTCCCATCATCATGTGCGGCTATAGCTGGAAGAAAAACTTCAACAAGAGGAATCCAACCGCAACCCTTCCCTTCCCTGCCTCGCTATCCCCATCCCCATCTCCATCGCCCTGCAAGCGTCGAACATCGTCTCCAGTCTCTATGGGCATCTCGCACGTGTCTAGGCGAGATACCTCCGTGGTTTGGAAGGCCGTCTGCGGGCTGCTGCTGATGAAGTCCTGCCAAAGGAGTGGACTTCACCAGGAATGGGAATTGGCATGGCTGGTGAAGAATGGGTTAGAAGTGCTCCATAAGTGGTTTTCATACATGGGGGTATGGATCAAACAAGGTACCAAATTGGACCCACATATTTGGTCTCTAGAATTGAGCCGTCCATGCTAGCAGTCCAATATTTATTTCACCTACGCCCATATAGAGGGGGCTTGCATCGAAGCAAAAATTAGGTTTAAAATATACTGTAACCAAACTGTTCGTTGGGGATAATATCACTGACAAAGCTTTAGCCAATGATATATACGTATATCAACTCGTGCTTGCGAAAAATTGAGGTGTATATAGCCTTCTTTTTCATCAACCAACGAATGGGAAAGCACATCTATGGCTACGGGTCGTGGGCCCTAGCCCATGAAATTTCCCATATTGGCAACAGGAGGGAGTCTGAAGGTGGGTCTCTCAGCCAAGGCTGACCCGTGTCCCTGAAAGAAACATCGCTCTGGCCCACGGGTCATCTACTTTCACTATGTGATATCTATTTCTGATCATGTTCAAAGTCCCCCTAAATGCCACATTCATCCCTCGTCACTAGCCTGCAGCTCCAGCATCTAGGAGAAGACTTAGATTTAGATCTGCATCTCCAAAAAAACATCGGGACTCATGCAACCAAGTCATGCAATTGCGGATGTTTAATAAACAGTAATCATGAATCATGGTACAAATTCCGGACAATGAGGCTCCCAAGTCATCCGCCATTTCACAATCTAGTTCTACGAACTGGAGCCCGGCTTTGGAGGTCCAATTTTTTTTCAATCCAGCACACGCCCATCTTTGAGCTTCATTGTGAACATGACATCAGGAGAACAGATGGGAGCATGGGCCCCCATTTTGAAGCAATTTCAAAGAGGAAAATGAATACCACTGGATTTGGGGGGCACCCTATTCTCAGACAAGCCAGATCAGGCAAGATCTTGAAATGACCTCTTCAAACCACCATAATATGTTCTTGTTCTTCTCGCTTGGGAAGTGAGGAAATGTTTACACTTCCACGAAATGCAACTGACCCATCTCGAAGAGTTCGGTTGATCCATTCCATCATGAAAGTACACTGCCGGTCTCGCTGGTTTCCATCGATCACCTGTGTACCACCTTTCGATGCCACCTGAAACTTCAGAATGGGCGCCTCCCCAGACTGGGGCCAGACGGGCCAGCGGTCCCCATGGCCACCCGGATGGCCCACATCTGCGAAGCGATACCAGGACATAGCCACTTCCTCTGCCAACTGCCACTCTTCCAACGAAGCATTCTCCGTCAAATTCATGAAGAGAAATGGCAACTCGCTGGAGTGGTGCACAATGGGGCTATCACTCGAAGATGCAAAGAGATAGCCAAAGACCGGGGAACCCGTGACCGCCAGGCTTCGCCATGCAAAATGGCTGGGGCAAAAGAAATTCTGGTCGGTGACTGCCCGCTCAGCAGACCACCAACCATCACTATAGCCAGGCAAAGATACATGGGATTCGGACCTGTACAGTTCCGCTTGCCCTCTTGAAGACTCATATTGGTCTTCGAAGAGTGTCACAAAGTCTGTGAAGCTCAGGTTGTACTGCTCAAAGAATCTTGAACCATCGTCCAACGTAATTCCAGTAACTGTTGGAACATGGTTCACCCTCTGCTGCTTCAACAGCTGGAGCGGATGATCTGGGAGCTCAACACCATCAATGGTCGGGGCCCAGGGGATACCAGGCGCTGCCATCATGTCTTCACAACACCTGGGGCCCTGAGGCGATAGCTTAGTTGGCAGAATAAGTATGGGGATAGTGGTGGATATATCTACGGTTACATGGGTTTATAAACCTTATCTAAATATGTCTATAATATATATATATATATACATATATTTAGAACTGGGGGGAGCCAGATTGTGGGTACTAGTATGGGTCAAACCTAAGGCCCAAGAAGTCACAGATGACTTGGCCATCATCCGTGTCTGCTGTGAGGTCGCTCATATGCCAAGATCTGGCGTATTTTTTGGGGGTCCCCAATCCATTTTCTGGGCATTATTCCATCCATTTTCTGGGATACAAAATCCAATTTAAATGTGGTTTATTAGACAATCCACGGGTATCCAATTCTGACACACGCCTGCCGTGCGGAATGGCCACATACGCAGACAACAGTTCATCAGCAGGAAGAGTCACCAGGCATTCGACCGTGCGGCACTTGGTGTGATTCATGAGCTTCCCGAACCAAAGCTCCTGGTCACAGCATTCACATTTCCCCTGCAAGTTTAAAGGCAATTGTTTGATTTGATATATACCAAAAACAGATTCGCCAACTATAAAATAAACAACCTCAGCTGATCCCTGCAGACAAGTCAATTCTTCATGGATATCCACAGTTTCAATTGGGGCCTTAAGACAAATGCACAAAACCAGCCAAAATGGGAGTTTAAGGGACCAAATATGCAGCTTCAGTGTCTATAAACCCTGAATATCAAATATTCCTCCATCAAAACGCCCCAACAAGGAAAAACTATGAAAAACTCACCTGAAAAAAAAATCCTTCACCCATCGGTTGACTCCATCCCCACTCCTTGTGCTGCATGTTCTGTGCTGACCACCCGGCAAATCCACCCGACTCCATCAGGGCTCCACTGTAGAGACCATTGGACAAAGGCATGGCCAGATGGCAGGAGACGCTGCCTGCACCCGCGGACTGACCGAAGATCATCACCTGATCCGCTGACCGAAGAGTTGGACCATTTGGACGTCCTGTCATACCCTTTTTTTTCGATGGCATTGATTGGCAATAGAGCAGTTCCAATGTGATCAGTTCAAACATACATCCTATATATATAATTATATCTGGTTGGTGATGTTTTTGTGATGATTATGATTACAAAATATTATTATTAGTAGTAATATTATTATTACTACTATTACTATTATTTTTGGTTCATAGATATTCCGATCATAGATTCTGTACAAACTATCATTCCCATTAGACCAGGTAGAGTAAATCATTCCAATCTTTCTACCTTGGCTTGCAAAAAACAAGGTTGAAGTTGTATGCTACTAGCTTTAGATTATATTTAGTAATCCATTGCGAGAACATCTTGCGATGGATTGTTTTGCAGAAATTCCAGTCATGGATAATCTATAGATGATCAGGTATGATCGCCACAAGACCAACCAGTTTCCCCACTTAAAAGCCATGAAAACTCGTGATTGGACATGCATCCCAGATAGTAATTGGTTTATAGTCCACCTCCCACGTAAAACTGGATGAGCAGGGATATTCATTGATCATTGGCTTATTACTCATGTGAATTAGCCACTTGCTATATATATATATATACAATATATGTATACTGTAACCATGATGCTGCCCCGACCTTATTCGGATTACCGCCAAAAGCTGCAATGTTCTCTTGAACCCAGCGAAGGGCCATACGCTGATCTTGCATACCATAGTTCCCCGTGGAGCGCGACACATCACGAGCCCGCAACTGGTCACTGCCTGTTGAGCTTTGGAAAAGGTAACCGTTTAACATCGTTTAACCCTTTACCCAATGGAGTTCCAAAAGAAACCCAGCAAACCAGGGCCCGGTACGTGAAGGATGTTGAACCCAAATATTTTAGCCAACTCATTTCCAATGACAAACCACTAGGCTCGATGCCTAGGAAGCCGAAGACGTTCAGCCGATAATTCAGAGTCACAACCAAGGCGTATCTCTGTTGAGACCTCCAAAAGTTCACCAACTTTGTGGCGTTGTAGTCATTGCTGGAGCCCGTTTCAAAGCTACCGCCATGGATCCACACCAAGCAAGGCAGAGACGTGTTTCTTTGGGCTTCGGAAGGCGCATAGACATTTAAATATAGGCAATCCTCGCTGCCTCCCTTGGTTAACACGTCTTTGGACTTGATCGACATGCAGTAGCTCCGATATCGCGAAGCATCATGGACGCTCTGCCAGGGCTGGATGGGCTTGGGGGGTCGCCAGCGCAGGGCACCCACGGGAGCTTCTGCATATGGGATCCCACGGAAGACATGAACCTGGCCCTCACTGATGCCCCGAATGCGTCCCACAGGTGCTGCAACTTCTGGAACGCTTAGAGATGCACCGAGGCAGATTGATTCCAGGAACAGGAGCGTTGTTAAGACCATCGGAAAAGCAGTTGCTTTCCCAAGAAACAGGACGTTTTCTTGATTCACAGCGGCTGCAGAAAATCTGCCAAGACCATCAGTAAAAAGTCACTACAAACAGCCCTTGAGGTGATTCCAACAAAATGACACATTTACCAACCACAGCATCTCAATGGCCTTCAGGTTTCCCTGGGCTGCTGAAAACCCCGTGAGGTCATATTTTTCATCTCAGCTGCAACTTCCAGAGCCCACCTGAAACTGAAGGGACGCGGTGCCAGACTCGCCCACATAGGTCGTCAAGCCAGCGTAGGCACCAGAGAAGCGACGGCCCACACCGATGCCATTGGAAATCAGCGTGTAAGTGTAAACCTCACCGGTCTCAGGAGCTGTGTCTGATACCATGTGGTATACCCCCACTCTATGGCTACTTCAATAGGAAAACGGTAATCATCTATAGGATTTTGGGAGTACCCTATATGCATAGGAAAACCCACGTTGCTGTTGATTGTGTGTGTGCGTGTTTGTGCACTGACAAGCCTGGAGTCTACAAAGCCAACCAATCCACTTCCCACTTCCCAAGTCTTTCCATTAGCCCCAGGCTAGCCCCAATAAATTCGCAAAACAGGACACTGCGAAACAGTGCGAAACCAAGACACGGGGGAGGTTGGATCCTCAGGATCAAACTCCGAGACCTCCTGAGTCCGCAAACTCTTGCAGTTTAGAGAAACTCAGAAAAACCAGGACTTGCGACCCCTTACACAATTTCATGGCCTTTCCTCATAGAGCTATTTATTATGATCTTTTCCGTTTCTTTTTGATGTCGTTGGTCAAAATGGAGGGTTTGATTTGGATCAACATGTCGCACCTGGTTCATATAGAAGCGCCGAGAGGGCCACATGTCATCGCCCACAGCCATCTGGCGATCGGTGTCGTTGAAGTCACCAACATGCAGTTCCAAAAGCTGGAAGTTGGAGGTGCCTAGGCCGCCAGGTGTTTTCAGGCCATCATAGGCCATCCCAAGAGGAACAACAATTGGGATGATTCATACCATAGATTTCTTCCAGAGGTTCCTCCAGATTCCTTCCAAGCTCGGAAGTTTGAATGAAAAATTCCAGCATCTGAAGCCTTTTCCAATTGACAAAAGATACAAACCCGCATCCTCCACTACAATAGATGTTTATTTGTTTGCGCCTGAACATCCACCATGCAGTTGTCATGAAAAGAAAACAGTGTCTGCCATGACAGTGCAATTCCAATGCAAACATGTGAAATAGATGATATGTACAATGCAGGCAAATGACTTGACACCCAGGTGTGTCCAAAACTGTAAAAGTGTCTTAAAGATTATGAATCAATGTTTTTCATACTGAACTCACTCCTCATTAATCTGCCCAATTGTTGGCATCAAAAAACATCAACCAAATAAAATATCCGAATATATGGTCCGTCGCCACAGCCAGTTTGCATTGTCTTAAAACTTGCAACATCAAACTATCATGGTTTATCCAAGTTATCATCATATGGGGTTTCCTAAGTCATGGGATAGCTGGATGGTTCATATGGAAAATCCAAAAATAAAATGGATGATGACTGGGGGTACCCCTATGACAGGAAACATCCATATTCCCTTTGAAACATCTTTCAAATTGCCATGAAAATGCCATATTTCCCAGGTCTTCCTGATGCTGTCATGATGAGGGTCCCATAAAAAAAATGGTAAAAGGGGGATGCTAGGACATCCCAGCGTTTATTGTTGGTTGTTATGGTTTTTATGTTAGTGTTCAATGTTTCTTCCTTATCTTTGATGTTTTATGTGGTGGGGGTTTTGGGACTATTTTACCCCTAACTTTCACTTGATGGTTTGGTTTAAGATGAGGGGGATAATTGTTTAGACTGTTGGGGTTTTGTGTTTGTGTTTGGGCGGGTGATTACTTCATAATATGTTTGGTTAAGATATTATGAATTAATCTTTTATGCTTTCCACTTTCCTATTCCATCCCACCAGTT
>Ga0126342_10019479_pt1 | contig 11523 bp, 13 predicted proteins | sample Cyp1metagenome_FD_92528 | JGI IMG/M metagenome (GOLD analysis project Ga0126342, IMG submission 92528) | Coral microbial communities from Lord Howe Island, Old Settlement Bay, Australia - Cyphastrea 1 metagenome | ecosystem: Host-associated > Invertebrates > Cnidaria > Coral ... | reverse complement strand
ATGCCCCATGGACTGACAGCATGTTTAAAGGTCATATTCGAGAACTTGTTCTTTGTGCTATCGGCAATGGCTGGACCTGGACTGATCAAAATACTACTGTCCAGCGACGTAGGGACGGTCAGTGTTGGCGAAGTTTGTGCTGCATTTGCCAGTTATTCCAACAAAGCCGCATTCCCGCCAGGACAAATTGCAGACCTGGACACCGCCATCATTGCTGTCTGTGACGATCTATATCCAGAACACTGTGCACATTTTTTCTCACAATTCAGCGTTCAATGCTGTAGCTGTCAAGCCATCGGAAAGATCTCGGTTCCTCTTTTTGACTCACTTCTGGTTGTCCATGCCCAAGGTGGTTCCATTGATTTGAATACGATGCTTAACTCTCGCAACCCGCGACTGGCGCTCGACAGAGATGATGTCGGTTTCTCACATGTGCCCCACTGTTCAAATCATGACCAACTTGACTCAGATGAAGTTAAACGCGGGCTTCTTTTTACCCTTAAAATCACCAGCCCCTTAGGACAACTGCCATCGGTAACCCAAGTCGGAGTACTGATTGTACAAGGTGGACCTCCACACCATTTCCTTGTTTCAGAGCGTACTCACCAGGAACAAGTATTGATCTATGCCAACCTTCAAGGCTATAAGTGGATCCGAGTCAATCAGCTCAAACCGAAGTCGAGGGCATGGGGCTTTATATTCCGACGACACGACTATCAACCATACTCGTTTCAGCCAGAACAATATAAAGTGATCGCTCCTTCGACACTCAATGAAGCAGACCAATCTAAGCTGTCCAAGGTGACCAAACCTGCTAAAAAAGTACCCATCGGAGTCAATGCCAGCAAATACTCCAATACACCCAAGCCCAAAAAGGTGCCACCTGGCCCCTCAAGGGTTCCGTCACAAGTTAATAAAGCACCACCACCCCGCCTGGCCAGCCCACAGGCTGCACAGGACAATGCCAACCAACCGGATGCCGCAGTCGTACATGTATGCGCAACTGACCAATCGCCTGTAATAGACCAACGTGGGTGTCCCACGACTGATCCTCTAGCAGTTGAACAACAGAATCCCAACGTCTGCCCCAGCCATGGAGATGCTCAGGATGACAGCCTTCCAAACGAAATCATTTACCCGAAGGTAGGCACTGAGGCTAACAAACCAGTTGACTGGATAGCAGATGATGTATTACTTGATAAGAATTTTTTGGCTCACCCTGACTGCGCCAACGTCGCCACCGCCAAGAGTAACGCCTATCCACGAGAGAAAGATGCCTCACCTCCCAAAAGAACCAAATTTTCAGAATCCCACCCATATGCTATCATCAGCCTTTTTGACGGTGTTGGATCGGCCATGCCTGCAGTTATCAAAGCAATAGGTTTTGCGCCATCTATTGTCATCGCTGCTGAGTGTGACCCAATCCTCCGTCAAATCGTTGGAGAACAATTTCACTTCAGAACCGATGGCAGATGGTCAAAGACAATCCAACACACCTCCGCCATCTATGTTGACGATGTTCGGAAATTACTTGCGGACAAATGTCGTGTGCTAAGAGAAGCTTTCGCGATAGCTGGCCCCCAGTGTTGTTGGATAGTCATCGCTGGCTCCCCTTGTCAAGACCTCACTCTTGCAGGACCGCTCGGAGGACTACTTGGACTTACAGGCCCATGCAGCTCCCTCTTTTACTACGTCCACGTCATCCTGTGGTTCCTTCAAATGAACTATCCCATTGAACTTATTCGCTTCTTGCTCGAAAATGCCGGCACAATGCTTGATATCCACAGGAAGGCCATTTTGCGAGCCCTTGGCCTCAACCTCGAGACCACCGTCGCTTTGATCCAAAGCATACACATGGCATCAAGCGGAACAAGTTCTTCTTTCGTAATTATCATGACTGTTCCTCAGTTACCAAAACAGCGATTTTGACCAGTGCTGATGAATCCGGTCCCCTCATTGATTGCGGTGGATACCCCATTCCTTTTGGTCCCTTGTTACGAGTTCGAGCTGTCATTGGTCATAACGTTTACCAACTCTCATGGACGTCGTACCAGCCAATTTCACTTATTTGGGACTACCGGTTCTGGGGAGGAAGGGATGAATTTCGAGCAAAGGTCAGAATGCAAAGTAGCGACTCTGTGCCACATTTGGACTTTACGAGTGCCCTACCGCCCCATTATCTCAAGGCCTGGAAGGCTTTCATTCACTCTCTCAAACAATCAAATATCACCACATATGAGAGAGATCGGCTTGTGCTTGCTATTTTGCCAATATTTCACTACCCCCTCATCAAAGCCCCTATGAGAATTCTGAGTCAGGCCGAGGTGCAGAAGTTAGCTGGACTCGAAGACCACTTTGACAAGGTGCATGCGCACAAAAACTTGCTCACCGAAATGACGGTGCGAAACTACTGTGGTAACAGCTTTCATCCCGAGTACATCCAAGCTGCTGTCGGCCATCCAGAACGACTCCGAAGTTGGCTTGCCACGCCAGTTGACCAGCCACCAACCCCTGCTTGGCAAGGAGTCATCCATCCCAAACAAGTCAGACAACAATACCATGCCTTGCGAGAACAAGTCCAAGCCTTAGCGCACACTCGCCAAATTAAAAACCTTGACAGCCAACAAGTTGGGCTTGATCCAATGCCAGACTTCCCTACTCATGAGCTTGAAGGCAAACTGGCCCCTGTCACACCGACAATTTTCCCCACCCAACTTCAGACTACCCGCCGCAAGTTTACCGATGACGAACTTGGCATCAAGAATGACAACCCCCCTGCGCAACTTTCTGACAAAGCCATACAGCCATTGCAGCAACAGCACATGCAACAACTACTTCAGGGCATGCGCTTCTTTGGCGCCGGCATTAGCAAACCTGAACATATTCTTCCATTTTTCTTTGGAACTGAAACTGAAAACGTGGTAACTCGCCATTGTGCAGGTGCCGAAGACTGGCTCGCTGCTCAACTCCAAGCGAGCATAAATAGCCCAGCAACCATGGCACAATTTCTGTTATATGTTTACCAGCTCATGCACAAAGAACTGCAGTCTGTCCACATCGTCCACCTCATGGACTGGGAAGATCATGCTTGTGCCATTGCCATTGGGGACGCCCCGGCACGATGGACTGTGTACTGCGCTCAATTCCCTAAGCTCCAAAGTTTCCACCTTGATACGGCCCCTTGGAATTACCGAGAAATTACCCCCCTGCCCTGGCAACCCACACCACACCTTTGGGCGCCCGACGGAAATTACGATCTTTTCCAAAGCTCCAATCCCAACTGCATGTGGTTTGCTTTCCCGTACGGCCCTGACGGACAATATGTCGTTGGCAACAAGTTCTGTGGCACGTTCATGTATACACGGTGCATCCCCTGCCTCTTCTCATGGCTTGTGTTGCAGGTGTCCTGTCGCACACATACAACCAACAATTCGCATCCAGAGCTTAAGGGGGTCCTTTTTGTCGAAAATGAAGGGCAAATTGCCGTGGCCACCAATCATGGGTGGCGAGCCAGTGAGAATGTCGGCTGTCAAACCTGCCTTGTGACAGCCACTATAGATCAGCGCACCTTCCACTACACTGAGCATAGCTCTAGTTTTGCCAGAATCGACCCAGTTGGTCAGGTGTCACGTGAGTTATACGATAAGTGGGGCAACAGCGTGTCCTTACCAAGTACTGCCTTTTTCTTGTGCCATTTGTCAAGTTAGTCTCGAACAGCCATGCCGCCGTTAGGGACTGTTACGAAACCCTTGCTGCTCGAATTTCGCAACGCGTGGTCCCGACAACTCCGAGCATTGTATTTTCAGATGTTTTCAGCCAAGTGCCCCAAAAGCCTCCATCACCTGCAAACACTCGCCTTCATACCCATGCTCCTTGGGTCCAACTTGCCATGGCAAACCTTGGAGATACAAACGGTCGCTGCTGCATGCGGCATTCACTACGAGTGTTTTTTCCAATCCAGAGCCCAGTTAGCTCAGCAGCTCAATAACTCACATGAATTCAGTCTGCTTTGCACCGAAGTTCTGCGCTATCGATTGGAAAAAAAAACAAGACTGTAGTACTGCCCTGCGACAGATCGTTACTTGGAATGTATCCGGCTGGCGCCCCCTGCAGTGGAACAACCCCAAGGCCAAGGCTATATTGAGATATGCCCGCAAAGGAATAGTATGCATACAGGAAACAAGATGGAGCGAAGGCACTGCGACAATTTTTTTGAAAACCTATCCTGGTTTCACAATAGCACATTCGCCTGCCAATGTAACTGAGCGAGGAGGATTGTCCGGCGGGGTAGCAATCATCATGCCCTGTGCTTTCCGCCTCCTTCAACAGAAAGAAATTCTCCCTGGTAAAGCCATTGCCGCTCAAGTGCAGACAAGAACAGACCAATTTTGGGTCCTCTCTGTCTACTGTCACCCCCAAACTGTTCGCATTGACTGCGAGACCATTTCACAATGGTTGCATGCTCACTGTCTTGGAGACGACCCGTGCTTCCTGTTAGGAGACTTCAACCAAGGCGACGCACTCTTTCCCGATATCTGGCAACGGATCACAGAGGCTGTACAAGGAGAGGACATCGTAGGCGACGAACCCACCTTTTGGGGCCCCAATGGCTCCTCTTCCTTGGACAGAGTTGTCCTGCCTATGGAATATATGAACAGAGGACTGATACAGTGCCAGGCCTACTACGACAGATTTTTTGATTCTTCGGGTCATGCAAGTATCACCATCAAACTAAGCCATAGACCCCCAGTGATTAGTAGCTCTGACTTGCCGACCCACATGACCATTCCTGCCTGGAAAGGACCAGCATGACTCACGAAAAGTATTGCCGTCGCTTCAGTCCCTGATCCGAAGATTAGCCTTAATTGCCCATCCCACATTTGAATCTCTACAGACGGCCATCTGGCAATGGTGGATGTCCCTGCCACAAAGACCACGGGACTTCAATATCCTACGCAAGTATCTCCAAGCGGAACAGCCTGTTCTCAATTTACCCAAACGATTAGTGGATGAACTCATAGCTGCCTTGCCTGGATTCACGCCTACATTAGCAGAATTTTGTCAATCACCCACCACAATCACTGTGCCTCGGACCTTCCTTTGGAAGTGCTTCGAGTTACTTGATTTACAAATTCAACAGCAACATATCATCACGCGTAACAGAGATGAGATTAACCGGGGTCGAGGCCTTGGCACTAGTGCACCCCTGTGGAAACGCCTTCGAGCGAGCTGCCGGGTGCTGTCTTCTATAATGGCCCGATCTTTGATGGCGCGGGTAACCAGTGCCGCACCGACCTGGAGCTTTCAGCGGCCATGCTTGCGACTCGCCAATTCTGGTTTGAACCACCAGTGACTTACGACCCTCAGTGGACCCCGTATTGGCGCAGTACAAACAGCAGATCACCACCTGGCCTCATATCCTTCCACCGACACGAGAAGATTTAATGAAGTCCATTCTGATGACCAATGACTCTGCTCCTGGTCCTGATGGTATTCCCTATGCAGCATGGAGACTCAGACCCACGACCGCGGCCGAAGCAATGACTACACATTTCGAAGATATTTGCCGAAATGCTACCCCGCCACCATGTTCAGTACAAGCGTGGATCCCTAAAGCCAAACTGGGCCCCACCGCTGATAACTTTCGGCCCCGCGCTTGGGTCTGGCGGGTGCCGCAGCTGTTTGCGTGGCAGGCGTGGCACTTGGTGACAGCGACCTTCACTTTGCGTGGCATGCGTGGCACTTGGTGACATGGACCTTCACTTTGTGTGGCAGGAGTGGCACTTACGGCACTGGGCTGGCTCTGGTGCAGGCCGGCTGTTGCCATTCACCTCTACTCATGGTCTTGGTATTCCGGTTTTGGCTACATACATACATACATACCTACCTACATACCTACATACCTACATACCTACATACCTACATACCTACATACCTACATACCTACATACCTACATACCTACATACCTACCTACCTACCTACCTACCTACCTACCTACCTACCTACCTACCTACCTACCTACCTACCTACATACATACATACATACATACACACATACACACATACACACATACACACATACACACATACACACATACAGACAAACATACATACATACATACATCCATGCATACATACATACATACATACGCACACATAGGCACACATAGGCACACATACGCACACATACGCATGCATTTAGGTGGCCACACAACGCACACATACGCACATGCATACACATACACACGCACTTTCACGCACGATTGTATCACACACATACACCCCACTTTTACACACTATTGCATACACACGTTTCACGCACCTGCCTTTGACACACATTTTTTGCACACGCCGATCCTTCACCATCTCTTGCCTCTTTCCTGCCTTTCCCATCCCATCTTCGCCTTTCTTTGGCTGCTATTTGGAAGAAGTTGACATGTGGGGTTATCCGGTCCTTTAATTTGTTGTGGGAAACACGCACCAAAAAGTGAACACATGCCATCAAAATGACAGTGTAATAGACGCTTGGATTTTTCGGGCAAAATGCAAATGTTTCCTGCAAATGCAATGATGAAAGAAAAGGCACGTTTGCAGGTACATGTTCCAACCACCATATAGAAACATGTACGCAGTTTTGTTGTACATAATTTTTTGTTGAAACAGTGGAATGACAGCAGCCTTTGGCGCATTTTTTCGGGATAAACATGTGTTTTTTTGTTTTATCTACGGCCATTGGACGATTTCTAATTTTTAGCCGTGCGCGTTCGTGTGCAACATGTGACATGGAAAAAACCGCGTCGATTACTGATGCATTTACACCAGATCAACCATATAAAATTCGAAAGTACCATTTTAATAGACAACATTTTTTTTTGGGCGTTGCAACTTTCGATTCAAACTGGCAGGTTTGGTTTTGCTGAAACGAATTTATCAGTGAGTTTGCAAACTTTGACAATTGCATGTTTTCGGTTCGTATCCTCGCAGCTTCTTTCAAACGAAAAATCAGTCCTTCTTTGGCACCAATGGACGGGAGTGATGAAGAGGTGCCACATGATGTGGAATGCATGTTTTTGAAATTGAACAATGTGACATGCGACGTGATGCGTTGGGTTCTGGATGTGTTTTGGTCGGATGTTTCGGTGCGGAGGACCATTGGGATAACTCAGCTCCGCCTGCACCATACCTTGGACCAGAAGCAAGTTGCGAACTTGGCCCTTTCGATTTTTTTGCGTGACATTCCAGTACCAAACTTATTCTATATTTTTTGGGTGAAGTAATTAAGTATCCCAAACTCGGGGCAAACAAAAGATGATGGAAAGGTTGCTGACTGAGATCAGTGTTTGATTGATTGAACGATTCAGTGAATGAGTGGCTGAGTGAATGAACCTTTTTGCGTCGTTGGGATGCAGTCCGTTGTTTTTTTTGCAGCTTTGTTGGAGTAAATAGTTTGCGGTCATGTGTAGCATTGACTTTCTGCCATTTTTCTGTTTTGAATCCTCAAAAATCCCCTTGTAAACTATTTTCCTTCCTCCTTTCCCACGCTCTTTACCCCACATCTCCACTTTCCGCACACTCATCGCTGCAAATCTCACCCTCGCTCCTGTGCTGTCCTGCAAAATTTCTCTTGCTCTACCCCTTACTTTCATCCCTTTCTCCACCTGCTGTCCTGTTTCAAACAACTTAATACTATGATTAATCCAGTGTATTGTGCAATGACAACATTCCTCCAGCTGGCTGTCACAGGTTTCCTTTGTGTGCTCAGCCATGTTGCTGAGCTCCTTATGCAATTGTCATCAACAACATTTTTAATGAACCGACACACACACACACACTTACAGCGCACGCCAGTCGGTACCACATTGACAGAAAATTCAATTCCTTACGTCACGCTCCAACTTCTGTCTCCCCCACTTCTCCTTTTCTTGCTTATATACCTCTCTTTTGCAAGTGTGTTTCGTATTTTTTTCTTACCCAAAAAAGGCAGATTACGCCCATGGAACCGCACTGGCGTCTCCAAATTCCTGTCCTCAGTCTCTTCCCTTCCAACCCATTTCCACTCCACTTGCTGTATTGCTAGCTTTCATTTCCCTCTGCTCAGGTTTCTTAAACAAATTGAGTCCAGTGCAATTGACCTAGGTTCTTCAGAGAACTCTGTGGGGGCAAACATGACCAATGTTTCAGCAGGCGGGGGTGTCAGTGTCCGACAGTGTCCCATGAATTTTGTTGGTTTTGAATCGTTTTGATGATTTTGGTGCACATTTGGTGCGATTGCCAGGTCCAAAAGGAGCTTTGGGTCTCAGTTTTAGTGGAGGTGAAATGCTCAGATTTTGTGCTGCCATTTTCAACTCTTGTTTGATTGGCTTCAGATAATCACATTAGAAGCACACCATTTGTCATTCTGCGATATTCTGCGATAGTGAGAAATGGGGACATGCCAGACATCTCGTTATGATTCTGACCACGACCAAGGTTCTGGCAGCATGACGTCCCTGTTTGGAACTCTGAACAAGCGTTGCAGCACAAATGGTTAAATGTCAAATGACTAAACTGATCTAAAAGGATCTAAATGATTGCTTGCTTCGCAAAGACCTGGAAGCCTTGAGCCAAAAGGTCATGGCGAGATGCCCGATTTTCCGATTGGACGGTTCAGGTTGGACTGGAAACAGTTTGGGGCATGTTAAGGAGCTTCAAGGACGACGCTTAGGGCTTAGGGAAACCCTTCACTTTCTACCGATTCGACTGGTCGTGATCTTATTTTGTGACTTTTGTTTTGCACATATGGCCCTTCTGGCTCCATACCAGACTGCTTGCACCTCCTTCGAAAAAAATGAAGGTGTTACTCGGAGGTTGTATGCCACACAGATTACAGACAGAGAAAAGATAAAACTAAGACATGGAAATAACCTGATAGACATGAAACAAGAGAACACTCGATTTTGTCGTGAGACCTGATCCTGATCACTTGGAAATGCCGCCTATAGCCTTCAAACTGTGAACATAGCTCGATAAATGAAAGCAAAGCAGGAAAAGCAGGATAAGTGAATGGGGTGAACAGTGGGAAAAGACAAAACATGACATCTCACTCGCTCAACATAGACGGAATACAAATCCAAGGCTTTGGGCTTTGCATATTAATATAAATCAAGGCAAACTGATGATGCCTTGTGAACCTAAATCCAGAAGTGAAAGGCTAGGTCTGCGTGGTTGCATATGTTGACATTCTTAACTCTGGGAGTAACAAGAGCAAGATGAATCAGCCTTTGTACGGACCAGCTGCTACCGACCAAGCGCTTCACCGCTCGGTTCTGCTTCGGTAGATTGCAATGCACGTCCGCAAAGACAATGACCGCAAATCTTCAGAAGATGTTCCACCTCGAAACAAGTTCATTTTTCTGACACCGTCCTGCACATTTAAGGTGGAATGACTAGATGGGTCGATGACTGGTCCACCCTTCACCACTGTCGCAGGTTGGAGAGAAGTTCTATCATTTGCATGCTTTTCTGCTGGATTGGACCTCAGCAATTGATTTCTTGTTTGCCACCAACAGGAAAAGTGTTTGTTCCAGCGTTGTTCACATACCTTGGGAGAGCCAGTGCTGTGTGGTTTTGCACACAAACTCTGAGCATGATCCTTCTTTCCAACGTACAGATGTCCCATGATTCCAAGGCTCGAGCATCCCTCTTCTTCGAAAGTCATATGAGTGTGGCACTCAACTTGCAGCCACCATCAGGTTGCGTTTGGGGTGGAGTGCACGGCATTGAGCGTGTGACCAGAAGCTAGTTTCACGGCTACAGCCGCCTCCTCAAATTTTTCGCACAGTTCCCGCAAGGAAATGAAAGGAGGAAGGTACAATTTAATACTTCCTCAAATGGCTGACGCAAAACGTGATGGTCCTAATAAAATCCTGTTTCTGCTTTGCTCCGGAAAAGGTTCCGGTGAAGGTCTGGGAGGCTTTGGTGCAGAGCCAGGTCAGGTTCAACAGGGTTCCGGAGAAGGTTCCGGAGAAGGTCTGGGAGGCACTGGGAGGCTTTGGTGCAGACCCAGCTGAGGTATTTCTAGCGCTTGGGTTGCAGCACGCTTCAGAAAGATTTGTAAAAATTCCACGTTGCGGCTGTTGGGGATCTTATTTTGGTATCCTTGAACAGAGAAAAAAAAAATCTTCCAGCTTTGCCACGGATGTTCTGTTCCCAAGGTATTGCAGCTCGTGCTGAACAGGGCAATGCCAAAGGAAGTGACCTCACTGAGGTCGGGGGTCAAAGTCATTTCGTGGGTTCAAGGGGTGCTTTATCCAGAGGCTTGGAGATCCAAAACAACCAAGTGCTTGTTCCTCAACAGCTGTTCCTTTCCTCCAATGTTGTTTGTTTTTTTCTTGTTGTCAGTTCCATGCTCTTTCTAGTTCTCATCGACATCGCAGTAGTCTTCTTCATCTTTGTTATCTCTTGTTGCTCGCCCCGTCGTCATGATTTCTGTGATTGTGATCGGCACTTTGGGTACTTTCTTTTTAAAATCACAGTGACTGGGAGGAGCAGTTCATGGAACTAAGGTCCTGCCTACATCTTGTCATTCAGCCTTTGAGGAGTCTTGGGTCTAGGGGCATGCAGCAGGGCCAGTGATAGCATGGGACAAGCTGTAAGCCAGAAAAAAGATCCAAATTCTGTCGAGGATGCCTTGGATTTCATGTACTCGGAGAACCAGGCTGCCTTTGAGGCGCCTGCATCCAAGGCGTGGAGTGCCCGGGCCCTTGATCGCAGTCGGTTGTATTGTGCTACAGTGTGCTGTGCGACAGGCTCTTCTCCTGCTGAAGATTGCGGATATTCTCCAAATCAGCAGCCTTTTTGAAGCCATGGGTCGCCGCATTGAGGCGCCCATGGAGCAGCTGTGATCCACAGATGACCTGCTTGCATGCTTCCCAACGATGCCAATTTGCTGAGTTTGTGGCCTGGAGGCAGCTTTTGAGGACACTGCACCTTTGCTGCTTGAACAATACTGTCGCTTTCACATTCCGGGCACAGATGATGGTACGAGCCCAAGATGTGTTAATACTGCGCCTCCACAATCATGTTGGGAGAATGATGATAAGTTGATGCGAGTTGAATATAACATGATGTAAGGTGATACAAGTTGATTTAAGTTAATACAGGGTGTAAATGCTGTGCACATATATATATATATATGTACACATACGTATATATATATATAGATGTACATTTTTGATTGTAAGCATGATATATAATATATATAACATAACATATAATATATAATATATATATAATATATAATATAATATATATATAATATAATATATATAATATATATTATATATATAATATATATTATATATAATATATAATATAATATATATAATATATATAGTATATAATATAATATATATAATATATATAATATATATAATATATATAATATATAATATATATAATACATATAATATATATAATATATATAATATATAATATATAATATATAATATAATATATAATAAATAATTTATTATATATGATAT
>Ga0126342_10019478_pt1 | contig 11524 bp, 12 predicted proteins | sample Cyp1metagenome_FD_92528 | JGI IMG/M metagenome (GOLD analysis project Ga0126342, IMG submission 92528) | Coral microbial communities from Lord Howe Island, Old Settlement Bay, Australia - Cyphastrea 1 metagenome | ecosystem: Host-associated > Invertebrates > Cnidaria > Coral ... | reverse complement strand
GTCAACACCTTGAATCCAAAGTCTCCAGCATACGCATCAGTTCCTGGGGTCTGTTCCTGGGAGACTTCGCAGAAAGCCATGTAGGCCAAGATCTGACCCCATCCTCCAGGGTTGGCATATTGGGCCTTTAACAACACACATAAATCAGCAAAGCAACATGTTTTACTGTCATAGTTTTAGTGTAGGTTTGGAGACAAAAAATTGCATATCATCATATCATAAGTACATCTATCGTGTATCCACAAACATATCAACCACGTTTAAAGGATGATATATGAAAATAAATCTGTATGTAATATGAGTCTCTACATTATTAATATTATTATTAGTAGTAGTAGTAGCAGCAGCAGCAGTAGTAGTAGTAGTAGCAGTAGCAGTTGTTGTTGTTGTTGTTGTAGTTGTAGCTGTAGTTGCAATGTAGTGTACTGTAATTAGCGTAGTGTAGTGCAATGCAGTTGCAGTTGTAGTTGTAGTTGTAGTTGTAATGTAGTGGTAGTGGTAGTTGTAGTTCTCTATCTATCTGCCTATCTGCAAGCTTCAAAACGAAGCTATTCTGCGAGACTTCCTCAGTTTTTGAACTTGACAACATCAAAAACGAAACAATTCTGCAAGACCCTCAACTTTTGAAATTGACAACGTCAAAAAACGAAGCAATTCTGCAGGACCTCCTCAATGTTCGCACTTGACAACGTCATGGGTTTTGATCTGGGGGCTCGTGAGGTGGTCCGCAGTGTTGCAGGATCACGAGGTTTTGGAGTATACTGCTCAGCAGGGGCAGGTTGGATCAAGATACGTCCACTTTTGCACAGATAAACGTGTGTTGGAGGAGCAACATCAGCACGCACCAACCAGTGACACTGTCCGGATGTGGTCCATTGTTTAACCGGAATGATAGCCCAACCAGTAGTGTCACCAACTTTCCATTCAGCAAAACGCTTGATGATTTCGGATCGAGAACAGCCGACAGGTAAACCTGAAATGATGAAACGAAGCACACCGCGGATCTTGATGTTGGAGTCAGTGAACTTGGAGTCAGTGGGCGAAACCAAGCGACGAACAGTATCCAAAGAAGCAGGAGCACACCGGATGCAAAGCTTTGCTTCGATAGAACCAAGCCTAAATGACCATCAACTTGTTTAATCCAGGCCAAGGAGTCCGTGAATCCAAGCTTACCAAGCCACACCACAGAACTGGTGGAGTCACGTGCATTTCGTGAAGTTTCATCTCTACAAACAAGGTTGATGATGAAAGGAGTGTGAATTCCGTTTGCCGCAAGGAGCATATCTTTCTGTGCAGCAGGTGCGGAAGGTCACTTTTTGCGTATGGGAATCCAGCTTGGTCCATCCATAGAATTCAACAGTAGCTGGAGTGAATGAAGAGTGCAAGGCACGGATTGAGGCGACAACCTGAGTACGTGAAGACGAAAGGAACTCAGTCCAAGCTTCATCAGTAGAAAACAAGCGGCGGCTCATCACAGCTGAGAATTCCAAGTATGAAGATGTGTCCCAGGCAGGACAGTCATCGAGGTTGGAAGGAAGAACAGCTACAGCACCCATTTGCACAAGAGTCACCAGGCGACGAGTCCAATTGCTGTGCAGCGGGTCACGTAGAAACATCCAATGGGAAGCGAAGGCACTATTGGTAATACCAAGTCCAGGCAGATCATCATTGCGGGCACCAGGAAGGACAACAAGCAATGCATGCTTTGACCGAACTTTGCACACACACTGGAGAACATGGCACGGGTTAACATGACTACTCCGGTGGCATTTTCTGCAAAGGCATCAGGAGGAAGCATTGAGAGAGGCTCCTGGAGAGTTCGAAAGTCCAACTGGGAAAGATCAATGGAGCAACTGGTCCACGGAGACCGGCTGGGTGCTTTGGGATTTGACTTCCCAGAGTTGGAGTGAGTTGCTCGGGAGCGTTCATTGTAAGTAGCCCAAGGATCAGGGCTGGCTGCAGCTGTGGATTGAGAAGGAGGGCCAGGATGGGAAGCTTCTCCGACTCGTCAGGCAAGAAGTCCAAGAGGATGTGCAACATGACGGCACACGCAAAGACCACAGAAAAGCATGAGGAAAGCCAAACAAATGAACAGCCGAGGCCAAAAACGGCGAGCACGGAAGGATCGGTGACGCAAACGCCTTGAGCGAGGAACGCGACGACGACCGACAAAACGGCCCGCATAGCAAAAGCGACGGTAGGAACGTCTTGAACGAGACCGCCAGGGACAGCAAAAACAGTGGGAATACCTAAGGCAGCACCACATAGACCAGTAGGCAAAAATCCAACAAGGCAGGTCAGCCACAGAAGGAAGGATCAAGGCCAAAGTCAAAAAGAAAACGGAATTAACATGCAAGGCCAGAGAAAAGAGCTGTGAAAAGCCAGATGACAGTGAACTGAATGCAGCTATTCCAGTTCTTTGTGGACACTTCCCCCCAACCATCAGAGGTTGAGCCAGAAGCCATAGTCTTTGTCTAAACAAATATTGCCAATCTCGGCATCCGGTTAAATGCGACCATGCTTGTTCTGAGCTGCTACCTTCCCAGGTGGGGGTAGGACCTGGCACCCGAGCACGGGGCACCAAATCGAGCGTGTTGATCCAGTCTGGGTGGATCTCATGAGTGATTCCAAATGGACATTGGCACTGGAGAAAACGTCCAGCTGCTCTTCCACTTGATGTTGAACAAATGTGTGTGTGTGGCAGCTTGGAAATCAATCGTTAATTAATTCGCACCATGTTATGGTACGGTGAGATAAATTGGTAGGCCATGTTAATTGCCTGAAGTACCAAACCATCGCTGAAAACAGGTCAAGGTCATAGATCCACTCCGAGCTACTGCTGAAACGACGCCAATTGTTTGGCACATCTCCTCGGAAAAAATTCTGAAAACTCAAGGTGCTGTCGTGGTGCTCCCAGTCCCATGGATATGTAGGAACAGTTCGTTTCTCGTGAAGGCTGTCGGGTTCAGAGCACGGATATCTACCGGATCATCTTGTCGATCCAGTGGCTCAGGTACTGGATCTGTCTCTCGGTTCTGCGTTGCTCGGACCTTTTCTCTGGCTTCAAGGATATCAATAAACGTGCTTTGAAGGATGTGAGCAAAGTTTTTCCGTTGGCCTTGAGCTGGGAAAATATCGTTCAAAATAACACCGCATTGACGCGTGCATGTTGGTAGCTCAGCAAGGAAATCTTCAGTGGATTTACTAAACAGTTTAGCCCTTTGTTTATGCCATGCACACTGCCACAACAAGTGCTCCACATTTTCACTTTCAGCGTGACAAAAGGCACAAACGGGATCAGAAACTTGCTTTCCTTTCCACAAACGCTCACCTGAATAAATGGCACCGGTGAGTAATGTGCGCAAATGGAGAAAGTTGCGTGGGGAGAGCGCTACACCTTTATGTTTGGTTTTTTGCAAAGTGAAATCCTTTTCTAATTAGAGCCACAGTGCTGTGGTAGTCAATTTTTTCATGGTGGGCATCAAAGAAATCCTGTCTGGATATAAAGGGTGCTTCCTTCCATACCATTTTGCGCAGCTGTTCGCGCAGTACATGCGACCAATTGGGAGAAGAATCAAGCAGATCAAGTGTTGTCCCGTCAGGGAATTGGACCTTCCCGTCATGTTGCCATTGTGCTGACACATGTGGCAGTGCCTTTTTCAGGACCATCGTCGGTCCTGTAGATGTTTGACCTGTCTGATCAGTGTGGTTCATGGCTTCAAGGAAAAGAACTGCCATATCTGGCCGGCGTTTTAAGATACGCCGAACCGTTTGTAATGTGTGATATACTGTCGCCTGGAAAGCATCAATCTTATGGCCCGGTAAAACAAAAGTGAAATTAGCTGCAGGTCAACGGCACCAACTATGACCTTTGTATAGGCAAGAGGATACTCGCCTGCGCAAGTTGTCACATTCTCTTTGAGTTAGTGGTTGAAGTTCGCACCCGTAAAAAAGCAACTGGCATGATGGCGGACTGAATCATGTTGACCTTCTGGCTGAAAGACAGGGGTGCATAGCGACCCCGTTTGAGTCTGTCGCTTGCCTTTTGAACACGTCGCGCACGTGTCTCTATTTCTGGTTTACCACTTGCAGTGATAACGCCGCCCACAAGCTTGAAAGAATTCACTAAAGTAAGGCCAAATTCAGCTGCACAAAGAATTTCAGCAATCAATTTCCGACCAGGTCCGGTATTTGCAAAACAAATGGTCTTTCGCGTGTTCATTTGAATGCCAGCAAGTTGATCGAATTGCAAAAACCGCTGCCATGCCTGCAGCAGGGCAGTGTTGGCGTCAGCTGCAGTAGCGGCAGCACTTCGCATGTTATTGTTATTGTCATCTAAAAAACCTCCTGTGGAGAGAGAAATATGGGCTGGCACGGGCGTGGCCTCAATGTACTTAGTCCAAATTGCTAAGAGTCCTAGAGCAGCTTGGAGGGAGAAAGAGCATCCCTGTATGAAGCCGCTCGTGCGATGGCTAACATTTTGTGTGAAAGCTTGGTTTGCTTTATAAATGGCACAGAGTTGCTTGTAGAAGGCTCGTTCCGCATTTATGATGGACTGAGGGGCGCCCAAAGCATTCAATATTTGGAAGCACAAATCATGCGGAAGGAGATCCAAAAAAATTCTTCCTATCTAGTGAAATACCTGAGATCGCCCTTTTTGAAATCCCAGCATTCTCGAGCAGGAGCTGCAATTCAAAGGACGCGTCAGAAGTCTCGTGGCCTTGCCGTGCACCGTGCATTGTACAGGGCATCCACGTGTTGCGCCACGTGGCCATCTGTTTTTTAAATCGGATCCCACTGTAGGTAGTTGACCAGGGGGATATATTGGAGATGGGTCTGGTGTCAAAAGCAAGGGGCGCAAAAATAGTAGCAGCATCAGTATTGTCTGAAACCGGGGTGGTTTTTGGAACACATGAGATATAGCAAAACAATTATTTTGCGGCCAGACGCCGTTCTTTTCGATATCTTGATAGAGGTCAGCAGCCAAAGCTAGGATGGATCTAGGCAATTGCTTCATTTCAGTAACTCTCCAACCATCAAGAGCAACAGCCCTATGATTTGACATACTTCAAATATGTGCCAGAATGTCATCTGCTGTGATTGGTTCATATGGGCATGGATGTGCCTGAAGAAATTCATTAAAGTGGGAAAATGGTTCCCATCGAGGCTGCTGAGATTGATTGAAAAGGGAATCCCACGTTTGTTGGATGCAGTGGGCAACATCATCAGGGTCAGTGGCTATTTGGCCATTCAACGAGGTGACAGCCGTTATAGGTGGTTTCCACTCGTCTTTGAGCCACGCATATGTCTTTTTGCCCCCTGCCTTGAAGTCACACCGAAGCATGTGCCTCCATGCATTGATACGATTAGTGCTTTGACACTTCTGCAGTTGGGAGATATAGGTGTCCAGTGCCTCATCGAATTCAAGCAGGTTGGCAACTGAAAGAAAAGGCTTGTCTTGGGGAAGTCTGATATTCAACTTACGAGAAAATAGGCGAATCTTTTGAGTCAAAGTGAGGCAGTCACTTTCAAACTGCTTGTTTGGAAAAACGTAGTCGTCATCACCGTCAGAGGAAGAGATCTGCTGCAATTTGAACCTAAGCTCGCTGCTCCAACAAACATGCTTAAAGGCTTGTTGCAAAGCAAACGTGCACACATCTCCGGGGTGTTTCTTACTTGCCGCTGCTTGCGTTACATTCTCTTGATGAAAACGGACCCTTCCATGGCGTCCTCCTTGCCCTATTGGCTTATCCATAGGCTGGCATTTACGAAGAAAATCCTCTGAAATTGCAGCAAAAACACGCCAAGCTCGGTCCGGGTCAGAGAGTCGGGCTTTTTCAAAAGAGTCTCTGTGCTTGGCGATGGCTGCCTGCGCAATGTAGTCTCGCTCACTGGTTGGTTTGGCTTTGGTACAAAACTGACGAGGCGGTTTAAAGGTCTGATAATGAAGACAAGCACGGTCCATGCTTATTGTGAGTTCCAGGCCTAAGTGGCCCTTTGGTGACAGGCCGCGCCGGAGTCTAAATGCCGTGCAAATATGTAGGGCCGCTTTGTTGGCAAAAATCATGTCGGGTCTGGTGACATTCTTTCCCCACCTGATTTTATTCCAGTTTTTGGAAGAACTGTTTGTTGGTAGAGGGTTATTATTGGAAAAATGGGGGCCAAAGTCCGTCCACATTCCTGAAGAAATGGCAGTTGATAAACAGTGGGATCCTTTGATGGATGTATTTGCATCCATGCATATGATAACAGGCTGCTGACCGAGCCCACTGGCATGGGCAAAAACTCTTTCCAAATATCGATTGCGGTTGGTACGAATCATCCCTTGATCCCGGCCTGACAAGTTGTAAAAGCTAATGATGTGCAAAAATCTCTTGGATAAGGCACCTGTTTTTCCCAATGGCACTGCAGCATGGGTCCATCTGGCTTTCTTATGGAGGGCAGCGATGTCGACATCGCGTGAGCGCTGGATGAATGGCCAACACTTTTTGGCAAAGATGGCGACTCCACCTTGGCGACCAGCATAGGAGGCTCTGTTGGCGGGTTGGGACCTACCATTCTTTTTAAAAACAACCGGCGGGCAAGGTGCCCCATGTAGCACACTATAACCCTGAAGCAGCATGTCTTTGGTATTTTGGCGCTGACCAGTGCTTGTCAGCCGCGTTTCTTGCACAACGAGGATGTCTGCACAATTTAGGAGGGAATCTTTATGGAGCATCCAAGAGGTGGTGTTAATGCTAAGCAAGGTTAGACACTTGCCGGATGAGACAGGAGGAGGCTCAATTGCACGATCCGTGTCTTGCACACTGGTACGGGAGGCATTTGTCTGTGCTGGATGTTTCGAGTCACTGAAATTCGCATGACAATTTGATAAAGCAGGGTGATTGCGGCATCTGTGGCGCGCCAAAATTACACCATAATGATGCCAAATTCACGATAGGTGAGAATTCAGAATAGAAAACCTGGATACCATAATTGGGAGTGTAAACATGTACTTGCACACTAAACAGTAAAGCGAGCGAGTGCACGCACGATTCATCTCCATATGTTGTGTCAAGGCGCATGGAATTTAGATATGCAGATGCATCATCACTGCAGCCAAAGCGGTCAATCAAAGCTGGCGTTCGCTCAATGTTTTGGACACAGCTCTGCCGCAATTCCGCATGGGTCCTAAGTATGCCAGTCTGCTCATGGAGGGATCTCGAGAAGGCTTGAAACAAGCATGCTCCATCTCCGATCACAGATTGGATATGGAGATCATCTGAAAGCTGCTGTTGCAAGGCTAAAGCAGCAGCTTTTCTCTTGGCATTGACCTCAGCATTGTCTTTGAGAGACATGGCAAGCGCACGCTGCAGTTCTGCGTCCTGACAATCAGGTTTAGATGTACCACCCCCTGCGGAGGCAAAAGGAGGAACCGTGCTACTCTCAGTTTGGGCTGATACAGGAGTCAAAGCTTTTAAGTCATTGGGTCGTTTTTGCGAAGCGCTAACTTTTCGTTGTTGAAAAAAGAATTTAGGCCGGCACCGCTGAGACGGCAGCAGAGAATTAACTCTATTTGCAACGCACTGAAGTGCTTCAAGAATCTGTGAGGTTTCATGCTTGCAGGAATGAAAGAGATCTCTTATTTTGGTTAGTGTACGTACTGATTCGAAGCATCACTTGCAGATACCACCGGCTGGTGGTCATGTCCACGTCGATTGCTTTTGGAAATGTTCACATAGTAAGGGCTTGCAACTCTTTTCTGGCACCTTTTGCGGCTGCACCACCAGCGGCAGCTTTCAGTGGGCTTGATTGCACCTCTGGTCCTCGCTTTGTCGGAACTGAGGCAGAAGGAGCGCTAGGAGCGCCCAGTGCTAAGTTTTGAAGTGCAGCCATAACTTCACGATGCTGCTGTGTCAGTGTCCCTTCCAGCTGGTCCATCCTGCTTTCCTGGTGGTCAACTCGACTGGTGAGAGCGCCGAGTTGTGCCTTTATAGCTGCTATGTCTTTGCTGGTGTCACTGTCTGGTGTCGGTAGTGCACGGTCAGTCTTGGTCTTGCCTTTCGCTTTGTTGTCTCTGTACTGTTGCCAAGCATCCTCCGTAGTTTGCCGCGAAGTCTGGGCTGTCCTGTAGTCCTCACGGCGCTTTGTCTTTGCAGCTTCAAGCTTTCGATTGTCTTCTTTCTGTTTCTTTATGGCAATCTCATGGGGTGTGTCAATTTTGTCAATTACCAATTTGATTCCACCGTCCAGGATCAGTCTGTCAGATGATGGGTCAGTGTCAGCTTTCAAGGTCCAACAACATCCACCGGAAAATGGGATCATCTTAAGTGGGATCACCGGCCACGGAGTCCATGTTGATTGATTCGCTGGTTTGGCGTTCATTAGGTCAATAACCTGCTTAGCTCCCATGGCTGGTGGAAAGCCTTTCACTATGAAGCGTTTCAGTCCAATCACTGCACGATTGACGGGCGTCAGACGCAGCGAAGAGCTTTGCAATAGGCACCTAGCAGCAGCAACATGCTCAGTGGAAACTCGAATGCCAACCCCCTGCTTGTTACCAATAAATCCCTTTACACCTTTGAGCGTGTTCACTAAGATAATGAGTTCCGGAGTGGTCCGGACGTCATTGGCCCACACAAACACTTCAGTCGCCGGAGCGTGGTAAACTTCACCTTTGTTGACGAAGGGTCGTGCAAAGAGAAGAAGGTGCTTTGAATTGAGCATGACGTCGACATCTTTTGTTGCAACACGGATGCACAAGTGGAGACTGTCCTCAGAAAGTCTGAAACCCCACGTGTCCAGGGTTCTGGGTGGAACACCGAGAATATCACTAATGCACTGCAAGACATTTGAACAGGTTTCCCTCGCATTGCCAGAAACAATCTGGTTCCACATCTCAACGTTCTTTTGTTTCCAAGCTTGGATCCACAACACACTGCTGTGAGCTTGAGGTTCCGAAACAGTATGTGGAAGTTCGGCAGGAAGAACCAATTCCTTCCCCAGGTTGATGATCGTCACTTGTCTTGGAAATTTCCTGTTAAGCACTGGATCACGTAGTGTCAAGATACATTCATGGGCATGGGCCTTGAGAGTTGGACAGGCTTCCTGCAAAAGACCCTGAAGATCTTGTCCCATTTTCCCTGGCACAATCAGGGCAAGATGCTGTTCACTTCTCACACGCAATTTGGGTCGAAGAAGGAGTGCATTGCAGAATGAAATACCTGTAGCATTGTCACATACTTGGCTTGCCTTGATAACTTGCAACATGTTATCATGTGGAACTTTGAGTTCGTCAGGGTTGACGATTTCCACTCCTGGAAGTTCATTGGAAGACTCCCATTTGCACCTCGTCACCTCTCCTTGAACCATGTTCCCATTGAGGGAGTGCTGTCGTCTGTTGCGACATTTATTGGAGATTGCCCATGGGAACCGGCTGGCTCCATCCAGTGGTTGGGGAGACAAAAGGAGATCGCATTGACATCGTGTGCAGAAAGTGAGATCTAGCCACACCTGTTTCCACATGCACAAACTCGCCACAAGTGTAGCACATCTGGGTCTGCAATGCCCAAGTTCCAAACAAGAGCAACAGACACGTAGCCAATTTTTTCGCCCGGACTTGCTTCGGCGAGCACATGAATACCTTGCACCTTTGACTTTCCTCCCTGGCATCAAGTAGCGGTTGCAGGTTCTGCCCTTTTTCACAGTTGCCAAAGCAATCATCACATGAACCACAGCACAAAATGCAAAATCAATCAGCAGCAAAGTCGTGTCAGCTTCAAAAGTGAAAATACACAGCAGGACGTACATCAACGCAAGCATCACATGACAGAAAGAGTTTCCGTTCATTGCAGGCATCAGCCTATTGCCATCCACACGTGAGAGACACCATGCGTAGGGCCAAAACAAAATCATACAGGCACCGTCCGTAGGTAACAGGCTCCTCCGCGAGAAGGTGGTGCCAATCGTGGGCTGTAGCAAGCCCACGGGAGCCCAAATGCGACCATGCTTGATCTCGGTGGCACGGCGTCGCTTGAAGTCCTCCACGCTTCCGTCGGCGGTAAAGCCGGCGGGATCCCAGAAGTAGTAGTAGGGGCTTGAAGCAGCCACTGCGCATACAGCGACAGGACTGCCGTGCACAGGCAACCTATCCGATACCAGCGCGAGGTAGGGCAGGTCCGCCTGAAGAGGATGCGGAATGTGAAACATGTGATGTTGTAGGTGAAACATGCGCTGTCTCTGGGACTGAGTTAGCATTTGGATTGGTATCAATTTTAGTTTTACCGCGTATTCTTCGACACGGCTGCTGAAGAGATTCAGGATTTTCTTTATCGATAGTGTAGGCTGTGGATGAGGAATTTCGGTGTTGACTGCCTCGGGTTGGTCGAAATTTTTGACCCAGAATTTGCACGGCTTCTTTAAAATGTTTGAACGGATGTGCTTCATGTAAGTGGTATATATTCCACATTTTACGCAGAACATTGCCTTCAGGCATTGGCTGAAGGATATGACCGTTTTTTCCGGGTGGTAGCGTGCTGCTGCTAGCGGCTGATGGCTCTAGTTGAGATGAGGTCGGTTGCGTAGGGGGTAAACATTGTATGGAGTCTTGTTCTTGGTAATTATGCCAGTCTTGGATATGTCGCTGCCAAATATTGACAAGTGAAGTTTGGATTTGGTGACGATTACGTTGCGTGATGGTTATGTTTTCAGGGACTAGGGTGGTGTACTGAAAACACATAGGAAAAGATTCTATGGGTCTGGATAATGCTGCAAGGGCTGGCGCTCGGAGGTCTTTGAACAATGGACACTCCCATGAAATGTGATGATTAGTGGGATTGCCGCCGCAACCACAGGTTATAGCACCTGGAAGCTTGCGATGCCTATGATTAGCCTCTGGACTAAGCAAACCGCCTACCAAAAGGAGTCGGAGTCGGAGAACTTTCATGCGGGGACGAGGATCTGAAGAAAGCTCCGGCGGAAGACAACGGCCAGCATCGATGTCGGCCTGTAAGCGATCAGCTTCGGCAGACCATAATTTAAGTAAAGAAGTCGACAAATTCTTTTGAATACCGTGTTGTGCACCTGCAAAGGTTTGTGGTCTATCTCGAGCAAGGTTGTTCCACACATATTTCCTCCAGCTTTGTCGAAGTTCATGAGGGTGCTGTGGCGACAAAGGTCTGTTGTTGAGAATTGATTGGACAGTATCGCGAAATGCATCATGTTGCAATAGCTCAAAAGCTCTGGCCGCAGGGCCATCATGTGCTGGGAGGGTGGCACCTACGATTTGAGTAAAGTGCTGATGATCACCTGAAGCTTGCGAAGCTTGTTGAAGCAAACGAATGGCGTTGCTATGCAAACAAAACTCCGGGTCTAATGAGGGAGGAGCTAAAATTGCAATTTGGCGAGGCACAATAGTCATCTGTTGTGTCTTGCCTAACCTCTGTAACAGTGGCACGAAGTAGGGCACCATTTGGTGCACGAAGAAAACCGCAAAAAAGCACGATTTGGTGCACGAAGAAAACCAGAAAAAAGCACGATTTGGTGC
>Ga0126342_10019477_pt1 | contig 11525 bp, 5 predicted proteins | sample Cyp1metagenome_FD_92528 | JGI IMG/M metagenome (GOLD analysis project Ga0126342, IMG submission 92528) | Coral microbial communities from Lord Howe Island, Old Settlement Bay, Australia - Cyphastrea 1 metagenome | ecosystem: Host-associated > Invertebrates > Cnidaria > Coral ... | reverse complement strand
TGTGAAACAGACACACAGCTTCTCTTGTAGGGCCTTAATTCTGGGCCAAACAAAGATGTTTCACGGATGAAGGCTGTTGTAGCGGCTGAAAACACAGAGCACACTGCAGGATTCTCTTCCCATTCTGACTGTGTAGTACTTGCGCCATCTTGCGCCTTTGCTTCATGACAGAACCACAGGCTACCTAGGATTCGAATCCCAATTTTCAATACCAGACAAGCGTCGATAACTGGCATAGTCTTGCAACATACTGGCAGCTACTGTGACAATTTGAAAGAATTGGATCTCAGGGCATCCAATGTCGCAAGTGATATAGGTCAGCGACAGCAAGCTGTGCTGCGATATGGGCATGATATGATGCAATTGGGGATATCGTAGTCATGCTGGGATACTGCCCAAGGAAGGTGGCCAGCGGTGCAGACTCCACGTTGTTCAACCTTGAGGCTTCATCTGAATCCATTCGCAAACAGGTATGCTCCCTTGGGCCCAACAGGTTGGACACCACATTTTGACCAATGCCTATATGATATGAAACCAGTCACATGGGTTGTCATGTCTATTCACCTCACCTGGAGATCGGCTCAAGTGCCGGACCCTGGCGTTTGAATGCCAGCTTTAATCCTTTGATTTGGATTGTCAGGCGCATTCGAAATGTCGTCCACACACACATGGGTTTGAAAATAGGGTATATTCCCAATTATAGCCATTTAATAGGGATATGATCATTAACCATTGGGTTTAGGGGTACTCTATTTTCAGACACACCCATATAACTGTAGAGGTCGAACAAATTGAACCATCTGCAAGTGTTTTTCATTCGTGCAACAACGTGCAAATCGCAGGTGACACCGTTTGTCAAGAATATGCCAAGGCCAGGAACGTTCCAGGTTCAAGATGACCTCAGAATAACTTTCCCACTTGATCCACTGATCCACCACTTTTCTTCACCCATAGCCATGTCAGAGCCTCACTTGGACGAAGACTTGGCGTGGGCCCCTGATTGGCCGTGCCCCACCTGTACCTTGCTGAACGCTCCGGAAGCCGTGAAATGCTTGGCCTGTGACAGTCTACGCCCTGGGAGCTCCAGCAACTCTGGGGTGGTGGTGGTGCTGCCTCGGGAAGCACCGAAACGACCTGCGGATGGCTGGGCCTGTCCCGCCTGCACCTTGTTGAACCCCGAAGCCGCCGACAACTGCGCGGCCTGTGGCGGGGAACGCTGGGTGAAGCGCCAGATGACGGCGGCGGCGTTGCGCGCCAGGACCAAACCGGCCGCCGTGGAAAGCGACACAGGCGCCACAGGCACCACCGCCCGTTGGGATCATGGGATCTGGGGCGGCCTGGGACCTGACCGCGAATTTCTGCCACTGCCACCGGCGCCGGAAGGAAGGGTGATTTATCGGTCGGCGAAAGATGATGAACTGGATATGTTCACTGAACTGGAAGCAGCAACAAGTGAGAAACTTCCTGAAGATCCAACAGTTGAACCTGCAGCTGACACAGCATCAGCTGAAGTTGCAGCAAATCCAGATGGAGTTCCAATTGAAAAAATTGAATCTCCCAAGAAAGTTGCAGATGTTGCTCCATCTGCCATCCGCCCCGCCTGGCGCGTGGAGGGCACCCCGTTGTTCGCCGACGCGGCCCTGGGCGACGTGGCGTTGGACGATGCCGTGGAGCGCTTGGCATCCGCAGGGGTCGAGCCTGCGGAGTGTCTGCTGGCGTTGGAAGCGGCCGGAGGGGACGAGGACTTGGCCCGGACCTTCCTGTGGCAGATGAAAAGGAGAGCTGCTACTCATTGGCTGCTTGGGAATTTTTTGGGAGAGAGTTGGGCGGCTGGTGCTTCCATGGTTGTTGGGAGGATGGATATTTCTTGGTAGTTTGTACAGAGGGGGAACCGGTGATTCCTTTCGGGATCACCAAGTATGAGTCGGGTTGAATAACGTCTTCTTGCTGGCAATTGGTAGCGAATGAGAGAATCCTGTCAGCAACATGCAATCCAGAAGGAAGCACGAAGAGTGCCTAGCGCACAGCTCTGGTATTACCCCTCCGTTCTACTGTTGATTTTAACCAAGAGGTTGCCACATCACTTAATTTGATAAATCTCAACTCTTGCGTCACATGAGGAAGGATAATGCCAATAGCTTTTCTCGTTCATTTGAGTGGATCACATCCAGCTGAACTGACAGAACATGTTCGCTCCAACTTGGACGTACGCCCACCACTTATCTTCACGAGGGATCAGATCCGCACCCCTTCCGAACAATATTGAATGGGATATGGATATATTATGATATATTTACATTTACATACAGGATTGCTTGCATAGATTTTTTGGAAAGACACATTCCTTCCACAGTTCCAGGGCGGGCAAACGTCAGAGTGGCAGCAAACATATTTTTACTACATAGTTCTCACAGAAACCGTGTCAAAATTCTGCTGCCTGCTGCCAATTGTGATAGCAGTAGGAAGTTCTGTGTAGTTCGTTATTGCATGATGCAGCCAATGAGGCTCAGTATTGTGAGGTGGAAAGAAACCAAGCTTGCCAATATCCAACACCCTTTTTTGCATCAAGTTGAACACCTAGCCAAAGAACCTTTCTGAGGTGTTTGATGTTGGACTTAGGCTTCATGATGTTTGACGAGCACTGCTCGGTGTCGGCAAATCAGACATGAACTGACTTGTTTGCAAAACACATTCCCATATCTTGTCACGGCAATCATTTGCAAACATGGACGCAGTCGTGCCAGCCACAAGCGAGAAATGCGTTGCAAAGAAGCAGTTTCTCGGCTTATGGAGAAGCCGTGACAACATTGAAGTTGTTCGGAGTTGAGTTGACTACACTGAAGCAACGAAAAGACATTTGGCTAAGGGCGTTTTTTGTGATATTTGCCCAAAACGTTCGAGGATTTGAAACTAGCCGCCCGAGCACCGATACTCCTTTTTCTCAACCATTCAGATCTGATGGCATGAGGAATGTGATATTCTGTGACTACAGTTGGAATCAGGAGTGCAATAAGACATCTGAAACATCGGATGTCTCGCCAGATGTTTTCTCCCTATTCCTTTTGTGTCTTTCGCACATATGTATCTCTCTATGCGGGCTGTAGAATGACGTAGCAACTGGCCTACTTAACAAGAAGGCCGCTCCTCTTGTTGCAAGTCTTGCCCTGAAACTATGTCCGGATGACTGCCATGACCAGCCCGTGGTCAAACGCAAGTGCCTGCGTGATCGCATAAAATATGTAGTTGACAGCTTGCATTTGCACACTTGCCTGTACACTGGCAAGCACTAAATCACGAAGAAACACTGCAGCTTGTCGAGCAATTCGATGGTCTCGGCATCCTTTCACCCAGATGATTCTCTGTTTTTTGAATATTGGAACTTACATACCGCTATGCTTCTTGGTGATTGACCCACGAAGCAACAACTCCCGCCAGTCTATCAAGTATTATCAAGTTGTGTATTTTGATTATTATGTGTATTGATATGTAAGTGTTTTTTCCTAAGCATGCTTCGGAGCCCCATGATAGGCCTGAGGTATAAACAGTCAGGCAGTGTGTCCCGAGGTCAGGCAGTGTTGTTGCCCCTTTGCTGAGGTGGATGGTCGTGGTGATTGTTGGCGAAGACGAGTGCATCCCGAATGCAGTCGCAGATGGTGAGCTGATTGCCAGTGTTGTAACGCATGTAGGCGCAGTGTGGGGTGGCTGCGGGTAAGAATTACAGAAGGGATACAAATTGAATGTGGCAACTGTTCATGCAAGTCATCCAATGTTCAGACAGTTTTGCAAAGTTTTGATCATCATTTTGCCTGGTCCTGGAGGCCTGTGTCCGGACGTAGTCAAGATTACCCTGAACCTTGACCACCAGACCGACACTCCTTTGCAGCAACTCAAGAAGGCTGTCGAGGAAAAGGTGGCAAAGGCAGAGGATAATCATGAACACCTTCCGCTGTCGCTTGACGTCATCGTGTATTTCAGTGGACATTCTTACCGTAGGCATAAAAGCTTTTCCACACGAGTCATCACAGGACAGCGCCAAAGTTTCCATCTGGAAAGTTCTGTCCAAAAGGTCATTCAGGATGCCAAGAACAAGAATAGCCAGCTTGGCCCATGCAATGTAGTTTACTTTGTGGACGGCTGCATGGAATTTGAAGACGGTGAGCTTTCAGATTCTGAAAGTGTGATGTCAAATCAGGCAGATGAGCCCATGCAATACTTTGCATATAGTGTCAGCATGGGCAAACCACAAGCTGACAATGGGCTGTTTGCAACAGTGCTGGCATATTGTCTGACATGCAGAGTTGAGAACCTGTCATCCCTTTTCCGGAACTTGAAAGACCTGGTATCGCAGCTGTCCTTCTGGAGGCAGATTCCATATACTTTAAACGTTGAGAACGACATCGAACTTTTTCCGCGTGCTGGAGGTGTTGAGATCCAGAGGCCATTGACAGAGGCTCAGCGAAATAGCAGACTTTTCGAATCAACCTTTTTCTTGAGCAGATATTTGGCAAGACTTACCAGTGACAAGCTGTTGGAGTGGAGGCGCAATTCGAGAAATGAACCCTGCAAAAGCAATCCAGACCGGCTCCAAGAACACATCCTCAGCACATTCGAGACGCTCAGCAAGATAGCCAATGTGTTTGAGGAGAGGAAACACCTTTTCAAAGAGAACAGCTGGCTTGAGCTAGAACTGCTTGTGAAATGTCCATGTGATGACCTGGAATGGTTTTTGAAGGAATTGAAAAAAGTTGAACAGCTCCCAAGTCTCGCAGAGAGTGTGCGGGGAGACACTGTTCCAGAACCAAAGAATGTGCCCCAGGAAATTCGAGACTGCTTAGTCGTTGCTTTAAGGGAAAACATAAAGGATGACTACGATCAACGGCCAGCGGAGGCCTGTGAGGAGGATTCGTGTGATACGGCGAAGCCACCTAGCACGCTTGTCACTGATGCGCGAGACTTGGTGTATGAGTTGATGCATTGGTTCCAGCATTGGGAAGGAACTTCAGTGGAAACAAAGGACGGGAAGAAAAAATGGACTTATGCACTCGTGGCCGAGCAAGCAGAAGTCGCACCTCTTCCAGAGTCTGAGCTGCGGGCGATAGCTGAATTCATTAATGAGCAGTCCAACGTCTTCAAAGTTCCATGCAAAGTCTTTCTAGCACCCGGCAGTTTGTGGATCATCATCAGATCTGAAGGGCGGTTGCCGATGTCAGAGTTTTTGAAAGGCTTGGGGGAGTCGATTCAGCAACGGCAGCTTGGCAGAGAATTTTGCAAGGCAGTGCTAAAACTGATGCATGTCCCTCTTCATGTCGTTCCGCGAAGGTTGCTCCATCTTGTTTACCAAGTGGAGCATCTGCTGGAGTCTTCCGGATGCTTGTGGCTGAGGGCTCTTGATGTGCAAAAGCTTGCCGCCAATCACATTAATCAGAGCAATGGCGATGTACAGCTGAACCCGTTGCAAGTCATTGTGTTTGAGGATAGCGTTGAAGCAGAAAGGCTCTCCTGGCACCTAGCCTCCATCCAAGCAGCATGTTTTTTTCATCGCGCTAGGGTTTATCTTCCAGCTTTTTTGGGTCAGCATAGCTCACCCTTGTGATTTCATGTTGGTCTGAGGCTCAATGGAAATGGAAAGCTTCGCTTTGTGATCGAAACGAATTGGCGCGACTTGACATTTCAAGACAGGGTGCTGAAGAGGCTGAATGAGTTGGCTTCCAAGAGCACAGGTATGTCTTCAAGCCCGACTTGGGGAGAACATTCTGCGTTTCATGCAGTCGCCTTTCTGCTCCACAGAAGGGTAATGCACTGGCGCTTGGACACGCGTCTTGTGGATTGTGCTCACCCTGCGGTCCTCTTGCAAGGCGTGCTGCAGGAGGTGCTGGGTGAGGGACCGGCATGAAGACTACCCACAATGATTTTTTACCAAAGAAAGTGTGTTTTCAGGTCCTGACTGCTGGATTCTGCACCCGCCTTCTGACAGGCTTGTCTCCAGTTGTCTGCTTTCATGTCCCTTCTTGCAGAGCGTAGATGTGGGATCTGCAGATGTGAAATGTATAGATCCAAGGTGTGGAGATGTCCAGGTGTGAGACGTGCAGTGAGATGTGTAGATATTTATGTAGATGTGAAGTGCGTAGGAGTTTCCTTGTGTTTCTCTCCTTTTTTTGCCAAAAATACCTTTGTTTTTGTAGGCGCTCTAGGGAAAAATTGAAGCCACGATCCCCAGAAGAATCTTTTGAAACCTGCGTTGGTTTTGAAATCACAAAACGCAATATCATTTGTTCAGAATAAGCATACCCCCCAAATTTTGAACCTAACACCTGTTTGGAGTCTACTGTTTGGTTTTCTCTCTTCAAATGCCTTCACAGATTTCTGCTCATTCAGGATACTCATGTCAGCATTGAACTTCAAAAACGAATTATCTGGGCGTTGCAAGGGAGCTGATTCGAAAGCTTTGTGGTTTCGTGCCTCTTTCAGGACTTGAAAGGACCCTCTTTTTACATTAAACATGAAACGGTGAACATGAATAATCTCCTCCGTTGAAGGTGCTGAAGGAGACGGAAGTGGGAAAGATGCTGAGGGCGAAGGCCTTGGAAGCCTGGTGCACCTTGCAGGAACTTGCACGACTTGCGCAACAGTCCGGTGAAAGCATAGTGTTCACAGAGGGACAGCTTAGTGAATTACTTGATCCAATTGGTCCAATTGATCCACACCAAGCTCCAATCTTCCGTGAAGTTCACAAACGACAAAGTGCATCTTCGACAGGCACCTTTGACCTGAAAGGTTCTTCCAGCCATGTTGGCATGAGACAAAGCGAACACTTGACAGAAGTGCCAAACTCTTCAAGCAATGTCCGCGAGAGAGTGCCTGAAACTGGGTTTGAGGACAGCGACACGGAGGATGTTTGCTCATTTTGCACAGTGAGCCAAGAACTCACAGAAATAGAACTTGGTTTCCAGCAGTTGCTTGATAGCAATTCAGACCCTGTTGAAGAAATCATGTTGAAGTTTGAGCTCGGCCGCGTCAAGCAGAAGATGAACAAATTACAAGAAGCTGAGACCATCTTTCTTGAAGCGCTTGCGACAGCAGAAGCCCGAGGTTGCGAGGGGGGGTGCGCAGCAATCCAGCACGAACTTGGCGTGCTGAACCGAAGACGTGAGCGGCTGTCTGAGGCTGCGACGTGGCTTCGGAAGTCTGTGAAGGCAAAGCTTGTGGCCAATGCTGAGATGCATCAGGTTGTTGCGACAATTGTGGAACTGGGGAGAGTGCTCCATGAGACCTATGATGCACACAATACAGCTCATGCAGCACTAAACTTCACTAGGGAAGTCCTGGCACAGCAAAATTGGGACGATCAGCTGGATGCTGAAGGGCGAGGCCTGCAGTGTTTTGCAAAAGCATTCTATGAACTTGGCATATGGAAGAAAGGGCTTGGTGACCTCGGTTCAGCAGAAATATATTTTATGGCATCACTGGCCTTGGAATATTCATTTGATGAAGGTCAGAATGATGTTTCTTTTGCTTCGACTTTGCATGAACTGGGCTCAGTCTGGAAGAGCGAGGGAAAGAATCCAGCAGCTGAGATTTGTCTCAGGGAGGCTTTGTACCGAAAGCGCAAGGCAAACTGCCAAGATGTCAAACTCACCGAAGAAGAGCTGGAATCTCTAAACTCTATTTCCGATGATTGGGAGATATTGAGTCCGGCAGTGAGTCCATCCCACAAACCTGATGGCAAACTTTGAGAGAACCGACGCCGACACCAACTGTGTCAGAAAAAATGCTGCTGACATATTTTCAATTGGGTTGGGAGGCGATCAGACGCAAAGCTATTGTTGATGCACCTGCACCACACATTCTATGCGAAAGGAAAAAGGATCTGCACTAATTCGGTCAGACCTGCAGTCAATATTCTTGCACCACAGCATGCCAGTTCCTGTCTGGAAATTTCTAAGTTGAAAATCGCAGATCATGGGAAACGGTTTGATATGATTGCAACAAATAGGGCAGCGAAAAGGGCGTGGGTCCACCACTTGGCACACAAATGCAACTCCAGAATCCAAGCATCAGCCGATGACATGCTCAATTTTTGCTCAAACTCGCAGGAATTAGCTCCAGTGCCTGAGGCACTTACCTAGTGTTTGGCCTTTGCAGAGGGAGGAAACTGAATTCGTGGCGGCCCAAGTTTCAAAACACGACAAACAATTGAACCACCAACACATCCCTGATTCTGGTCAGAACTTTTGAAATCATTGCAGGGCGTCTAGCCAACGTTCACCACGTTGTGCTCGTTGCGGGGCCAAGGCTATGCGATAGCAATCTTTTCAAGGGTCACTTTTCAAAAGTTGATGCTTTCAAAGTTTGAATGATCAGATACTCGAAAATGACCAAACATGTTGCATATGTTCCTTCCTCGAAGGCCTCGTGCCCGGGTGAACTCTGCCAGAAGCAGCTTAGTCTGAACCAGAAGATCAGATTGTCTGTTCAAAGCATCTAACAACCTTTGAATGAGTCCCCTCGTTCTTTCTTTTCCTTCCAGCTGACGTAACTTCTATGTTGCCCGAGGAAGCTTTGATCCACCCATTCTGAATGCGATTGGGAGGTCCTGGCACGATGTTGTTTTGCGTTCGGACGGAGTTATAGTTGTAACGGCAGAAACATAATAGATCTCAGCCTTCAATCAAACAGGATGTGCAATTATTGTAAGTTTGCTACAGCAGATTTGTGAAGGTTTCTTTGTGATACCTGTGGATCGTAGACTATCCTCAACATTCATGCAGCTTGCCAACCTGAGGATGCTCATTTCAACCAGCTTCCCAGCATTCGCTCTGGAAGGCACCGAACATCTCGAAGTAGAAGCCACCTTTGGTAGGAATAGCATGGCCAATGCCACCCTTTGAAAGATTGCCGGCAGGATTCAGTTGCGACTGTCATGTCGTTGCTTCTCTTTGGGCCAAGTCAACAGCCCAAGCCATCTCACATGTGCACAAGCAATCCACGTTGATTTACATGAAGGAAAACCTGTGCGAAATTAATTTGAAGTGAACAGTCTTTATATTTCAAGTATCAGTTCAGGATGTCTGCAAGACCCCTAGTTTGCGGCATGCCCAATGCAGGGTGGCTTAGATTTTATTTCAATCAGTGATTTTCACTAGAAGCTGTATGAGGATCTGTATGGACTTTGGCCACTTCTTTCCAGCTGTTTGTTTTCTCTTCAGCTGGGTGAGGCCTTCGCTACGTCATGTGGGGCTGGCTCGCTTGGAGCAAAGCTGCATGTTTTCATTGCGGGGAAAAGTGTAGGCAAGGTGTCCTGGGACCAAGAGTAATTTCGATTTGATTGCCAGAAGAGGTTCCTATCCATCCGATCCTGAAATCCGACTTGCAGTACTTGATGATTCTTGGCCAGGCTACGTTAACTCCGTTGTCCAAGCTTTGCGGACTGTCAGGTCATTGCGTGGAGCCTTGGTATACACAGGCCCTGTATTGGTCACGCCATTATCCTCTTTGATCAGAAAGAATGACCCATCGCCAAGGTACGTAGGGCTGGAGCACCACGCGTGTCCTAGTCTGGGCACTCAGTGGTCAAAATGGTCCTGCTGGGATTCGTTTCTTGACTTGTTTAAGTCGTTAACACAGTGGATGTTCCTTGAAGCACAGTGGACCGTTCGCATGTTTTTCATTTTGCTCATTTTGTGGCCGCTTTGAAGTTGAACCGTTTTTGCCGCCGAAGGCCAATCCTGCAAACCCGTTTGCTTCAATTTAGGTTTGATAGCCTGAGTCTGGGCTAGATTAGTCATTGAAGCACCAAAAAGTATGTCCCCGCTCCTTTGTGATGGTCTTGGTGTTTGGGGATATTGTTCTTGGTGGTTTTGTTTCAATTTTCTCCCATGCTGTTGCGAACGGATTGCCCAAGCTTTGGAGGAAGTGTCACTCAGGATGCATGTGGGGACCTCCAAGTATTCAGGACCGGGCCGTTGGGCTAATGAGTGGTATTTTCGTAAACTTTGGATGGGCAGAACTTCAAGCACTTGGAGTGTGGTTTTAATTGTGTGACATTATGTGTCCTATGATGTCCCATGCAGTTTTTTTCAGAGTTCATATTGCAGTTTTGAACTTGGAATACTCCAGTTGGCTCAAATGTTGAATCAAGCCATCCAGTAATCTAGGCAAGGCATGCTTTGTGACAGCACTTCTTGAAATTTTCCAAACACCTCGTTGCGCAGCAGAAGGATTGAACTGAAATTGCTCATTTTTGGTCCCGCCCGAACTCCGAACAAAAAGGGTCCGGAATTTGGCAACGGATTTTGGTGTAGTCACGCAGTTGTGATGGTCTTGTGCGACAAACAAGGTGGTACTCATCATTGGCAAATTGCGCATTGTGGATTTGCATGCCGCTGGAGGAGACGAGGACTTGACCTGGACCTTCCTGTGGATGAAAAGGAGAGCTGCTGCTCAATAGCTGCTGGGAATCTTGAGGGAGAGAGGTGGGGGGGCTGGTGGTTGCATGGTTGTTGGGGGAAATATTTGAAGATATGAGAGGCTGCACAAAAAGAATGATGGATTGGTAGGTTGTGGTAGGTTGTGAGAGGGAAGTTTGGTGGAAAGTTTGCATTTGGGAGAGGCCTTGCAGGTGGTTGCGGGAAAAGTGGTCAGATTACCAAAGTTTAACAGGGTCTGGGTGAGCCCACCAACAAAGCAAGAATCCGTCAATTGCACTCTAGGTGAAAAAAGTCTGGTCCCCAATTTGAGGTTGAAGTTGGAAGTCCTTTCTCTGCAGGTCTTTGTTGGGGGCCAGTCAAAAGCTTGCAAGGCCTTTAGTGCCGACTACGGGTGCTCCAGATCAATTTGATCAACATGAACTCTTGCCATGAGGAATGAGAACCCCACTGGCTTTCTCTTTCATTTGAGTGGATCACATCCAGTTGAAGTGGCAGAACATATTTTCATCACATATATAGTTCTCAGAAAAACCAGGTCAGAATACCTGCTGCCAAAGTGTGATAGCAATCCTGTGAAGTCCGTTATTGCATGATGCAGCCAATGAGGCTAGTACAGCGAGGTGGAAAGAAACCAAGCCTGCCAACATCCAACACTTTTTTTGCGTCAAGCTGCATCTTTAGTCAAAGAACCTTTCTTACCTGTTTGATGCTGGACTTAAGTTTCATGATGTTTGACTAGTACTACTCAGAGTCATGAGCTGACTTGTTTGAATACCAATTCCCATACCTTGTCACCGCAGACATGGCAGCTGTCGTGCCAGCAAGAAGCGGCACATTCCTGACAGCTGTGCGTGATGCCGCCGGTGCCCTCTGGTCATGCGCTCGCCAGGAGAAATGCGTTGCAAGCAAGCAGCTTCCTGGCTTATAGAGAAGCCATGACAATATTGAAGTTGTTCAGAGCAGAGTTGACTACACTGAAACAAGATGAAGCCCACGAACCCGAATGCTCACACGTATGTTAATGGTACAGATGTCAATACACATGGTTATGCAGTCACGCACAATACCTTTCTGCAATAGTTTATTTGAACAGTCTTG
>Ga0126342_10019476_pt1 | contig 11525 bp, 8 predicted proteins | sample Cyp1metagenome_FD_92528 | JGI IMG/M metagenome (GOLD analysis project Ga0126342, IMG submission 92528) | Coral microbial communities from Lord Howe Island, Old Settlement Bay, Australia - Cyphastrea 1 metagenome | ecosystem: Host-associated > Invertebrates > Cnidaria > Coral ... | reverse complement strand
TTGGTGGCTCATCCCACTTAGTAAGTGGGTTATAACCCCAGTTATAAGTGGATTAACCCTACTTATCCCATTTATAACTGGGGTTATAACCCACTTACTAAGTGGGATGAGCCACCAAGTATGGAAAGCCATAGCCATGGCTTCTGTAACCATAGCCGGCGAAAGATCAAGGCGCCACGAAGTATCCGGCTCCGCGAGGGCAGCGTCCGCCAGACTCACCCAGGATGCAGCTGCACCTAGAGCCACAACGTTTAGGGAAAACTCAAGGGAGACACGGGGAAATGATCGGAAAATCCATGGAAAAATCATGGGAAATCAATGGAAATCATGGACATGTCACGGAAAGTAGGGGGAAAAACTTAGATGGATGGAAAACTACTCTAGATGGTGAATTTCAATGTCAGGTAAAATACATTATAAAATACGACAAATTATCTGATAAAACAATACTGCAACAAAGGGAATGAACGTTGGAATGCATCAGTTCTTGCGCCACCAACATTGCCGCCGGCACTCAGAATGTTTCTGCGACATCTCCATCTCGTCCATATAGCGCCGTGCCTGGCAAAACGGCAAGAAGTCCCGGTTTCGAAATGGAGGTTTTTCTCTGGAAAATCGTCTGTAAATGGATTTAATGGATTTTGGGTGATTTTTTGATGAATAGATGTTTGACTATCAGATATCCAATCATCATCAATCATCATTTTTGAAAGAAACGGCTGTTTAATCTGAAGAATGTCATGACCTCAATTTTTTGACCCAGGAAAGTATTTTTAAAGTGGAGTTGCTGGCCATGGGATTCAAGCACAGCACACACCCGTCCCCAGAGCGGCAAACGAACGGCTTTTTGTTCCCCCGCATTGCGGTAGCACAATGCCCAAAGCCTACAGCAACCTGCCTCAGTCATCCTTTTGAGTGCTCAAATGAATCCTAGGGGTCGTGGTTCCGCCCAAATATATCCAAATATACACCAATTTGGGCAATGAATATATTATAAAGATATAATATGATATATATATATAATTGAAAAACAGCCAGTCAATTCTGTTGGTGAGACCTTATTAGACCCTCATCTTTAGTGGTGAAATCAAACATGTGTTCATGTCATTGCTTACCTTCTGGTTATTTAACTATGGAACATGGCCCATTTTGTTCGATGATCTATGATGATTAATGCGTTAAAACTGCAGATGTTCCAGTTCTCTACGTTAAATCACCAGAGGGTACAGGGAAAATTACCATCTCCTGCGTGTGCTGCTCCGGAAAATGCTCGGGTTACTGCACTGCCGCCCCGGATGCTGATGGTCGCCCCACAGGTTGCTCAAATCTCAGGAAGCGTCTCTGCCTCATGAGGCAGGTGAGTAAGATAAGTCTCGACGGATCATTGCTGAAAAAAGGACCAGCAAACCAGGGATGGCGATCTGCATCCTGAATCTCACCATGATTGATTTTTTTCCAGATCTACAATATACTGCCTCCAAGTTTTGTGATCTACTGTATATTACAGTATACAGTATACTACCCTCTGGTAATTTGTTACATAGCTATTGAAAAAACAAAAAATATTAGTTGATTTACCTATTGAAGATGGTGATTTTCCAGTTCGCTATGTTAGTTTACCAGAGTCTGTACCTCCATTTCTAAATGGAAAAAAAACATCTCAACATATCTCAACCACCCAAAAAACTGCCGGGCCACTCTCCTTTTGCGGAGTCGTCTTGGTGAAGAAGGCCGAGAGACTGCGTGTGGCCTGGCGAAAAAAGCGATGCATTGTGGCTGGATTGATGTGAAGCAACTGGTGAGTTGCAACTGGGGAACATCCTGGATCCGTGGTTTTTCAGAAACACTTCCATTCCATATGGATCCGTGTGTCAAAACCAATAGTACCCCTTCTGTTCACATCAAAATAGCTGGGATTTATGGATGTTCCCATGAAAATTGATACTAGTAGGTTTTGACCCATCCCCATATCTTAGTGCAAGTAAATGACTATTAAAGTCAATCGGAATCATCATCCCAAGTGTCAGACCTGGCCAAAGTTTCGATGTTCCCTGATCTCTTCACCCGAAGAAGAGACGACCGGAAGCAGCAATCAAAAGGAAATTTAAGTGGTTCTACAGTCTTAAGATTTTATTCATCTCCCAATGAAATTTGGGGTTCTATAAAAAGATTTCGTAAGATTTCGTAAGATTTTTGTCCCAATCCCATGCTTTTTCTCCACTACCATCTGGTTATTTAACATAGCCATGGAAAATCACCATTTTTAACAGGTAAACCATCTATAAATGGGTCATTTTCCATGGCTATGTTAATTTACCAGAGGGTAACTCTCTGATTTTTCTTCTGCCTTCTTTGGCTTCTCCTTGGTCTCCGCATCGTCCTGACGCTACAAAGCAGCCAGCTGAGGAGTTTTTTTGGCTGGGAAAATTAAGTGTAAGTGTAAGTGCGTTATAGGCGTCAATGGGTTATAAATAATGGGTTGTAAACAGGTACTGGTTGGTGGTTTCAACCCCTCTGAAAAATATGAAAGTCAGTTGGGATGATTATTCCCAATATATGGAAAGAAAAGTTCCAAACCACCAAACAGTATATAGTATGACCATCTATAACCTACTGATTAGTTGAGCCTGGCAGATACAACATGATACAACCCATGCAACGCATGCAGATTGGCTGCAAATAGGTTGTTAAAATTTATTCAATATCATTCAGGTAGAGATGATGCTGCAAACGATATATATATATATATAGAGGTGATGCTGAAAATCAGCAAAATAGAACATCTGCCACTCCCTGTTGCAGTCAACAGAAATCGGGGCAGACAACCATGATAGAACTGGAAGCCTGCCGAAGAACGGAATCATCCGAAACAGCCAACGGCCGAAACCGCGGAAACAATGGGACTATTCACTTACCAAGAGCACCAGCCATGGAGAAATCAGCGATGGGTCTGTCTGAAAATGATCATGAAGCAATTTCTTTGGGGTATTCCATGGTATTCCACATTGTTAACCATATATTAACCATGTGGTACCATATATTACCTATTTCCGAAAACAAATCCACATGTTGGATCGAAAGTGCACCAGCCTTGGAACGAGATCATCTACGAGATCATCAAACCAAACATCTACAAACTGAAATTGGAGGATTAACCATATATTAACCATATATTAATGGATATGTTCTCTACTTAGTCATTGTACCTCGTGCACGTAGCTCTGTCTTTCTGTGGACATCTGTGGGCATCTGATCAATCCAAAGATCTCATGACAGCCTGGATAAATGATTGTTTCATGAAATCCCCCTACCCTCTGATTATTGACTAACATAATCTAACATAGCCATGGTATAGATGGGCCATAGAAATAGATGCTTTACCTATTAATAGCATGGTGGATCTTTCCATGGCTATCCCCATCAGTCACTTCTTACGGGCTCAACTTCTCTCCTGCGCTTCCGCGGCTTTTCGCTTCTTGACTCCTGGGGAGCTTTTCTTCAACGGAAGTTCATGTGGGGTCTTTGATCAACAAACATGGCGGGATCACCATAAATCCATCATAAATCCATCATAAATCCATCATAAATCCATCATAAATCCATCATAAATCCATCCTAAATCCATCATAAATCCAAATAAATCCATCATAAATCCAAATAAATCCACCATAAATCCATATATATATATAAAAATCCACCATAAATCCACCATACATCCACCATAAATCTATCATAAATCTACCATAAATCCATCATAAATCCCCATAAATCACCATAAATCACCATAGATTATCAGATGATCAAGGTGAATCAATGGGATTTCACCCAACAGAATGGGCTGCTCACCAGCTAAGACAGGGATACAATAAATTTGGCAATTCGGCAAGAAATTGGGCGGCTCATCCAAAAGGAATAAGGAATTCACCAACACAAATGGGTGTCTAATTCGATCTTTCCAAACAAAACAAGATTGGAAACCATCAATTGAGTGACTTATCTAGCAAACATGCGGCATAAAGATTTATCTAACAAACGTTGACAAACACATGATAATCATGGCACCAGCAAAAATTGTAACTCCTCACCCAACAGCTTAATTCATAGATTGGGATGATCCTTCCATCGAAATGAACACGCAGAATATCACACAAATATGAAGGGATTGATTGGTTTGGGCTGGCTATTTTTTGAGGGTGGTCCTGCTCCCCTTAAACCAGAACTAGGAAATACCAAACTGCCATTCCCATACAAGAATCCCGCCCTAATTTTAAACACCCCTACATGGTCTCAACTATGTTCAAATCTCTCCCAAAACCATTGTTTCCAGGGAGTATATATTCAAATATATTCAATTTTTGGGGGGAGAGAGTATTACTGGCTATGTCCAAATGTAGGTTGTTTCAAAAATGGCTCCTTTTGGTGATAAGATGGGGAAGTCGATTTCCTGGGCTGAACGCAGGAACGGACCGCAAGACAATGGGTAAGTTGGTGGACATAATTAACTCCAATAGCTTGGAATTATGGTGGATATATCATGATATATCTATAGTCAATTATTAGCTGGTTGGTGGTTGAGCCACCCCCTGAAAAATGATGGACTTCGTCAGATTGGATCATCATCCCCAATCTGGTTGGGGAAAAGTTGAAAGCCATGCTCTAAACTACCTGATGGAATCCTTTGGAGAATGCTGGCTGCATTGGCTGGCAGCCTGGATAGCAAATGCCAAGTGGCTGGTTGCGCCAGGAATGGAATGGGAATAGGAAATGGAAGAGAAGAGAATCATCGAAGAGGATAGTAGAAGAGAAGAGTAGAATAGAATTGGAATTGGAATAGAAGAGAATAGACTAGGATAGACTAGATAGAATAGATTGGTCAGATACATAGACAGGCAGACAGACAGACAGACAGACAGAAAGAAAGATAGATAGATAGACAGATAGACAAATAGACAAACAGATAGACAGATTCAATCAGATTCATAGGTAGATAGATGGATGGATGGATAGATAGATAGATAGAACATCCAATCTATGTACCCTCTGGTAATTTAACATAGCTATTGAAAATCACCATTTATAGTGGATTTTCCCATTGAAAATGGTGATTTTCCATAGCTATGTTAAATTACCAGAGGGTATATACTACGTTTAGATCATCCTTTATCCAGCAAAGCATAGGCCTTCTGGACTGAAATCGCCATCCCTGGGATTCCAATCTGGCTCGGGAAAGCTCTCATTGACCTGCCAGGGACCCGAGCCACCGCCCTGGTGGGGCTCGGCTAAGGGATCATCTTCTACTCAACTATTAGGAGTCAATGATCTTGATATAGCCATATATAGCATATATATTATATAGACAAACAGTCCGTAAACCATCAGTTGGGGGATGTTGGGGGATGTTGGGGGACTCAGAAAGCAAAAATCAACCAGTGACTCCAATGATGGACCGTACTCATCGTCGAGTGGGGACTCGCTACGTCCAGCTTTCGTGATCATTACTCTGCTACCACTTAGACATGGTGCCTGAGTGGAAGCCGACATAAAATCAAAGAAACAACTGAATTTAAGGTACGTCTGGATAAATTCAAAATTCCTCCAGAGTATCTTCAACATATTGATAATATCGGTATATAGTATATGGTACCCTATTATGATTAGGATAAATTCCTCTGGATGAAATCCTATTATTATATCAGATCCCAACATTAGGTATATCTGAATAAATTATGATACCCTCTGGTAAACTAACATAGCTATTAAAAATTGTGATTTATAGTGGATTTTCCCATGAAACATGATGATTTTTCCATGAAACATAGGATCATTTCCTCTGGATTCCCCATCTTCAACAGCCCCAAGATATCCCAAGAGGTTTCGTGTTGCCTCCAGCGAATCCACAGCGGCTGAGGCCTAAAGAGCAGGAAATTGTTACAACGCAAGGCCACACTTCAGACTGAAAATGTGGAGAGCCTATAAGAAATAACTTGTTGGTGGTTTCAACCAACAACTCTGAAAAATGATGGAGTTCGTCAGTTGGGATGATGATACTCCCAACTGAATGGAAAATGATCCAAATGTTCCAAACCACCAATCAGAATAAATACTAGCAACATGGAAAACGATATGTCTCAACATCATCCAAAAATCTCCAGGACTTTCCCCCACTTCCTCTGATTCGTCACGCCTCAATCTGTTCGTGAAGCTGCTTCAGCAACTTGACAGAGCTCGGCTTGAAGTCCTGGCTGCAGAAATCCACCAAGAGGGATATGACAACGAAGTGAATCCCAGGGCTGGCAAGGAAAAAAGGTTTAATGTGTACTGCAGCCTTGAACAAGTAGAATGTGTACCAAAAGGCAGTGATGCAAAAGTAGTTGTTCCTGCTGCACCAGTCTGAGGCTTTACTCTCACATGCTCCCTGTGCACGCTTCAGCCACTCTCTGATCTAAGTGCAGAATTCCGTGCAGTACCCACAAATACCGTCATTGAGCAAATATGTGGTTTAATATTCTTAATATATGGTGATAAATAAAAAATGATAAGATTGAACCATTGGATTGCCGTTTTCACCATTCGATTGCCAATTCCCTCCTCTGGCATCTTATCTGGGTGAAGCGACGCCAACCTCAGCTGCGGTTGGCCAATTTCTATGTCAGGCCGTGTCACTCCATCAGGGTCTAGTCTAGAAATAGGCGAAAGTATGGAGATATGTAGCCAAAGAATATCTGGGAGAGCAGCTAAGAAATGGTTTCTGGCTTCAACTCATGCTCAAAACATGAGTCAACTCAACTTACACTATATACTCATCTGGAAATTCAAACAACCTTTGAAGACAATTCAATGTCATCAACCGACGAATTAATCTTGGAGCTCCCCGAAAAAAAAAAAAAAAACATGCCACCCCCGGTTGTTTCGCGCACCTTTCACCAGGCCGTATGTGTGCATTGGATCAAAACCTATTTTCCCAAGCCAATGATCCAACGTTCAACATCTTTAGTAAACTTGGACATACTTGGACGGTTTAATGAGTTGCTCCTCAACTTTGACTAAGAAACCGGACCAAAAGTAAAAGAACTTATTTTCCCAAACTGGAAAGCATACCCAAAGACCCCCTCTCTCTAAACCATCTTCTGTAAAAAAACACATGGGTTTGTCTGAAAATAGGGTACCTCTAAATCCATTAGCTAATCCTCATTTCCCCATTAAAACGTATCATAACTGAGGGGTATAGACCATGACACACCTGGCCTGCTCCCAAGCCACTTATTGGCCAACTGCGGCATGTCTTGCTGCAGAAAGCGCATGACATGTTCCGCCTCAGCTGAGGCGGAATTGGACCAGGGGATCCATGCGAAAATCATGGGTCCCATGCGGAAAAGTATGGAGAAAAATCATGGGAAAACTCAGATCTTAATCTGTAGTTTCGAGTATGTTTGAGCTCATGTTTAGATGAAACTTGTTGGTTTAGGATTGATGAAAGGTCATTAATATAAACCACGGCGCGCAAGGTACAATCCACATCAATGTAGTCTATAAGCCATGTCCGGCTTAGGCTTAAACACTTATGACGTTCAAAAAGGCAAGAAAAGGGATTACCAGTTAATTCATGCAAGGCACAAAAATCATCAAAAATCCGTTACCCTCTGGTAAACTAACATAACTATGGAAAATCACCATTTTTAATGGGAAAATCCACTATTAATGGCCATTTTCAATAGCTATGTTAAATTACCAGAGGGTACACATGTTTTCATTCAGTTGCTTGATTCGAGCGCCGAGCGCTGGCCGTATTTTGTCAGACCCCATCGAAACAATTGAGCCATGAAAAACATCCCTTGTTGTACCGATTGTACTGGCCGGTCAACAGATATTTCCCTTACCCATAGGATCCATGTATGCTATATATATATGGTGACATTTACCATCAATATACCCCAAATGTTAGCATATATACCATACATGGATCCTATGGGTTATGAGTTTCAATGTTAAAATCATTCTGCTCTAAGAATCTAATTAAGGCGTTAATACATGTTAATACTGTAACTTGTAATATCTTGCGACTGTATAACCCACTAGAATCACCCACTAGTCCGCGCTTCTGTATCAATAATCCCCCTGCCATGCCCTGCCAGGCCCCCTACTGTGAGCGTCTTTCGCAGAACCTTAGACGGAGTGGATCCAGAGCTTCAGTCAACATCTAACCAACAACATATGGCGTTATATAACTATAGCGTATAGCTAAATCTAATCATATATATATAAGATTCATCAACATGTTTTTTTCCATCTAACTAACAAGTTCAAGAGTCCATTTTGTTCAGGTGGCTTGATTATGGTCGATTTCTACAACCTCCAAGGAGAGCCGAGGATTTCCCCCCTGTCATATTCTGGTTGGTGAAGCCACGCATATGAACGGACCAGATATCATTGGCATGATCTTAAACGAACAACTGTTCAGTAGTAGCGTGAGCAACAAAGTGTCGATTTCAGTGACAAGCATGAGCTACGAGTCCAATGTTGAAATAGGAGCCTTCCGCAAACCATCAGTGAAGGCCAGGATTTGTTGCGAGGCAACCAGCCAATCAACAAATAATCAATAAATCAATGATTCATCAAAAAAATCATGGATTCTTCAATATCAATGACTTGTTGCTTTGCAAAATGAGCATCAGTGAATCACACACTTCTATTCCAACGAATGGGCTTTTCGGTCATCCTGGGGATTTCCCAGTGACTTGGGATGCAAAATCCCAAAATCTGGTGACTTGGGGATGGTTTATTGATGGGTTTACCACATTAAGATGAAGCCAACTTTTTCCGGGATGACCATCGACGTTTCTTAGTTGGAGGGTTCACAACTTCAGCTGCATGGATTACCAGGAATCTTCCGGTGGCTTCTGAGTCCAGAAAATCGAATCCCCTTTCTCAGCATCATTTCTGATCAAGCTCGATGATCCCGGATGCCCTTGGCGCCAGGACAGGCGCGTTCTTGGAGCCTTTCTTTCCCTGAGCCACGATTCGTGATTTGAGAATTCTCAACCGATATAGAAAGGTATTGAAAAGGTTCAAATTGTCAGGATTTTTAGAGGGACTTTACTTTTCTAAGGGGGTGACTATTGTACTTATAGTTATTATAGAATTATACTTATTATGTACATTCAAAGGGCATGGGACTGCAACTGTGGAAAATGGCTTCCACAATGCCGATTGGCTTGACCATAGAATCAATCGCGTCCCGCCGTCCCGCCTTTTTCTTGAGTGTTGTTGATTCACCCATTGGTTTCATCCCCAATGAATGGTTCATTTCCATTCGAAGATCATTTCCTCATTTTGAGACACACAAAAATTGATCGTCGTTGATTCACCACCCGAAGGACCCGAAGAACCCTCCCCTTTTTTCCTCCCGGTCTTTACTGAAGCTGCGATCGAAAACGCCGTGCGCCTTAGAGGTCTGCTCTCTCTTCAACTGGCGTCTCACGAGGTTTCAATGGATTGGTGGGAAAAGTTACGGTTGACACCTCCACAAAAAACATAGGAAAAACATACCGAAAAACCCTGGCTTGGCCTCTTGGTTTTCCATGGTTTTCCCTTGAACCGAGCCAAAGAACCATGATTTTTCCATGATATTTTTGCCACTTAGATTCATTAAAACCCATGGTTTGAGATGGTTTGTCTAAAATATTCCCGTAGAAAAAGGTAGCGCACATCCGAAAACACATCCGAAAACGCCGCTCGTACACAACGGGGGCTTTTCTTACGATGGGACTCTGCACACTATGCCTCTGGTAATTTGACTATGGTAGCTATGGCCCTCTCAAAATGGTGATTCTTCTGTAGCTATGTTAAATTGCCAAAGATTTAAAAAATAAAAGGTGATTATAAAAGGTTATTATTTATATATATTTATATGATTTCATCATGGTATGAATGGATACGACTCATGAAGCTCACAACCCGGAACCCCAATAGATCTGACAGTCCTACAGTAGCTCGTTTGTAGTGGAACATGTGGAACATGTGGAACATGCCCTACAACATACCCTCTGGTAATTTAACGTAGCTATTGAAAATGGCCATTTATAGTGGATTTTCCCATTAAAAATTGTGATTTTCCATAGTTATGTTAGTTGACCAGAGGGTAGTGCCCTGAAATGCTCGGGTTAATGATCAGTAAATTAACATAGACCCTGCCAGATAGGGGTTGGAAGATTAGTTTCCATGACAAATTGGTGATTTTCAGGGTCTATGTTTATTTACCGGAGGGTCATCATCAGTGTCCCTATTCTTCAATGATTTAAGATGATTTAACATTGCCATTTGGTGGGTATACCCCATGTTGAGAGAAACCCATATGACTGGCATATCCAACGACCAAAAGTTACGATATCCAAAAATGAGGGCAAAAAAAGGTCGTCAGGCGAGGACCCACACTCCACCATCAACTCATGTATTTGAGCATTCATGTTTAGACATAATATGTATAATTACATGACCATATCATATAATATCATATAAAATCATGTCATATAATATGATATTATAATATATTATACATACATGTAATGCTGTTAGTCATGTCAACATCCCTCTACGCACTGGTTGTAGTCACCTCTCCACTGTACGTTCCATACACCATTTTTTCGCTCTCCAAAGATGTATCGTATCATCTCCAACCTACGGTAAATCCTCTTCCAAACGCCAGTAATAAGCATCATCACAAATAGTGGCACACAAACATAGTAAACAGTGGTTGACACACAAAGCACTAATATAACCATAAGATATACCTCGATAAAATGAACATGAGTTTCTATGTCTGTACCATTCTATACCAGTATCTCATATATTACGACATTATATGATGGACATACGATGGTTACCACATCATTCTACCAGGAATTGACCGCTGTTTACCATCGATGGCCCGTCACATTCCCTTTCGGCCTCATGGAGTGACCGATCTGTCACATAGCAGGCGAAGGCCTGCGCCAGTCGATTCATGCCTGGACGAAGTTTTTCGCGATGCGATTGGTGGTCAGATGTTGATGGATTTTCCACAAATTGGGAAAAATGATGTAGGATGATGTAGGAAATCAAGCTCCTGACTTAATATCCAGAACACAAAATGTTCAACAATTAATACGATTGGATACAATTGGTGGATTTTGTTGGGGAGAAAAGTGAGAGACAGGAAGTCAAGAAGCCCAAGTTTGGACCAGCGCCTTTTGCGATTTTTTGGGCCATGGGTTCTGGAAAGGAAACCATATTGTGATTGGAGAGATACCCAATGACTTAAGCTAGATTCCTTTTCTAGGTTTGTCAACTTGTATTATCAATTATCTTTTAGTTTGCTTAAAATCACGTTATAATATATATATATATATATATTATGTATGTGTATATACAGTATATATATATTATATTATATACGATATATTATATATATTATATATATTATATATATTATATATATTAAATTATATACGATTTATAATAAATATTATATAAATTATATATATTATATA
>Ga0126342_10019475_pt1 | contig 11525 bp, 12 predicted proteins | sample Cyp1metagenome_FD_92528 | JGI IMG/M metagenome (GOLD analysis project Ga0126342, IMG submission 92528) | Coral microbial communities from Lord Howe Island, Old Settlement Bay, Australia - Cyphastrea 1 metagenome | ecosystem: Host-associated > Invertebrates > Cnidaria > Coral ... | reverse complement strand
TAAATTAAAAATTATTATAATTAAAAATAAAAATAAAAAATATTTTAAAATTTTAAAATAAAATAAAAAACAATTAAAAACTAAAAAAATGAAAAAAATGAAAAAAAAAACTTACACCAAAATCCTGTGGACACAAAACTGTACCCCTCGATCATTTCCAAAGTTTCAGAATAATTTTGAGGTCTGTGGACACAATTCAGTATCCCCACACTAATCAGGATCCAACATTACACAGATTAGACCTCTTTAGTACAATCTCGGCACATTGGCCCAGGGTGAGTACAAACTTCGAATTCCAGAAGCATTTTGGCAGCACATTTCAGAGCAGCAACTGCGCTTGCACACTGAAGCTGTGGAAAAAGGCTGTTTCAGTGCTGATGCGTTTCAGGTATAGTGTTTTCACACATCTATCACTATCAGAATGTAGAGATTGAACCAACAAAAACATGGTCAGAGCATGTCTAACCATGGTAATCTATGATAAATTATAGCGACCTGGCCCACTTCACCCTAGATGGGATCCATGGATTCGAAATTCGTCATCACAAATCTATGGAATTTACAGGGAGCCCCTGGCTGATGAGACCTTCACTCCCATCAGCTTTCAGCGAAGGGATTGGCTTCACCCAGGTCTTGAGAAATCATCCGGGCTACGACTGGCAGAGACTTGGCATGAATGTTCCAGCTATGGACGGTAGCCAGCTACATTTGAACCATTTAAAAGTACCCTAGGCTATCTGGTTGGTGATTTGGAACATTTTGTATTTTCCCCAATAGTTGGGATGATGATCCAATCTGACTTTCATATTTTTCAGGGGGGTTGAAACTTGAAACCACCAATTAGTTATGATGTTATTTGGGATTATGAACTAACCATAACTAAGCCATATTGGGGAAACCTACCAACCAACTAGTATTTCATGAGGTGGGATAATGGGGTAATTTTGACGGCTCATTTGGGATTAGCTTGGTCATTTTCTGTGGGTGAATGTTGCTAAGTATGCCATATATGGAGAGATGGATGGATGGTTTCTATGATCAAAACTCGACCTAGCAGTGGACGTTCTCCCGTCCCTCACAGCTGCTGTTGGCTTGTGATACGGCCGCTCATGAAATGCTGGGCTGAAGAATTTGGAAGGGATCCCTGTCCTGAAAAAGGATGATCCAGATCGACAAAAATCAGCGGATTCCAACTCCTGTTTTTTTTTTTTGACTGATTTGATCTTATCTAATTAGTCCAAAAAAATAATAAGCCACTTTTAAGCCCCAATTCTTGGGGATATGTTCAGATCCTAAAAGTCCACGTTGGGGTCGCGGGTGCCATAGGAGCGGCAGCACTGTGGGCTTCGACAAGGTCTTTGTGACCAATGCCAAAAGCACAGCCAAAGAGATGAATGCGGCCATCAAGCAAGGCCTTCAACGATGTTCAAAACCCGGGTTGATGATTAGGTGGGGGATTGTAATTTATATATTAATTTATTGTTATTATCCAATATATTGGGGATTATATAATATTATATAATTAAATTAAAATAATCCAATATAGGGCAATCCCTATAAACCAACCACATGAAATGCGTCGCAATTCGAATCCTCAATTCATCTCGATTCCAATGGAGTCATTCCACTGACATGGCCATGACATGGGGTACCCCTTGACAGATACGACTGCAGAAAATGATCGGAATGTAAGGATCGATCAGTGACACAAGCTGAAGAAAAACCACCTTGTAACCAGCTGATAACATTCTGATAACCAGCTGGTGATAACCTTTGTGTCCTGGCGATCACCAGCTCCGGTTATGATTCCTTTGGCTCCCCCGGCGAGGTTTGCACGTGATCCTGACTCCTGCGGTCTACTACTTGGAGGAACCTCTGGCTGCTTGGTGTCCAGAAATGGGGAAGACGCACATTGTGCGGTCATTCAAAGAGGCAAGACGATGATTACCCAGTGGATTTAGGGTACCCTGCACTTTTCAGACACACACACATATATATACATATAATATATATATATATAATATATTATATATATATAATATATATATCATATATATATAATATATAATATAATATAATATATGGTCATATATGACTCATCTAGTTGGCTGCATTCCCAAGCTCTTCATCATTTGGCTGAGGTCATTGACCACCCGAACATCTGCATTTTGGGACTGGGCCACTTGGACATTGCGCCATTATCAGCGAGGGTTGCAAGCTTTGGCCAATTGTTTGAGAAAGTGCAATGGAACATTCCCCGACAAGTTAATTTAAGTTGTGTAAACATAAGTGTGTGTATATATATATTATATATATAACATATGCATGTGATATATATATATATATGTGTGTGCGTAAGTGAGAAATATATTCTATGCACATAAATATAAACAAGAAGATATGTACATGTGTATGTATCTAATAGTGAAATAAATGTATATTTATGCACATGTTTATAATTATACATGCACATATATATATATATATTATATCTAAATGTGATTTTCATTGTGTAATATTGTGTATATATATATATATATTATATGTAACCCAGGCAACCCCGAAGTTCACGAAGCATACATGATGTGAGCAAGTTCACAGGGACGTTAACATCCCCCCCATGACGTGAGCAAGTTCACAGGAACGTCAACATCCCCCCCCCACCCCAAACCCTAAAAAATGCAAAAAAAGGGGTTTCGTGACCAGTTAACTGGGGGCGGCGTTGGGAACTAACATAATTATTGAAAATGGCCATTTATAGCTGATTTACCCGTTAAAAATGGTGTTTTTCTAGTTCGCTATGTTAAATTACCAGAGGGCAATGGTTTTCATTGTTGTTTCATGTTTTTTTAGGATCATCTCTCCACTGGTTACTGATGGTTACTGGTTTCGGTGGGTGTTTTTTTGCCGTTGTCAAGTCGCAGGCTTTGCGACTTTAGTGCCCAAAAAATTGGACATTTTCATTGGCAGAGGCGTAATCGAGGCTGGAGATGTCGATGGCCGTCTTTGGAGAGTTTTTTTCGTCAGTTTCTGGTGGTTGATTTGTGGAAATACATGGATAATCTGGATATATCTGGATAATGGAAATGCTGTATCAATACATAATGGAAGTACATGCACACGGATATAACTGGATTTCCGGACATGATGTATCATTACATGCAACATGGGCATTGTGTTTGTAATATCTTGCAACAACAGTAGCCTTCAGCGACAGCGATGAGACAACAAAACATGGTGATCATGGCGGTGCGATGTGAGCCGCCCCAGCCCGAAGATAGAAATCCATGGACAGCATTTGAAATCTCGGCCATGTTGTTTTCCTTAATGCTGCATAGCCTCCCCGTAGTTTAAGCTGGCAACGGAAATCACCCCTTGATGAATGAATCTGGGATGTTCCCGTCGAAAAGTTGGGATGTTCCACTGCCATGTGCTAGGTGGGTAGAGTGGATGGCGTACGTTTGGCCGGCGTCTTTGTGCAACTCGGGCAGAAAAACACTCGTGACTGGAATGATCCCCGAAGGCATGGATCCCACCCTGAGGCAAGCGGGTCCACTGGCGTCTCCCGACTATTCCAAGGCCGTCAAGGCTCTTGTGAGGCGTGAATCATGCGCCATGTGGCTTGAGTGGTTTGATAAACATTGGAGGACAAAAATGAGTAGACTTGGGTGTACCAAAGTATGAGATATTCATTTCATGTTTAATTATCTGAATAAATAAATATATATATGTGTATACCACATGATACAATATAATAAAATATTTGTTTTGATGATGATGATGATGATGATGATGATGGTCATGATGATGGTCATGATGATGATGATGATGATGCTGATGCTGATGCTGATGATGATGGTCATGATGATGATGATGATGATGATGATGATGATGATGATGATGCGACGTGGTGTTATGTGGCTTCCGTAGCACTTACGAACATGACAACAAAGCGTCACAAGTTTCCGCTGCCATCGACACACCTAGAAGGGAAAGGTCCTTCCTTACGCAGGCATTCAATGATGTTGTGGAGGGAGATAGACATCAGGAAACCTTAATTTTTGTAATTTGGCTCCCTGGTTCGTAGTGTTGCGCTTGGCAGAGGTATTTAGCTTTCAATCAGATCTTCAAATCTCTAAAACCAGACAAAGTTAGACTCTTTGCTTGGTCAGATCGTGAAAGATCACATGTACTGCTGTGACCTGAAAAACTGCAATGGCGCTGAATCTCTAGGAATACAATGCTCCATGTATTTATCCAAAAAATATCACCATGGAGCATTAGGTCTATCTTCCCTCCATGGAAAATTTGGCACAGGTGGGGAGATCCAAATCATCCCTACGAGGGCAACAGCGAAAACCCTGGCTGCTTGGCGGTCGGAGAGGTGATGAAAAGACAAGCTGAAGAATCACAAGCTGAGCAGTTTCACCCAAGTTTCATGGGATTCATATAAGTCCATGTTCCTCCTTCCAACACCAGCTAGGCAAGTACATTTTAAAATTTCATTTTAAGATGTTGGGTTGAGATATCCCCACAAATAGGGAATGTCCCATGTTCATCATGTCTATCCATTGTTTCACCAAACTATTACCCCTATAGTTTGATCTTTTCACTGATGGGTTTCCTCTACCAAAAATCACTCATGACTATGACCTGTGCCTTTGGTTGCAGGCTTCATCTATGACTTCATTGCGCGCGCTGGGGGTCCAGATGTTGAACCAGTAGGCACGGGGCATGGGTATTCAGTGCGCTATTCGGCCCTGCGTCGCTGCTTTTTTGGGTTGGGAAGTTCTGAAGAGTTCACTCTTTGACATTGAATTGTGCATACGTGAGATATTGTAATTTTTGCTAATTAAAGAGAGAGCCATGGCCATGTTTTGCTTGCCATTGTAGTGATTGTTCATGGACTGGCTTGTGAAGCCATGCTTTGGCTGTCCATCCTTTGCTTTAGACTCTGTTGAAGATTATTCATGTTGACAGTTGACATTGGACGGTTCTATTTGATGGTACAATCTATGGAATCTCTTTCCAAAATCCACGTGGCAGACTCAACTGCGGCCACCTTCATATCAGTGGGATTGCTGCCCTGCAGGAGTTGACACGATGCTAGAAGTCAACAATGGCTGGGTCATCACCGACAACACTTGGCTTTGGAAAGCAGATCATTGCGTCCACAGTTCAGGTCAGCGCTTGGAAGGAGAAGACAGTTTTATGATGTTTTATGAATCTGCAGATGAGCAGTGTATAGCAGTGTCAAGTGCATTGATTTCAATGTCATTGAATTGTGTCTTGGGGAGAATGATCCTGTGAGACAAGACTTGCCGCAATTCATTGCTGTGGACAACACAAATCTAGATTGTAGATGATTGCAGTGCGTTTTCACTTCGCAGCAGTAGGGTTTTTTTTGCGGTGTTTGTGTGTGACACTTTTCTCAGTCAGGTGCTCTTTGCATTCCCCAGCGGTACGTCAAACACTGCTTAGTTGTGAATGCGGACAACGTGCCCTTGGACCAAAGGATCGGTAGGTAAGCAGACCGATTATGAATGTTGAATGAATCTGGGTAAATTATAACGACCTCACTGCGACCTCACTGGAACTATGGTTAGTAAGGGAAATCATCCCCAAATGGACTTAATTCAGGTTAGTGAAATATTATAATTTACCCAGATGAATTGCTGAAGTACTGAATGAATGAATCACTGGATGATTTTCTTGCTTCATAGTGAATGAATGTATGGTTAATGGATGGCGATCGTGCTGAGTTTTGTGGATCGGATGGCCCATGAAGTTCCATCTGAGGTGCATATGTACGGTCTTATGGCGGAGCATTCGAATGATGACATCGTGGTTTGGAATGGTGAGCATGGTGACTTTGTTGCGGTGATCGGCGAACCAAAAAAAAAAAACGCCACCTGAAATGAGACATATGACGATAATGGACACAGAAAATTCCAACCATGTCCAATCTGAGAGGTGTGCATTGATTTTTGCTATGGCCAAAGACGGTGATATCATCTGATATTAAGCGGGGTTGAAAGTTGCTGTTACACTCTCGTGACCGATGTGTGCACCTATGCCTGCCAGTTGTCAACTTTGGTGCTTTGCAACCTGACAGTTGAATGCATCTTGGCATTGGAGCACACCTCAGCTTCATGGAAAAGTTGCATTTGCAAGGAAAGACGTATTTCTTCCAGAGCGAATTCAAATACACCATGGGGGTGCACAGCCAGCCAGAGACCTGGGATAACGTTCCTCATGCCGTGACTTGGCAGCCTGTAGATCCTGTAGCTTTTCCGCAGATGTCACCAGATGTCACCAGCTTCCAAGGTCAGCTATAGAGTCAATGCTGAGAATCACATAGCACTGGCCATGGGCATTTATGCTTCTTGGCAAGGGGAGAAACAGTCCTAGGGGGGGCAACATTTGGTTATTGCGGTGGTACTGTATCTAGTAAGTCGAGTACTTGTAGCTGAGTTTCTAGCCTTTTCTAGTATACGAATGTATACGACTTCAATTTGTAAGCCTGGAATTCAGCAAGTCCTATTGCTTTCGGTTGCTATTCCGCGACTTCTAAAGAGATCCCAGGGCTGGATGACAATTGCAGATCTCAGGGCTTGGGCTCAATTGAAACTCTCAGATGGCGTGCCTGAAAATGGGCTTCCACTAAATTCTATTAATTAGATTGTCAGATAATCCCATTTTTTTGATATTTGGTGGATTTTGGTGGTTCATTCTGAGCATTCCAAGAGAAGAATGCGGGGAAGCTGACCTGACAAGTGACTGGAGACATTCCCGGCTTCTGGGCTTTGTCGGTAGGCCCCACCACCAAATCATTGAAATACGAGCGATTGCACATGGTTTTTGTATGATTTATAGTGAATTAATGTATGTTCCACCCCTGCTTGAAAATGGAACCATTTTTTTGTACCGCCTCAAAGTAGGATGGTTGCCAAAAATATGCAGCTTTTTGGGAATCCATATCGGAAGAACGGGCTGGGGCGCCACCACGCTGCTGAGTGCGTTGTGTTGGCCGAGCAAGTGGACGATGACGCCACACCCATGGCCAACGTCGCTGTGGAAGGCAGGGAAATCGGCTGCAGATGTCCTTTCCATTTCTTCAGATGTCCAGTGCTGAATGTGTGACACTCAGAAAAAATGCTCCATCAATTGCTGGACATGTTTCAGTGAATTTCAGTGTTTCGTGCGAATCTTCAATGCGACTCTGCCATCAAATCCATTGGCTTTGGAGGCGGATTGAGTGCAATCGCGGTGGCGCATGAGGATGCCTACATTTGGGGATTCAAGGCCAGGGCCGGCTCCTGGGGCAGCGAGTTTTCTGACGTCCAATGCTGTTCAGGATGTGGCCACCCTGAACTGGTTCCTTGCTTGCAGGGGCACGGGTCACGGGGGTCTGGCATGTGAACTGGAGGGGTAGCTTGAAAAGAGAGGAGCAATTGATCAGAACCGAATTGACTAGTTAGATTTCAAGAGTTGGTGGTAGGATTTTGAGTTGCCTCAAGTGGGGGGTTCCAAGAAGTTTGATGCATACCATTCTACTCATTGGTATTTCATCATCTCTACAGTGGCTGTCCCAAGGAATATGAATTGGCCAAGAGATTCCAAGCTGCGATGCAAGGCAAGGGCTTGGATCCCGAGCCTGCTGTGAAAGGATATGAAAGGTATTTGAATCTAAGATGAAACTCGAGATATGACTTGTCAAACTCTGTCGAACTTATGTTTTCATGGAAATTCATGGAAATTCTTTGAAATTAATGGAAACTACATCAAATTACATCCAAATTGTCATGAAAATGATGTCAAGTCACCCATTTTTTGGGGCGGGTAAGCCATGATACCTGCTGCGAGGCCTGGTCCTCCCGGTCGACCTCATGCCTTGATTCGATGGTTGAGGCTCCGCGATGAGTTCGTTTAAAAAAAACAAAATCTTACATATATCATATATCATATATATACATAATATATATCCCATAGGATCCATGTATGCCATATATGGTAACATGGATCCCATCAATATACCCCAAATGTTAGCATATATACCATACATGGATCCTATGGGTATATATATATTATCACAATAATTTTTATATCCTTTATAATAATTTATTGTACAAAATAATGTAAAATATCAATATCTATATAATTCTTATAATTGATTATATAACTTAATATAGATTATTAATATGATTGTTCCCCACCTTCTAGGTGAGGGTCTCTAGATTTTTGTTTCCCTCTTTCCTTCCTACTTCCTCCTCTTTTTTCCTCCTTCTTCCTCCACTGCGAGCTCTAGATCTTAGTAAGCACTGCTAAACCTGAACCGCCAATTCCAGATCTCAGTGGGCACTGCCGGACCTCAACACATGCCAGCAAGAATATCAGAATCGATGCTAGGTAGAATATTAGAATGAATGCTAGAATAAATGCTAGAATAGAAAAGATAGATGCCAAATAGAATGCCAGAACAGAATATCTGATAGAATCCTAGATAAAATAGTAAATATCAATATTGAAAAAATGTAATATATAATATTTTGATTCCGGTGGTATTCGATATTTATTTTTGTTTTATATATATATATTGGATTATTTTGGATTGATAAATGAATTTTATAAAGAATTTGGATATAAATAATTAAATTTATAAGATTGATTGTATTATTTGTTATTTAAAAAATATTTAAATTATATTTTATTTATTTTAAAATTAGGATTATTAGGATTTGGTATTTTAAAAATATTATATCTATTATTATTTTATATTTATATTATATAATTTATATTGAATTGAATAATAATTATTAATTATTTAAATAATGAAATATATTTGATGTTTTTTTTTGGAAATATATTAAATTAAAATTAATATAAAATAAAATTATATTTAAAAAAATATATATTAATATATGGAATATTATTATATTTTATTTATAATTTTAGTTTTAAAAAAAAAATATTTTAGAATTTTAATTTTTTTTGGATATTTTTATAATGAATATTTTGGAATTATTATTATATAAATTATATATTATATTTGTTATATTAATTACCGGGATATTTTTATTTTATTTTTTATGTTTATAATATTTTTATTAGTTTATTTTTGGAATATTTTTATTTTATTTTATAAATTAAATATTATATTTTTAACAAACCGGGATATGTCCGAATAATATTTGCTATATATATAACTAAAATCCATTATTTATATATTTATTTTTTTAAAAATATTATATTTTTTAATAATATTTAATTTATTATTGTTTTATATAATTGAAATTATATTAATAAATATATAAATTTTATATAATAATAAAGGAAAAATAAATAATTATTTTGTTTTGTAAAATTTTTATTATGATATTTATATATTTTCTTATTGACAAATTTTTTGGTATTTTATTTGACATATTGTCTGGTATTTTATCTTATAAATTTTTTAAGATATTTTCTGACATTCTATTTGATATTTTATTTGATATATCTTCTGACATTCTATTTGTTATTTTATCTAACATATCTTCTGACATATATTCTGATATATTTTCTGGCATTCTATTTGATATTCTATTTGGCATATCTTCTGATATTTTATTTGACATATTTTTTGGCATATCTTTTGGTATATCTTTTGATATATTTTCTGGTATTCTATTTGGTATTTTATTTGGCATATCTTTTGATATATTATTTGGTAAATCTTCTGATATTATATTTGATATTCTATTTGGTATATATTTTGGTATTTTATTTGGCATATTTCATGGTATTTTATCTGGCATAGATTTTGGTATTTTATCTGGTATTTTATCTGGTATATTTTCTGGCATTCTATCTGGTATATCTTTTGACATGCTATCTGACATATTTTCTGGTATTTTATCTGGTATATCTTCTGATATTTTATCTGGCATATCTTTTGGTATTTTATTTGGTTAATGAGGTCCAGCGGTGCACACTGAGTTGGGCAGCTCGCAGGTTGAGGTCCAGCGGTGCACACTGAGTTGGGCAGCTCGCAGGTTGACGTCCAGCAGTGCGCATTGAGCTGGCAAGTTGGCGAAGAGCTTGGCGACGAGTTGGTAAGGTTGGCAAGGCGGAAGTGGAGGTGGAAAAGGCGGAGGCGAGGAGGAGGACGAGGAGAACAACTAGTCGAGGAGGAGGAGGAGGCGGAGGAGGAGGTGGAGGCAGAGGAGGAGGAGGGCATGTATTCTGATAAAATCTAATAACCCTTACCTGACAAATGGAAAAATATAAATCTAACATTTATTTCAATATAATTATAAAAGTAATTATTTTAAAGATAATTATAAATATTTATATATATATATTTAAATTATTTTATTTCGAATGATCCCCACCATGATATTTATATATTTTCTTATTGACAAATGTTCTGGTATTTTATTTAATATATTTTTTAACATTCTATTTGATATTTTATCTGACATATTTTCTGACATATAATTTGGCATATTTTTTGATATATTTTCTAGTATTTTATCTGATAAATTTTCTGGTATTTTATCTAATATATTTTCTGGTATTCTATTTAATATATTTTTTAATATTTTATCTGACATATTTTTTGGTATTTTATCTGGCATTCTATTTGGTATATTTTTTGGTATATGATCTGGTATATTTTCTGAGATATTTTTTGATATTTTATTTGATAAATTTTCTGATATTTTATTTGACATATTTATTGGCATTTAATCTGGTATTCTATTTGGCATATCTTCTGGCATATTTTTTGGTATTTTATCTGGTAAATTTTCTCGCATTCTATTTGGCATATTTTTTGGTATTTTATTTGACATATCTTCTGGTATTTTATTTGATATATTTTTTGATATTTTGTTTGGTATATTTTTTGATATTTTTTCTGACATTTTTTGTTATTTTATTTGGTATATCTTCTGACATTCTATCTAACATTTTTTTTCATATTCTTCCCGTTGACGTCCGGCAGTGCCCATTGCGATCTAGAACTCGTCGTTGAGGTCCGGCAGTGCCCACTGGGATCTTGAGCTCGCAAAGGAGGTCCGGCAGTGTCCACTGGAATCTGGTGTTCGCGGTGGAGGTCCGGCAGTGCCCATTGGGATCTTGAGCTCGCAGTGGAGGTCCGGCAGTGCCCACTGGGATCTAGCGTTCGCGGTAGAAGTCCGGTTGTGCCCATTAGGGTTTAGATTACGAGGAGGAGGAGGATGAGGAGGAGGAAGATGCGGAGGAAAAAAAAGGAGGAAAAAAAAAAGGAAACCAATTTTGCTAAAATCTAATAACCCTTATTTAGCAGCTAAAATTATCTATATTAATTAAATATAATTATAGAATAATTAATCTAAATTAATATATTAAAATTATAATTTATTTTTTTTATAATTTAATTTAAAATAAAAATTATGTTATATATATATTTTATTATTATTTTTTATTTTTTATTAAAAATATATAATAAATAATAATTTTTTTTTCAAATTAACAATATCCCTTTTCAAAATTATATTATT
>Ga0126342_10019474_pt1 | contig 11525 bp, 11 predicted proteins | sample Cyp1metagenome_FD_92528 | JGI IMG/M metagenome (GOLD analysis project Ga0126342, IMG submission 92528) | Coral microbial communities from Lord Howe Island, Old Settlement Bay, Australia - Cyphastrea 1 metagenome | ecosystem: Host-associated > Invertebrates > Cnidaria > Coral ... | reverse complement strand
TTCTATAATTAAATTTCCCGACTCCGCGCGGAATCGGAACCCGGAGGAGTACAAAGGTACGGTATTTTACCGTACTTTTGTACTCCTGGCTCCGTTCTATAATTCTGGCACCCGCTGTACACTATCAAAATCTGATCTCCCTTTCGACACCAACCACCCGAGGTTTTGGGCCAGCCCTTCCCCATTGCAGCTGTGCGACGCAGGTGCTGACCTGGGAAACCCTAAAGGAATGCCTCGAAAATCCTCGAAAAACGCAGAAAATAAATGGATAATGAATGAAAATGGTGCACAGATATTCTGATACAGTATAATCTATATCTGTTTGGCGGCATGAAAAAGGCTTCGGAAGCCACTATTGGGTTTAATATATAAGATCAGGGCAATGGAAGTATCCACAGAGAGGTCTGAAACAATCCGCATGGGAATTACTGGAATAATTAGGGACATGGTTTTCAGCAGCCATCGACTTGAATTATAATCTATATAAATATCCACTACACATCAGAAACCTAACCTAGAGTGCTGGAAAATTCCATAAAAGTACAAAAAATGATATATTATATAATGAGTATTTTTGAGCCAGTGAGCCCAACTTTCAATGGTGTTCAAAACACAACTGGTGAAACAATGTATGTTTACTACACTAGACGTGTACACAAAAAGATGGCGCATTACCCGAGATGGGCACGTTGACAATGGCATTTGCCATCAAGCAAATTGGGGATGTTGCGACCCATTTTCGGGGCATCATACGCCCCTTTCGGCATACGCCTAATCCTTTCTTCCCATGCCGGCCTGTGGCGACAGCGGCCCCATGTGGCAATCTACGAAGTTTTATCAGCTGCTGTGACCTTCACCATTCAGGGACTTCATCCCGCTGCAAGGCTGCTGAAATGGGCAGCAGAAACTTGGAAAAATTGCTGCAGAAATCACTCCCCAGTAATGATGGCAGCCTTCTATATGTCATGATGGGTTGTTGCGAGTGAGAAATTCAGACTGTTTGCAGTCTTGCCGCACGTCTCTGTTCTTGAGAAAGAATCAAGGCAACCGCAGCGACAAGTTGCAGACCGAACAGCCATAAGCCCCTTTAGCTGCTTTCTCAGCCGCAAAATCCCTTGGTTTATCATAAATATCCCATATGCATCCATATGCTCCATATGTTCATAGCAGCTTCTGGATCAAAAATTGTGTTGGTGGAGATCAACCACCATGGTTTCTGTTAGTCCCCCAGTCGTGGGCCCCATTTACTTGGGCAGATTGCCACCATTCACAAGTTATCCAGTTGCTAATTGTGGCGATCCAAGTAAACATGTTCTGGGGGTGTCATGTCTCAGAAACCCAAAGAACAGCACGTTTTTTCAGGTCCCAGGACCCTTCCACCCCCAAGTGCGCAGGGGGTGGGCACCTCAAGTAAGGCCCCCAAAGGGCTGAAGCGCAAGGAGTTGAAAACAGCATAGTTGGGATGTGTCTTTGCCTCGGAGCAGCTCTAACTTCGGAAGCTGGTGATGGCCACTTCGGAGCACATAGGTTCTTGGGTTGCCGTCTAGCCATGCAATTTTTCAATGTTGGGATGACACAAACATTGCCAGGATTGCAACGGTAGGGCCTGGTGTCAACTTGATACGCAACGAGATGGTTCATACAAAACCGCATTTTGGGACAAAACATATGATTCATACGATATTATCGATATTAATAAACTGGATTGTCGTGAGAATTCATGGAATCTATAAACAACTATACTACAAATAGTCACCAAGCCCCCAATGGTCTTGAATGTTGACCTTGTTGACCCCCCGTTCACCTTTTCCATCTTGGACGACCAGCCAGAGCTCGCAGGAACCAATGGAACTTTGAGGCTCCACACATTCAACATGCCCTCCATGATGCCCCAGGAGTGTAGGTCAGAGCTATAAGCAATCTGTGCGCCGGATGTCTCACGAGTGGAATTCTCAGTGTCTTGGGGAAACAAAGGGCACTTCACTGATGGATCACTGGCATACTGGGACCTGGTGACCTGGACTCAACAAATTCATCTGAAACTCTGAAACGATCCAAAAATTCTGCCATTTTGAGCACACGTAAATAGACCCTGGCCACCAAGGTCGCCTTTGGGACCAAACTCACGAGGGTCAGGATCACCAGCGTCCGCCTGCGTAACGGAATGTACTCATCTTCCAAGTAGATAGGGAGTCCGAAAAAAATGGGTTCTGCAGTGAACTAAGGTAGAACATGTTTACGTTGTTCAATAATTGCCAGGTTTCCAACTGTTCAATCTCTTTGGGGGTTGCCACAGGGTTCCTAGGGAAAAGAAAAAGGAAAGTCAGATTATTATCAAACTCTATACAGGGATGACATATTTGACTGGTCCATTGTCCATTTTCGGGGGACCCTATAGAGCCTTACATCCAAGATTGATCTACACACTAGGCGCTACATCAAGCGACAACATCCACGAAGGGGCCTGAGCTGCTCCTTTTTTTGAGTGGCCAGCACCCGCAAGCAGTAGGGAAGGGCAAGGAATGCAAAGGTCAAGGCCGACAGGAACCACGTCGGGGCATTCCAGACCTGATTGGTGGCGCTGCCTGAAAAACATGAGTTGCGATACTTGTGAATATCCCACGCAAATCGCCAGTTGAAAAATATACTTGAAATAATTACAAACCGGTATTGGACCTGCGGACCCAATCAAGACTGCAACAGGATAATCTTCCGATTCAATTGCAAAAAATCTAGAAATTGGACCTCTGAAAATCGCCCTTGTGGTTCATCAGTGTGGACTCGTGATTTTCCTTGACCACTTGTTTCTTCCCACTAAATAAATGGTTCAACGTCTTTTCTGTTGTTGGACCCACGTTTTGCAGGTTGACGTAATTTTGTAAGCCATATTTACCATTAGAATAAATTCTTCATGAGAAATAGATATAAATTAGTAATTATCCATTTCAAGCCCATTCGAATGAAGAAATCTCAAGCCTTGAGATAATCCCATCGGCGCCTCGGCAGAGGTGGGAAACCAGGCCTCGCACCGTCAGGATTTTCCGGGGGCGCTGCTCAGGTGGATTGCAGTCAAACCAAGCCATGTCTTAGTTTGACCATGGTTTACCTTGGTGTACCTGTCAGAGTGCCAAAGTGTGGCAGGTCCAACTTCAGGACCTGGCCTAGAGCCGTATCACTGCAGTTTCTTCCGCAAGATGATTTGAATGAAACCGTGTCCATGTGTTTGGATGAACTTTACAACCCATTTAAATCATGGTGGTAAACAAATCAATGTTCTCCTCACTTTCGTGTTCGCGTGTCTTCTCAGAAGGGTTTTGGACCAATGGATGTGCTTTGGCTCGTGCATGAGTAGATGGATTTCTATACAACATAGCCACATACGTAGGCAATTGCATTCATACTGAGATTCGTTATACGTTATAGACGCATGCCTCGTGGTTACTTGAGTGACGATTCCAGTAGCTGCTAAGTACCTACTAGTATATGGTGAGGATGTCCCCAAACTAAAACTATCGCACCCGAGGACGGTTGTGCGACTACTAAGCCGCCAGCATGATCACTATCTTAGCACCCGGCACGTGCCAACCCTCACTAACCGCATTATTACAGCAAGGGCGAAATACCCAAGGGTTAGACGACCATGTTCTAGTCTAAATTCCAGGGCGTTTCTCAAGACTGGAGTACCCCCTATGACCATTGGTTTTCCCGTTAAAAGTCACCAATGACTTGCATGATTGGATCCATTTATATATATATATATACATGTAATTATTATATAATATATAGTTATATATATATATATACATACTGTGTACATATATATATATGAGAAAGCTCCATTTCTCGTTGATCTTTGAAAACCATCATGAAACGCAACAGTCGCCTGAAGCATAAAAGTGGAGATGAAGCCGTGCCAAAGCGCCGTGGGCCAACCACCTTGGAACAGTTCATGCAGTGCTGCCTTGATTCCCAGTTGGGATCATTGAAATCCCCTAACATTACCCCCATATGGGGATGGGTCAAAACCTTGTACCCCTGTAGTTCACATCAAAATAGCTGGGATTTATGGATGTTCATCCCACTAAAAATGTATCCTATAGGTATTGACCCATACCCATATCAGGGCATTGCATCGACATTCCAATGATAGGAAAGGTCGCCCCACAAACCAAGGCCAGGATGCTGTATGCCACATCCACATAAAGGAACCTCGGTGCCGACAGCGGCCAAGGTCATCGGACCATCAAATTGTGTGTAGTTCCGTTTCCACCGTCATATCCCCCCCCCCAAAAAAAAAGAAACATTTAAAACGGTGATGTTCCCCAATTCCATATATTTGGGTTATGAGTTATAGGTTCACCAAGCACAAAGGATATTCCGTTTCAACTTTTTGCCCCTGCTCTCCATCAGCGGAATCTGTGTCCAGGCAGCATCGGCGAAAAGATCAACAACACCACCATGTGTAGCGTCCAGTAACTCATGACTCTTGGGACCACAAACTCCACCCTGGGATCGGAGCAAAGGGAGGACATCCCAAAGGAAATCCATGGCAGTTCAAAAAAAATGAAATTCGCCCAGCAGGTCAAATTGACGGAAATGCTGTAGCAGGTAATGAGATTTGCTACAAGTCATCCAATTCTTGGCAAACAATTCGCTTTTTCCAAACATATTGACCTGTTGGAATTTCAGTTTTGACTGTCAGGCCAGGTCCCTTTTCTGAAAAAAAAAACATAACTCCTTCCGCTGCATCATGGCTTTAACACCGTGATATTGCAACCCCGGGGATTTCCAGCAGTTGTTCTTCCCCCTTCAACCATCACAAGACTTAGTGCGAAGATTTTGCATCCCTTGAGCCTGGTAGCCACCCTTTGGTAAACAAAGTCGAAGCCAAATAGATTAGAAAAGTGACCATCAGCTGTTCGAACATCCTGGGATGACATGTTTCCCTTCCACTCTGAGCCCTTTCACTGTCGACACTGCCCGTGCCCCTCTTCAGCATCACCCAGGAACGCATTGTCCAGTCTCTCTGTGCCTTTCCGCCTCGGAGAAAAGTTGAACATAGACCAAAGAGATGCAGACTTAAGTAAATTCCAGTGAAAAGAATGGTCAAATACTTTAGGCTTTCAACCATCCTTTCGGTGCAGGATTTCGCAAGCATCCACAGTACCTCCCAGAGAAAGTCGAACCTCCGTTCATATAGGACTACCGGCAGCTATTCTTATATATATATATACATACATACATATATACAGTATATCCCAAAAAATCACCATTATGTCCCCATCTATGGTTGGTCATATACAAATAAAAGTTTATGAATTATTATAGATATCACATCCATTGCCATCCACTCGTATCCATGAAAATTGGCTCTTCAATGGGATCCCATCCCCCATTCGCCGTCCAAGTCATCCAAGGTGCTGCCCCAGCGTGGTGGTGGTGTAGGCAGCCACGTAGCCGGAGATCACGAAGAAAGCACCCACCACCACATTGATCTGCGGGCCCCCCAAGAGTATCATAGTTATACGGAGTGGAATCCATATATTCCTCATAAGCCCAACAGTTCGCCAAGTGAACTGTTGGTCAACTTAGCTGTCTAGGAGGCCCTTCCCTTGCAAAAACGATCTATGATCTATTTTAAGTTCAATTCCCAAATGTCGGCATTGGATAATTGGATTTTACTAAGATCTTTAATGTATTTGGAGGGGTTCTAAAGTTCGAAAAAACTCTTTGGGCTGGGAAGTGGTGAATAGCGTGCTGGTGGAAGCCCATTTACAAAGCACTTATTAAGTGGCATGAACCTCCAAGGAGGTCCTATTTTTGCGGAGGATTGAACCAAGCACATCTGGTCTGATTTGAAAAGAATGCACCGTTGCAGTCGAACTTCATGAGTCACTCAGCTTCCGGAGATCAAATCACCGCCCTTCCAAGCCACCAGTGGTCTTACCGAGGCCCGCGAAAGTTGACAGACTGCCGTCAGCAAGAAGGCCCGTCCCGCTTCAATTCTGACAGTATTGGTGTCAAAAAGATGTCACTAAGGCAATGTGCAAAAACAATGATGTTTCCCCATCATCTTACTGGTGCTTAGTTCGCAGGGAATTTTCGGGAATGATCCCACTAAATCACTATGAATCATCCCAGCAACCCCCAGCAAGCCATCCAGCAACCCTACGTTTTTTTCATGCCACCATCCCTCAGAGGTCCTGCGTGATCATGCGCAGGAGGAAAGGGTTCTTGGTGGCGGTGTGAATAAAGTGACCGCTGGCGATGTAAGCAATCAGAACAAACCTGGCAAGTTTATGGCGACCAAAAAACGGAAGTCTGTCTGATCATAGGAGTTTACCCTCTGGTAAACTAACATAACTATGGAAAATCACCATTTTCAATGGGTAGATCCACTATAAATGGCCATTTTCAATAGCTATGTTAAATTACCAGAGGGTAATAGGACAGATCAAATTTGAGGGTACCCCATTTCCGGACAAACCGAAATTTGAGCAGCCTGAAATGCAAACGCAACATCATGCCTTCATACTGAACTATACTGGTTGATAGGTATCCCTATTCTGGATTCTAATTATCTCCAATGAACCTGACAGTACAACCATATATACCTTATATTTCCTTGTACACCCCACCATTTCATCACCAAGCATATGTGCTATTCATAACCCATATCTGATGGTATACCAAAACTGGTTAAATCCCCATGCATCAAACAGTTGGGATGGGATTTTTTTATGCTATGTCCAGCATCTAATAAAACTCCAAAAAATAACAGTGGTATATAATCACAATATAGATTAATATAGTGAAAGCCGGATGTAATCAAAATAAGATTACTATTTGAATGAGCCACCCACATTTTGATGTTTTGGTGGACCCCTAGAGTCTGATTCTTTTTTTCCCAGCGACTGAAGAATTGAGCAGTGACTTGCACCAAAACGATTCCCTTGTGTTTTGTTGGGGATCATATGGGGCTTTCCGGAAATGGAAGTATCTCCAAATCATCCATGTTAATAGGTTAGAAACCATCTAGCTATTCGGGTACCACCATTTATGGAAACCCTCATATGAGATTTGCGTTCATGAATTCCAAGTATTGAGGGCCTACACAATTTGTCAGGCCTCAGGCTGTCCAGCGCACCAATGCGTGGCCCTTTGCCGCTGGTCGTGACCTCAGCTAACTTGCTCTCCGCCTCGCGTAAGGCCTGCGGCAAAGCGGAGACCTTGGGAGATGACCCCGAAATTGAAAAGAAAAATCATATCGAAGATGCTTTTTAGTATAGGATTCCACTTGTCTATCTTTTTGGGAGGTTACTAGAATTGCATGTCTTGGCTAACTAAATATATTCGTTGATCAGCGAAGAATTTGTTACCCCAGTGTTCACTTCTAAGAGTAAATCATAAACGGGGGTTGCCCAAGAATGGGGCTGTCCAAAAATGGTGATATAACACAAACCAGTTTCTGTGGATATGTCCTGGGATGTAGTTACAGCAAGCAAAACAAGAAGATCGAATATTTTTTAAAGATTGTTTTTTAACGTCTCTGCATCTATTTGGGGGTTGATACTTACAACTGAGGGCGTATTTGTGCGAGCTGGATTTTATCCCATCCCGCGATAATTTGTAACTGGGATATATTAACATCTACTGTAGATTGGAACATGAAGGGATAGAAGGCTATTTAGGCTATTTACATGCACGTTTAAATAATCACATCTCCAAAGAACAATATGCACTCAGGTGGACTGGAATCAAGAGATTCGTACGGCTTGTTGACTGTGTTGACTGTGTTGACTGTGTGCAAGGAGCCCTTGAACCACGGAAGGGGGAAATCATCAGGCTCAAAAGGAAGCATCAGGAGATCTGCAACCTTCTGCTAATCCTGGCTTGCTGGAAACTGCCCCAGCTTGCTCAAAGATTTGCAAAAAAAAAACATTGGCATTTGAAAGTTTGCCAAGATTGCCTTTGAGGCTAGATGGACCAAAAAAATCCATTGGATGTCTATTGAAAATCGGATGAACTCCACATTTTCCCCATGGGTGGCCGTCAATTTCCATCTGCCTGGGACTGCTTCCAGGAACCACCGTAGATGACGCCCATGGCAACGCACAAGGCCACTGTCCCCATGGCACCACCTCCAGGTTCAAGCCAAAACATGGCAAGCTGGAAAAATCCTGAATCAATGGGGTTTGAATGGCATCATCTACAAAAGGATGCTGTTCCATTGCCATGTTTACAGAAGTGTACTTTAATTGAGATGGATGCAAAAAAACTACAGTATATACAAGTTCCTTATTGATGAGGGGAGACTGAATCAAAATCATCAAAACTGAGGGCCCAAAAAAAACAGTCTTTCCTTTGAGGGCATTCTTCGGTTGAATAAGACTGTGTAGGTTTCCGTGGTTTTCACGAAAGCCTGCATAGTCCCCACTTGCGATTAGCGGAGGTTGCTGTTTCACTAGGCTTGTCACCATGATCTGGCCCTTTTTCCAGGACATTCTTGGCATCACATTTATCCCGACATCCGTTCTGGCCACAAAGTACCGACTTGGTCGCATGAGTTTGTCCCCATTCTTCGGGGTACCCCGAAATCCGAGCATGTTTAAATCGCCCCTTTGCTCCCACAAAAAAAAAATACCGTAGCTGGCTAGGGGAAGTACCTCCCCGGTGTTCGGACAAACGCATATCTTGAGAAAATAAATAGCCAAAAGACAATGGTGTCTAATTGAGAGATTATCACACGAACTTAATCATGATACACCACCATTTGATTGGGATTGTTTGGAAATTACCATGCGCTATTGTCGTAAGCATCGTAAGCCAGTTTCAAAAGAATCCTCATACATAATTAGTGGTGATATGAGTATGGGTCAAAACTAGATGCCAGTAAAATTGCATAGTCCATACTAAAACTGAACAGAATCTGCGTCTCAATTGCTGACCCGTATGGCCAACAACCATTTTATTAGGATGTTTTGAAGGCTAAGATCCGTTATTGCAGTAAACCAGTTTCGTAAAAACATGAATTACATGTTAAACCATACAAAGGTTTCCTAAAATACCCCCATCTATTTTCATAGAATTTTCCATTGTAAACCATCCATTTTGGCGATCCCCCCATTTGAAGAAACCCCCATCCCCATCATGCCGAAAAACCACCGCCTCCCCCGAGGGAGCTCGCTTCTCCAAACGCTGGGGCCCAAAGAGACGAGCTCAGCACCTGAAATCGTGGAGAAAATCCCGTTTTCCATAAATAAGAAGGATGCATAAACCATTAGTTGGGATAAATGAACCTTGGATGATTGTCAATAATTGGAAATTTACTGTACCCCAGTTATTTTTTGTTAATAAATTTGGTTCTAGTATGGTTTTGAAACAATCTACTGTAACTCGGAAACACATCCAAATACAAACCATCGTACTCCAAATCCATTTTTTCAGTGGTTACATGTCAAGTTTAAATAGGTAAAGTACATTGCTGTATCTGGGAAAACAAATCGGTTGTTTTTGGAAAATCCACTTGGCTTTCGGATGGAAAGTGAGAACACATTTAGGTTCCTATGTTTTGATTTATTTGCATGTGTTTGCTTCTTTGGGGACCTAGTTCGCCTTTTGTAAGGGATTAACCACTATTTCACAACAGAAAATAATTATAAATTCTTACAAATTGACAACAAACAAGATTGCCGCAAATGTCGGGCGCTCTATCTGTAAACGTGTGATGACATCGCCACTTCAGATTGAAGGATATTTTAAAATATGCCCGAACAGACCCTCCAACCATCTGAGCTGTCCGCACCAAAGCTGCGCCCAACAGCAGAGTTCCCTTCAATTTTCTCATCACGGACGGCATGGGAAATAAAACAAATATCCATAGGGTGATTTGTCGCCATGAATTTGGTGGATCTGAATTTGGTGGATCTTTGGGATTGCATAACTTACTTTTTTCTGAACCAAACTGCAGTCCCAATTTCACAGGTATCTAGCTCAGAAAATTGTCAACAGAGTCTACTCAAAATTTTGCGCTGCACGGTTTCAAGTTTCAACCAAAACGGTCAAAAGAACAAAATCGAAACAAAATCAAACCAAATCCAATACAAAATGACACTCCACTCATTAATTTTATCGAAACAATGTGTATTCAGTTGACATCAAGCATGAGACGTGTCATTCCCAAATGGATTCCGCCAATACACCATGAAAAAAAAAATGAGTGGCAGGAATCTAAAACAAAGTTTGAAACAAACGTTGTGGAATCAGTTCTGAATCAGGTGATGTGAATTTTGGGGTTCATTTGTGCGATGTTGGGCAAAACATCGATGAATTTCCACCCGTTTTTGGGCATATGGACGTTGCCGGGTTGATTTTCCAGAGAAACGACTAAAAATTGTTTGAAAACATTAAAAAATAAGTTTCGGTGGTATCCCCAACAGCCGCAACGTTTTATTTTTACCAATTTTTCTGCAGCATTCTGCGAAGCCAAGCGCTGGAAACACCTCAGCGTGCTCCAAAACCTCCCAGACCTTCTCCGAAACCTTCTCCAGAACTCTGCACCAAAGCCTCCCGGAGCCTTCTGCAGAACCTTCTCCCAAACCTTCTCCGGAACCCTGTTGAACGTAACCTGGCTCTGAAGCAACGCCTCCCACACCTTCTCCGGAACCTTCTCCGGAAATTTTTCCGGCCTGTTGAACCTGACCAGCTTTGCACCAAAGCCTCCCAGACTTTCTCCACAACCTTCTCTGCACCAAAGTTTCCCAGGCCTTCTCCGGAACCTTCTACGGAACCCATTCAACCTGACTTGGCTTTGCATCAAGGTTTCCTGGAACCTTCTCCGGAACCTTCTCCAGAAGCCTGTTGAACTTGACCTGGGTGGCCTGCTCCTTGCCCCCTATGACATGCAGTCTGGTTTTTGTTTCTCGATTTCCGGACGAACGTATTGTGGCTGATGCCTATGCTCGAGAGCTTCTGAGAGGCGTAGCCCGATTTCTTTGGCAGGGTTGAATTTGGTCTTGAATTGCCCAATGCGGCATGTTTTCCATAGATCAATGCTGCCATAATTCGTTTCATTGCGGACGTCAGTCGGCTTTTTGGTGGAGTCACCGTTTTCCGCTCTTTTGCAATTTTTTTTGTAGTCCGTTGTGGTCTGTTGGCCCTCTTTGTTGGTTTTGTGTTGGGCCCTAGGCCCTTTTTTGTTGTTTTTGACGGTGCTTCGGTACGTTTGCTCTGTCGGCGTCGCTTGCGCGATGGTTTGGCCAACTGACCCAATCCTTTTGAGCAGTTGCTGCTTTCAAAGTTTCCCTGTGCATTTGCGTCGCTGCTGAATTAGTCGTGTTTGTGTTTGTTGCATCTTTTTGTATAAAGGACCGTGCCACAGAGCATATCGGCCACAAAAACATTTTGTTCCCGAGAGCGTCTGAGCGCAGGGTTCTTCCAATAGTGGGGGTCTGTAAAACATCTTCTCATCTTCACATCTCATCTTCACATCCTCTCATCTTCACATCTGCTCATCTTCACATCCT
>Ga0126342_10019473_pt1 | contig 11526 bp, 9 predicted proteins | sample Cyp1metagenome_FD_92528 | JGI IMG/M metagenome (GOLD analysis project Ga0126342, IMG submission 92528) | Coral microbial communities from Lord Howe Island, Old Settlement Bay, Australia - Cyphastrea 1 metagenome | ecosystem: Host-associated > Invertebrates > Cnidaria > Coral ... | reverse complement strand
GAATAACATACAATATATATAACATTTAATAATATATATATATATTATATATAATATATAAAATATAAATAATATATATATAATATTTAATATAAATAATATAAATAATATGAAAAAATATTTTATATGAATAACATATAATATATATAACATTTAATAATATATATATATATATAATATGTATATAATATATAATATCAATATATAATATCAATATATTAAACTTTTATATAATATATTATAATATATTATATTTTATAAAAATAAATTTTAATAGTATTATATATATAATATGCATTTTACGGGGGGTCACACATCGCATCTTGGTGGTGACGTAGTGGCTGACGCTAAAAGGTTATCATGATGCTAAGAGGCAGAAGCCATGCGCAACCACTGCTCCTGGTGGAGATGGATGGATAGGTGGTTAAAGGATCACTACCCTTTTAAGATAGGGGGACGTACCCTAAATGTAAGCTACATTTTAGACGTATTTAAGGGAGAGGGGGTAATAATTGTTGACTTTCACTTATTTTTCAAAGCACGCTCCAATTGCAAACTTTCATATCAAAGGTTGGCTACGGATGATTTGCAGAAATGGAAACACTGTTTTCCGACTCTGTTTTATATGATTTTATCTGGGGGTTCCCCTCTGGTAGTTCCAGCTAAGTAAAACTTCCCAAAATTTATTTTGGGTTTTCAAGGGCCTTTCTCCTTAACTCTATCCCAAGAAAAAGATGTGGTGGGTGACTCAAAACGTATGAAATGATCATATGACTGGGGGGAATCAACATCCACAAAATAATCACAAAATCATGTCCCCAGCTATATTTTTGGTACCTTAGGGTAGGGTACCTTAGGGTAGGGTGCCAGAGTTTTGACTCATAGCCATATGGGTATGGGTCAAAATTGGGTACCCCAATAATTGGATGGTTACTACTAAAGATAGGCTTATGTCTCTGAGGTCCCCTTGGTCTTTAATTTTGACTCATAGCCGTCCGCTTTTTGCGGCTCCTGTGTCTCTGGCTCCAGCACTTCGTAAGCCTTCGCCAAGTCCGCGAAGTGAGTGGGGGCGCCGGGGCGCAAGGCGTGCAGCAGCAGGTGGCCTCAGGTGGTGCCACAACCGGTGACATGTTGGACACCAATGGATAAGAAATGCTAAAAGAGATTGCTACCCTCTGGTAATTTAACATAGCTATTGAATATGGCAATTTATAATCATTTATAGTTGATTTACCTTTGAAAAATTGTGATTTTCTATAGTTATTTTAGTTTACCAGAGGGTAGATGACATAGGTGTGAAAAATCAATCATAAATCATAAACCATTAGCACACTAACATGTGGCTGATAATGTTGATACATGGTTATTGTGATAAACCCAGTTTAATAAATCATGGCCATCCATCGCCTAAATCACCATTTTTACAGGTGGTATAAACCATCCCCAAATGGTAGGTTTATTCTTTGGTTTACCACATTATTGAACGGTGAATGACCAGTATTCTCAACGGGCGAGAATTCTATGGATCTATCTATAGGAATGGTTCATCACACTGATTATCAATTAATAACGTGTAGTACTGGTTAATGATGGATATAATGTTGCCCAACCGTTCATATCCGTTCACAGTAAATGATATGATGAACCCAAGAATGAAATATCCCCTATGACTGGGTTCCCTGCATGAATCTGATCATGTTTACCCCCAAGTTTTCTGGTGTGTACTTGATATTTGGGGGGATTGCAGCAATTGGTGTGTCCTAAGGCGAAATCATGCCTCGGATGTTAGAACACACCACTTCAGCGTGGCAAGATGTGGCCGCTGAAAATGGAGATGAATAGATGCAAACCGAGGGGCTTGGGAAAGCAGAACCAATGGAAAGGCACCAGTCTGAACCCTGAAACTAGGATGGGTGTACCTCAAAATCGCTCCATCATCATTATTTGTTGGTCAAAAATAGCAATTCCTCCAGGTATGGTGCCTAAGTCATGGGGGGACGGACCCCCAGTCACCATGGAAAATCTTGTGATTTTCCATGAGAACCACCCATTCTCTGGACCCAAGCGGCTAAACACGGCTTTTTCAGTGCTCCCGTCCTGGTGCCACTGTGGACCCACCTGCACCACTCCATGCTCCGCCTGGCGCCATGTATTTTTTTAGGGTTTAGAGAAAATCATGTTGATTTAACAATTTTTTTACAACACTTATCTAAAGTTTAGGTGGGTTAAAATTTAGAATTTGCCACGTTTATTGCTTTTACCACCTCTTCGCCACTTGTTTGCCCACTTTTTGGTGATTTGCCGGGACTGGCCCACTTTGATGTGAGTCCACGTTGCGGAATTTCTGCGCTAGCCTCTGGCGATCTAACTTCCAAGGCAATGGATAAAGAAGCCAATCTACAGATGGATTTCTTCAAAGTACCAATTGTGAAATTCCATCGCCATGTTGCCATGCCAGATTACCACAGGGAAATTCCCCTTTGATACTTTAGACATGTGTTCATACCAACGGGTCTTCTTTCCACATTTTTTTGATGAGATTCCCACATCACTGGGGAATTTTCCCCAAGGATCTTCTCACCTCTTTTTTGGTCAAATTATCCTCCAACATCCTCCCAAACGGTGCCTGGTTGGATAGGCGCAGGATGTCTTCACTTGGAGAACTGGGATGAACCACATGGCGACTCACTACCTCCTGCATTGAAAAATGAGACCCCAGAATCTCGAAGATCCCATGGTGCAGAAATAATCTTCCGTGAAAAAACAACACGTAAAGTATATTTGGGGCATTTCACAATATTTCACAGTTTGAGACAACTCCAAATGTTTTGTTATCGATGTTTTAAATAGTTTGAGTTCTGGCTTTGCAATTCGTTGGTTAAAAGTTGTACGTTTACATGCATATGCCCTGCACGTTAATTCATAATCTACAACCATGTTGAATTGAAGTAACTTAGAAGTAGTTAAACCTGTTTCGATGACAGTCTCCCTGGCCCGACTACCGTAAGTTTCCTGGGCTCCTTTCCACCAAAGAGCCGGGAAATTCGGAGAAACTCCGAAGCTGTCAGGTTTTCGCAGCACCTGACGCTGCGAAATCTTGTGGACAGGCTTGGGTATGGGTCAAAGCTAGACTCCTCATTAGAACAAAGGTGACAGAGTTGAGCTCTTCCAGGATGGTAGTTCGATGATGTTTCCCCATGCTTTCCAGCTTTCCAACTTTTTCTTCGCCATCTGGGTGCTATGTCATCGTTCTTACCACCCATCCCACCCCACCACCACAACAGCCCCCACCGCGGAAACGCCAGCACCCCGCTATGCGTGGGAAGCGTCAATAGCTCCGCACTCAGCGTTTCGGCAAGGACAACATCGAGCTGCTGAGGAGTGATGCCGTGGATGGCGGACACGCCGCCTGGACCAGGTCGCAGGACCTTTTCCAAGAAGAATCATCCAACTGGATGTAACTGGTGAATTTTTGTGGGCTCATAAGCCATGGGTTAACCCAGCGCTGGAGGACTTACTAACCAGTGTTACTAACCAGATATTAACTGGAATGAAACTTCAAGCATGGATGGTGCAAGGAATTTGCTGAGCAATCCCTCCTTGCTGAGCAATCCCTCCTCTAGGGCCGAAGAAATAATCGCGATATGTTCAGGAAAAAAAACCTAGCACCCAGGTATTCCCACCGAATAGTGAAGAATACGTTTTTATTATATATTTAAATATTCATCCCCCCAACTGCTGACCCAAAAACCAACATTAACAGCCTGGGAAAATCCCCAAACCCTTGTCAGCCCTTCCACCTTGGCTCCCTTCCGCTGGCATCACTTCATACCGTGGGCGTGCCGATGGGGCGGTAGCTGCATTGAAAAAAAGGACCTCAAAAAAATCGCCATAGGAAAGCTCCCAAGCTTGGAAAAATATGGGAAAGCCTCCAGTTGGTTGATGTTTGGGAAAGCATCCGATTTTTCTCAAAGGGGGGTGCCAGTGACCAGGGGGGGCCCCCCTGCCCCTGCTGGCTTTGAGATGACATAGATGACGTGAAAATGAGTGAAACATAGTGGCCCAATGAAAACATACGAGGCTTTCCGTCCAGTCATGGGGCAACTTCAAATTATCCAGATCATTAGACCGTGACTTAGTAATCTTAGTATTGAAACATGACTTGGGGATCCCCCATTCTAAGAAACCTCCGTATCAAAAAAAAACTACAAAAGCTGGATGTTCAGCGGCCCAAGGCAGCCCCCATGGCCAAGCCACCCAGGACACAGCAACCGCAGCCCGGAAGCATCGAAATGTCATGGCCCAGTGCCCATGAGGCCCCTCAGGCTTGGGCCAAAACTTTCGATATCCAAGGGCTGACCCTACTGTACCAAACAAATTCCTTTGAAAAATATACGAAAAAAAGAAAAGTATGGGCTGACATCAAGTGAGCCTGAAATTGGATGAGCCTGAAATCTTGACCCTGAAGTTCAAACTTTGCCGAACCTTGAAAGGTTCCCATAGCAATCAAGCATGGAACCTCTAGAACTGAATCATACTGAAGGCATCCCAATTTGGCCATGGGGTAACCCAATTTCGACCCCATGGCCCGTACCACATCACCATGTTTGACAAGTGTTTGTAGCATCAGACTCTTCAGAGGGGAAAAAAAAGGTCCTCGCAATTGAAGTGCGTCCGTCCTATCATGTCTATATCCCAAGGATGTTCAGATCTATTCGAGATCTATTTCTCTGTTGAGTCGGATGATTTTCATACTGAAGGTTTCCCATTTTTGGGGGGTACCCCAAAATAGCTGGTTTATTTCATGGAAAATCCCAATCTAAAATGGATGACTGGGGTAATTACCCCATGACTTACAGGATGGGCCCCCTTAATAATAAGTTGGTTTATAAACCATTATAATCACCATTAACTATAGTTATATCTACCATAAACCACTGTTAAGCCACTTATAAACCAACTTAGCTATCTTGGGGGCCCCATGACTTAGGAAACCTCCATCTTTTCCCACCCCAAGTCGTCTCAGATCAGATCACCACTTGCATGGCGTTCAGTTCCTCCAGCGCCCGCGGCACTGCCACAGCCAGGCCTGGAAAAAATTCAGCCAACAAGTCTGAATATCTAAGACTTGAGTGGAGGTTTCCATAAATGGTGGTACCCCATTTTATGGATGGTTTATAATATCTAAGACTTAAGTATACTATAGCACACTTAAGTAATTACTGTATCTGGATAAGTTCGAAGAATTCACCTAGCTGATTTTTTTGGGGGTCATGAGGGAAGTCTCCTTACGACGCCGCCATAAAAAGTGTAGCGATGCTCGACACGACAAGCAGCTCGCACCTGTCCAGAGCGTCTCCGGCACATGAGTGGATGCTTGCGCGAAGCTGCTAAGCAGCTCCCGCAACTGCAGGGGCTCCAGTGTTGAGCCGTCCTGGCGGTCCGTCGCTGGCGGTCCGTCAGCTGGCCATGGACATAGGTCACATGTCCTTAATTATAAAGTGTCCAATTTGCCGGAAGGTACATGCATCATCCATCTTCGATTTTGTGCAGATCATCCACAAATGATGTTCCGTGAGTTAAAACCTTGGAATATCGAAGTGTATCTCAGCTTGCAGATGAAGCCGTGAGAGGAGAAACAAAATTGAAATGTGGCCCCGAACTGCCAGACGACGCTGCAAGACCTGAACTTGCGCCAGCAAATGCTGGATGACAACTTGAAAATCTCACATATGCTGTGCCAAAGGTATATCAATTGCGACAATTGTGGTTGGCTATACAAACTTGCACATATGCTGTGCCAAAGGTATATCAATTGCGACAATTGTGGTTGGCTATACAAACTTGCAATGTGTATACGCTGTCTGGTGGTTTCTCACAAGTGGGTCAAGTACTAAATTTGAACACATTCAGTTTGTTGGTGCCCCGTTTTAAGACCATACCTACTTTCTTGAAGTGCCATAAGGATATAAAGTTCTGAAACATCGGGTAATCCTCTCCAGTCGTATTGCTTCTCGTTGCTTCTCCACCGTGGCAAGGAAACATGGCAACGAATAAAAGAAACATGTTTATATATATATAACAGGAAAATCGGAAAACCATCTACAATTTGGGCAGACATGTACAATATACATGAGAAAAATGACGATATTGATATTGGAGATATTTGGAAGATTGTCCATGGTGCTGATTGACTGCCGGTTCGGGGGTATCCCACTAAGGCTCGCCTCCGCCAAAACGCTCAGCTCAGCATCACCTGAGTTTCCTCTCGCCAAGGCCGTTGCCTGCAGATTTCATGACGATTCGCGCCCAGGGATCAAACGATTCTGAAGGATTCGAATTAATGTGGGTAAGACAATGTCATAAACCGCCCATTTGGGAATGGTTTATACCACGTATAAAAAAGTGTGATTTGGGGGATGGTTTATTATTGTTTTACCCACATTACAAAAAGTTACAAGATCATACAAGATCTTTGTTATCTTTACCTTTTTGGGAGACTAAACTTTCAGGTGTCCAAAGATGCCCTTTGTATTGACGAACATGGCTGGTAGATGTCGAATATGTGTGTTGCATTGACAAATGATTGTGATGAAATAGATTGGACAATCTGTCACTATCAGTGAAACAATGGTATCGGTAATAGAATGTGATTACGGAAGATCTAGATATGTAATAATTGTTGATGAATCAAGTACATGCACATAATCTGGATTCTTTCCACGGTAGACATCGCACTTTGGGTTTCATGAGGGGATGTGCAATCCAACTGCGGTATATAAAACGAGATGTAAACAAATTGTAAAATGATGTAAGAAGTCGAGATAAAACCGAAAAACCGAATGGTTCTGAATGGGGGGAAATGATGGTTGACATGCCAAGCACCATGAATCGCAGCTATCAAAACTTGGTTCACACGGTCATGATGTTTATCTCATATAACAGTATATATACATTGGTTCTGGAAGTGGCGGGACCATACTTATGCATTGAAATGTAGTCTGCAGATGTCTGCAGATGTCTGCAGATGTCTGCACCACATAATGTCAACAAATTTGGATACTCAAGTGTCTTTGTCTTCAAGCACACATAAAGCTGATTGTTAGGCTCAGGTCCATTTTTTAACGCCGCAATTCACAGGTAGCAAATTGTCAGCTAGTCATGGTTTGAATAGCTTGGTTGGAGGCAAGAAGTTCTGCCGCAATTTCCGCAGCAGATTCTCCTGCTCCATGGCAAAGATCGAACACGCAATCATCGAAGAATGCAGCATTGTCGGCGTTCCTCTGGTCAACATATGCTCCCAAGTGCTTGGAGCATGTCCTTGAATCTTCTTGCTGAAGTGAGGAAAAAATGATATGTAAAAATATGTAAAATACTATGTTCCAAACAGATTCCCCACTTGGCGCTCTAGCGAGGAAAATAAACATCACTTCAACAAGTCCAAGCTACTCTTTGGCTTGGTTCTCTTCTGCCTTGCTGCAACTGGCGATGCTTTCTGCTCTTCCCGAAGCACTTGAGATCTGAAGCACAGACATCTTTGAAGCCTCATCCACCGTGCGCAAATACGCAGCTGCCGCAGCACTGCCTCAAGGCCCACCCACATTAATGTCTTGGACAGGCTGTTCTTCCCCAACATCACCAGTACATGAGACTAATTTAATCCTACATGCACTTATCGGCGTGCAAAACTGCAACCCCCAAAATAATCAAAATACAATTCATGGTCCAAGGGGTTGTCTAACGAATTTTAACACCATCGCGTGGGGCTTCGTCAGTCATGAGCTCGCTAGCCACGATCCTCCCCGTGCCTCCCAGATCCTTCCAATTCTTGTTGGTGCGAAATTCCGCATCAGTGGATGTCCCTAGCAGGGATAGCTTCTTGCGCGCCACCTTCAATTCGCCATCAACGAATTGTTGGTCCTCCCTGGGGGTCAAGCTGTCGACTCAATACGACAAACCCATGTGCTTCGGCTGCAACACTGCCACACCCACCGTCACCCATGTACAAACTGCTGCATCATCTGTACCAATATCAACATGCAGCACGACAACTTTCGAATATTTCTTATGTTTTGCGACTGCGTCAAACTAGTTTATCACGCAACCAGGACAGGGCATGAGAAAGAATCAAAATGAGCAGGACAAACCCGCCAACGGCCACGGCCATGCTTGCAATGTCTGATTGTAGACGCGATAGGACATATTATCGAAGAAAATTTAGAAGTCAAATTTCCAACAATATGGATAGATGGCATGGCAGAGGTGGGAAGAGTCAGAGAAGAGAAAGGAAGAATAAACAAGGTCAGAGAAGAGAAAGAGTCAGAAGAAGGAAAAAACTGCAAGTGCGAGAAAAGGTAGAAAAGTCGCAAAACACTGTGTTTCTTGTGACTCCGGAAGGTCGAAAAGTAGGCGCGCTAATGCGGCGGGCGCGGAGCCATCTGGAGAGATGAGAGCTAAAGCGAATCAAAATGCGCAAAACACACCAGGTTCGGAGCACTTTTGACAGCTGAGACGTTCCAAAAGTACACCCCCCTTGTGGTGCGAAGCACATTTCGAAGTCAAAATGTGCAAAACACCTCAGTTCCAGAACATTTTTGGAAGTTGCGATGCTCAAAAACTGCACAACGTTGTGACGCGAAGCACATTTGGAAGCCAAAATGGTAAAAATGCCTCATGGCCGGAGCACTTTTGGACGTTGAGCTCTTCAAAAAGTGTACGCGGCTACGGCGTGAAATTGCACGAAGCAGATTTCAAAGTGAAAACGGTGAAAGCACCAAACGTATCCAAATGTTCAGACCACTTTTGGAAGTTGCGATGTCCAAAAAGTGCATGCTGTTGTGGCGTGAAGCACGTTTCAAAGTCAAAATGTGAAAAGCACAGCAAGTTCGGACAACTTTTGGACGTTCAACCGCACCACACTACACTCCAACTACAACTACAGCACCAACACCAACAACTACAGCTACAACTACGGCCAGCACTTGTGCTATGCCCGCAACTCTTTTGGGATGATTGTCAGGAACCTCATTTTTGCCGACCCTTACCGTACGTTGTGGCCGTCCACTTTGCTAAGATGTTATAACATGATGTCCCTCACGTCGCTTCGTGCGGGACGTGATTGATGACCCTCTGCGGAGTTCCGGCTGTCCCACAATCGCTGTTTTCAACACTTTTTAGATAAACCCTAGAGAAAACCTACAAAAACTCTGGGGAAAACCCTAAATGAACCCTAAAGAAACCCTGCAAAAACCATATGAATGTGTATATCTGGTTCGTGGTTTCAACCCCTCTGAAAAATATTCGTCAATGGGAGGGATTATCCAATATATTTTGGAAAATAAAAAATGTTTGAAACCACCAACCAGATATAGTGAAGAACCTGGTGGCGGACGTGCTGCGGGTACAACTACAACTACAACTACACTATAGACATAACACTATATACAGTACACTACACCTACACAACACTACACTGCACTACACTCCGCTACACCTATTAAACCTATAGGAGAGGTTGGTTGTTGCGAATCAGGGATGGCAGAGCGAAGCCACTGATGGACTGAAAGGTGCTTGATCTCTCTCACTCTTTCACTCTCTCTTTTGCTCTCTTTCTCTGACTTTCAACCTACCTACCTACCGATCTATCTATGTATCTATCTATCTATCGATCGATCTATCTATCTATTTATCTATCTGTCTATCTATCTATCTATTTATTTACCTGTCTCTATTTATTTGTCTATCTGTCTGTCTGCCTGTCTGTCTGTCTATCTATCTATCGATCTACCTATCTATTTAACTATCTTGGTATCTAACTATTTGTCTATGTGTCTATGTATCTATCTGACTTTCTATCTATCTATCCATCCATCTAGCAATCAAACTGTCTCTCTATCTATTTGTCTATCTGTCTATCTGTCTATCTGTCCATCTGTCTATCTATCTATCTGTCTATCTATCTATCTATCTATCTGTCTGTCTGTCTATCTGTCTATCTGTCTATCTGTCTACCTGTCTATCTGTCTATCTGTCTATCTGTCTATCTGTCTATCTATCTATCTACCTATCTATCTATCTATCTATCTATCTGCCTATGTATCTATCTATCTATTTATCTATCTATCTTGGCATCTAACTATCTGTCTATGTTTTCTATGTATCTATCTGTCTGTCTATCTATCTATCTGTCTATGTTTTCTATGTATCTATCTGTCTCTCTATCTATCTATCTATCTATCTATCTAGCTGTCTCTCTATCTATTTGTCTATCTGTCTATCTGTCTATCTGTCCATCTATCCATGTATCTATTTATCTATCTATCTTTCTATCTATCTACCTAAATATCTATCTATCTATTTGTCTAGCCATCTATCTATATCTGTCTATCTCTCCGTCTGTCTATCGATCAAACTGTCTCTCTATCTATCTGTCTATCTGTCTATCTATATGTCTATGTATCTATCTATCTATTTATCTACCTATCCTGGTATCTAACTATCTGTCTATGTGTCTATGCACCTATCTGTCTATCTATCTATCTATTTATCTAGCTGTCGCTCTGTCTATTTGTCTACCTGTCTATCTGTCTATCTATCTATCTATCTATCTATCTGTCTGTTTATCTGTCCATCTATCTTTCTATCTATCTATCTATCTGCCTGTCTAGCCATCTATCTTTCTATCTATCTATCTATCTATCTATCTGTCTAGCCATCTATCTTCCTATTTCTCCATCTATCTAGCGATCAAACTGTCTCTCTATCTATTTGTCTATCTTTCTATCTGTCTATCTGTCTATCTGTCCATCTATCTATCTATCTATCTATCTATCTATCTAACTGTCTAGCCATCTATCTATATCTGTCTATCTCTCCGTCTGTCTATCGATCAAATTGTCTCGCTATCTATCTCTCTATCTATCTATCTATCGATCTATCTATCTATCTATCTATCTAGCTATCTGTCTATGTGTCTATGTATCTATCTATCTAGCTATCTATCTCTCTAACATCTCTCATGAACATGTCTTTTGTACTGTGCCTGCCACGGAAAATGCATCTATGCAGATCCTCTTCAAATGTCCCAAGCCTGCCACGCGGAACGACATCTGAGCGTCCAAAATTGATCCGACCCCTAGTGCTTTTAACATTTTGACTTCGAAATGTGCTTCGCGCCACAACAGCGTACACTTTTTCGACATCTCAACTTCCAAAAGCGGTCCGAAGCTGAGGTGTTTTGTACATTTTGACTTCAAAATGTGCTTCGCGCCACAACGGCGTGCACTTTTTCGACATCTCAACTTGCAAAAGCGGTCCGAAGCTGAGGTATTTTGTACATTTTGACTTCGAAATGTGCTTCGCGCCACAACGGCGTGCACTTTTTCGACATCTCAACTTCCAAAAGTGGTCCGAAGCTGGGGTGTTTTGTACATTTTGACTTGGAAATGTGCTTCGCGCCACAACGGCGTGCAATTGTTCATCTCTCATCTGGCCAGCTGGCTCCGCACCCGCCGCTTTAGCGAGCCT
>Ga0126342_10019472_pt1 | contig 11526 bp, 21 predicted proteins | sample Cyp1metagenome_FD_92528 | JGI IMG/M metagenome (GOLD analysis project Ga0126342, IMG submission 92528) | Coral microbial communities from Lord Howe Island, Old Settlement Bay, Australia - Cyphastrea 1 metagenome | ecosystem: Host-associated > Invertebrates > Cnidaria > Coral ... | reverse complement strand
TCTTCCCTTCTCTTCCCTTCTCTTCCCTTCTCTTCCCTTCTCTTCTCTGCTCTGCTCTGTTCTTCCCTTCTCTTCCCTTCTCTTCCCTTCTCTTCCCTTCTCTTCCCTTCTCTTCTCTGCTCTTCTCTGCTCTGGCTTCCCTTCCCTTCCCTTCCCTTCTCTTCTCTTCTCTGCTCCTTCTTCTTTGTCTTCTTTTTTATTCTTCTGTTTATAGATTCTTCTCTTCATCTTGTTCTGCTCTGATTGTTCTTCCTCATCCTCTTCTTCTGGTTGTTGTTTCTTGGAAGTTGGGTCACAGCCACATGATTTTATGTTTTTATTCTTACGAGCCATGTGAGTGCAAGGCAGAACTTTATGGTCTTCGGTCGGTTTTATGGGTCTGGTGCCGTCTTACTTGCTCTGCTGCATTTTGGAGTTTCATCTTGGAGTTTGATGCTCTTACAATGAATTCACGGAGATCAAAACTAACTCAGCCACCAATGCCACCAATGCCAGAGAAACCAGAAGCCAGTAGCCAAACGGCCAAAAAAAAGACGGAAGCCAAGAAGCCAAAGCCACAAAAGCCAACGAACAAGGAAGCCAAAAGCCACAAAAGCAGCACCTGACGAAATAGAGAGAGAGAGAGAAAGAGAGAGAGAATTTAAAAAAATAGAGAGATTTGACATACTTTCCTTTCTGAGCGTCACCTCTTGGTGGGTTCTATAATCACTATCAAAGAGCGATATTTCACCCCAGACAGCAAGAAAATGGAGGCACACATAAGATCTGTATATAGATCTCTGTTTGCATCGTTTGATCGCGCCTTCAACCTCTTGAAAATCCCAGATGTTCCAGCAGCATGTGCCTCAGGATCTCTCAGGGCCGCTTTTCGTCGCAGGCACCGGAATGAAAGGCAAACAAAGTAATTCCTCAAAAAAGGGCGTACAATATACACAGAACTCATGACCAGGCACTTGTACCAAAGGATCCAACACCTTGAGTAACAAATCATTGGCCCTCTCTTCTGCTGCATTCAGAAGCAATGGCATCAACTCATCAAGATGTTCGGCTTCTGCCACCAGCTTCAGCAAGGGTTCGCTGACAACAAATCCTCAGCGCCAAGTCTGGACCAAAAATAGGGCCAGCAGGTGCAAAAATCGATGTACAACCCAACCTTTCCAGAAGGTTGGTTCCCAGACCAGCTGGAGTAAAAGTTGAAAAGCCCCGAATCCTGCGAAGGGAGCAAGAAGAAAGAAAATAAGAAAGGAGGGATGGGGAGTTTTCAATGGTGACATGGGAGAAGACCTCCCTTCCTCTGTCGAAGTGCAGGATCAGTTCAACCGCAGGCACCAACAATGAGGCTGCGATAGTGAGAGTGAGAACCCAAAAGCCCGTGAACCAAGTTTCTGGATTTTAAAGTTATCCGGAAGCTTTCTGAGCCCTGATAATTACAACACCGGAAACTGACCCAACAAGTAGCCTACTTGCAACCCTTGCCCAGTTTCTACCTGCAACTCTTCCCAATTCCAAAGAGTTTCTCGTGAATGAAATCTTATGTTTGTACGGGCAAGCAACAGGTGCATGACTATGATGCAAGTGTCGATATTGGTGCAAGTTCTCCGCGAAGGTCTCCCGGCTTTCTTTAAAGGCCTCCCTGGTCTCTGGGTCTTGAAAAAAACTGATGACTGCATCGCGTGCCATCTCCTTGACATTGAAGTTTCTCATCAAAACCTGGCTGCCAAAAAGCCAACTGACCACCTAAACAACTCAAATATACTAGGCGTGTGTGTGTGTGTGTCACTGTGTCACTGTGTCACTCTGTCACATGCCGTACCCTTGGCACATTGCAGGCATGTGATGCAAAAAAAAAAACGCAACTCTCGCCCAACCCGAGGCACATCCAACAGTGCGGCAGGTCTGGCATACCTCAGCCACGCTGCAAGTCTGGTGTCACTATGTAGGTCGGTTTGTCTCAAAGTATGGGAGCAACGCAACTGCTACTAACTACTAGTCAAAGAAGATAAACGCCATGACTGCATGGCACATGCAGAGTGGAACAGCACCTGTCATGTTACTTATGGCAAGCTGCCGAACAGGGAAGACTCGCTCTTTGGATTTTCCAATCATCGGGTTGCTTTGAGGGAAATTGTACAGCTTAAATCAGCTAAATTTATTTTTGCATGTTCCATGAGGTTCCTTCCATCCACTTATCGCAACCCCCAAGACGATTGAAAACTCAAATTCACCTAAGTTCAGCCATAAATCATAAATGATTGTTCTATCTTTTTGGATCTTTTTGGGGTTGCTATACTGAGTTTTTGTTGCCAAGGCACATCCGCACATACCCTGGCACTTGAAGGTTGAGAGTTCTGTTTGCGTCCGTCCCCCCTTTGAGGATCAGATTCGCCTGGGGATCGCTGCTGGATCTAATTTAATCATTTTGGCTGGCATGCAATGGCCATTATGTATCATTATGTAACATTATGTAACATTATGTATCTTTAAATCATGTAGGGACACTGAGATCTCTGAGAGTTTCCTCATTTTTAGATTTTTGAGCACCTGCAAATCTGAAACCAGACCACTGTCTGAATTCAACGCTCAAATGGTGCAATCGCGGCCGCCCTGGCACCTCGATGTAAAAGTTTTGCTGCTCATCCGGGAGTTCTGGAACCAGGGTCAAGGAACTGCAATGGTGGAACAAGCCACAAGAAAGCATGTAGAGAATGCCAAAGATGTTCTCAAAAAATTTTAATCAAGACATCACATTCTGCATTGTTTCCTTCTTTGAAGATTGTAGATCACGAACATGGGTAAAGAGAAATTGTTTTTCATACAGTTGGGGAACCAGGAAGATTCTCCAAGGCTGCCTTACTCTTTCCAACTCTCCAACACCTTCTAGAAGGTTCACCCCGTGCCTGGATTGAAGGGCAAGTAGTGCAAAGATGCCAAGAGGTTGATGGGAATTGCAGTCTTGAGAAGTTCAAAGAGTTTGTTCACGATCAGTTCTTTCAACTTCCCCCAGCTTCGCAGGACTTTGTCAATAACCCACTGACCTCGCAAGACAAATCCAGAGTTTTGGCAGCTATGGCATGCATGGGGAGAATGAAACAGGCCGCTTAAAACATGGCCTCCAACTGGCTGGGTCGGAACTGCTTCATCAAAGTGTCTAATCAAATTTTAGGCATATAGGTTCTTCGAATGACGAGGCGCTATGAATCGTCAGCTCAAAGTGGTCCACCTTCTCCGAACCCCTCACGAGTTCCTAAGTACACAGCCACTTGATATCGCTTCATGGCTGTTGAATGGTTTTCAACTCATAAAGCTGAGTTGTGGCAATATCAACCCGAAATCTAATATATTTACTCTATATCTACTCATGTAAGGACATTAAACATATGTCATAATACGCGCCTAATCAACTCAATGATATAAAGCGGGCCTCCTGCTAAAAGCGCAGGACTGCTGAAATTGGGAGGTGCCACCGCGAACCAATCAGCGAATGGCAAAACTCTTTCAAGGTCGTTGAGAGCCAGGAGCAAAGGAAAAATTGTACAATACAGACCAGCATGCAAATAGAATAAACATAACATATAACTGCGCTATTGATCTAGCCCAGGGGAACACAGGAAAGTAGTGGTTGCCCTTCTCACCCAAGTTGCAGCTAGATCCCACCAAGCACGCACGAAGTTGCAAAGCGTAGTTCTCCTTTTAGATCTCTCCTCAGAAGCGGCCACGTCGCCTGTAGCATTGCGTGGCATCAAGGGCGCCCGTAAACCAAAAGGGCAATGATGCCACATGAATTGGAGTTGGCGAACTTGAAATGACAAGAAACAAATGGAAGTCTCACAATGCTGCATGCCCTTGCATTGACACAGGCCAGAAAGATAAAAACTTCCCTCAGGCCAAGGAAAAATGTCCGCCATACTCGCAAGGTGCAGCAAATGCCTCCTTCAGTATGGCGAAAGTCGCATCAGGCCAATTTCTCTGCCAACTGCTCGGACGGTTGCCAGTTCAGCACGAAGACACTAAGCTTCATGCTGCAAAGATCCATTCATCACCTCAAAAGGTACTCCCAGTAGCAAGGGGTCTTCAAAAGCTTGTAGTAGGGCAGCTCGATGCTGTCGACCGACTCCATTCCATTCATCAGCACGGATTGGGACCACAGGAACGTCAGTGTCCCCTCGATCTCGCACCTTGGAAGGTAGTCGTCGATGGACGGCTCCAAGGAGTCGATGAACTGCTGTGGCAGGCGGTTCACCTCAGCATCCGACCAAACTTCCCATCCAGCTTCAATCAGATGGGCGATCTCACCAGCAGTGAATCGCTGGCAGTCCGTGCTGGCCCTCCATCTCGGCGAAGGGTCAGACTGCTGTCCTTCATTGTGAGTCTCCAAAACTTCGGTCTGAGCGACCTAGTCAGCCAAAATGCCTGGTTCTTCAGCAGCAGCCAAGTTGGCCTAGGCTAATGTACTTCACGACATCCAGCTCGGATGCCCATATGATACACAAAAACCAGGGTGATCGCAAGGAAAAAGATCACCGCCAGGACGTGGGTGAATTTGATCACCACCACAAACTCAAGCTCATAGGCCTCGGCCGTCTCGTCAGAGTCCAAATGACTCCAGCTGTGGTCTTCGGCGCTTTTGCCTTTTTGTGTTGATCTGCGTGGTAATGCCTCTTTAAGCAGTACCTCTTTCCATCCTCGGCTGGTAGTCCACAGCCAGGGAGAACGCAGACCTTGATTTCTTCTTTGTCCTCTACATCTCTTCCAACTTGTAGATCCCATCTTGGATCATCTTCGTTCTTTCGAATTCCTTGGCAGCCGGGTCCAAGGTGTCTTGTTCTTCTTGTCGCACTTCCTGCCTGACATTCTTCAAAGCCGTGCCCTCTGGGTCGTGGCGCAGGCAGCGCATGCGTCTTTGAAGAGTAGCAGCGAGCTGCTGCCGGGCAGAAGTCTCTGTGGTTCCATCAGCCAGCTGCTGATGCAAGTTGCACCACCAGAAAACCCCACCAAGAGCTTGCATGCGGTCGTTGGATATCTTCAGCTCGATGGCAATGCGTTTCTCCTGAAGTTTCATCCCAGGAGCCTTGGACTTGCTGGCGTCATAGGGAGCACGAGCATCTGCAATGCAAGGTGAATCCCCCAGCCAGCGCATGACTTCTTCTTGGTCAGGTCGACAACTTGGCCAAATCATGAAGCCAAACAAAATCTTTGCCCATTCCAGATTGTCCACTGCAGCAACCAGTGCTTGTACTTCAGCACTGGGAGAGGATCTGCACACCGTTGTCAGCTTTCTTGAAGCCCAGTCGATCACGGTGAAGGGAAATGGGCGATTGCCACCGATCTCCTCTTCCGTGGCCGCAAACAACAGCCATGACCCATCAGGTCTGGTGCTCCACGATGCATGGCCGTAGATGCTAAGGCGTGTAGTTCATGCAGCCGCCCATGTCCTCGGATTTGCGGGTGAATGTCAGAGGTGTCTTTGGCGAACCTCAAGGTTTTGTTCACTTCCAAAAGCTCGGTCTGGTTGGCCATGCCAAACCCCCAAGCAGACCACGGAGTTGGCTATTGTGTAACCCTTTCTATGTAGTCAACGCCGCCAAATCGAAAGTGGTGCAGGAGGATAGACAACCTCTCAGCAAAGCAGGTCGGTTCACCATGAGGTTCCCGAGCATCTTCTTTGCATTGGACCCCTTCCCCTGCCGACAAAATGTCATCGACATGGAGGCAGAAGATACCATAAATCACGTAGCTGTTACCCTCGTGCTCGAACACTTCAAAGGATGGATCACCATCACAGGCCAGTCGGGTTGACATGTAGGTGCAGCCGTCGAGCTCATGCTTCCAAAGCTCGACCTCTTGTCCGATTGACGGGGTGCTTGGACATCGCCAAACGCAGGCTTTGTCACCTGCATCACCTCATGTTCACGAAGTCCCAACATTTCACAAAGGAGCCGGCGCATGTCAGCCGAAGGCTCCCCATAGATCTCGACTTCGTTTCGATGTAGTCGGACTGCAGGAAGGCGGACTTGACGTCCATTGTTACCTGTTTCCACCGTTTGGTGTAGGCGAGAAGTACAGCCAAGTACTTGCCCAGTCGAGACACCCTTGGTGATTCAGTGTCAAGCTTGGACTCGATGACATCCTTGTGCTTGAAGCCCTGAAGGATGCCCGGAGCATGGGGCTTGTTCTCCTTGTACCTAATCTCATCGGCACAATGGTGCCTGGAGGGCCGTCAGATCGCTTGAAAGGGCGCCAAGCATCGTTCTCATGCCAGGGCACAAGGGCAGCTCGCTTAGCTTCTGGGAAAGCTCGCATCTCCTCTGCAGCCAACTTGCTCTCGGCAACTGCCATGTTGATCTCCTCTTCAGCCACCTCGATCATGTGAAGCTCCTCTATTCTGGCCTGTTTCGGCCTGGACCATCACCTTCGTGTCGAAGAGGAGGAGGTTCTTGTGGAGGCGTTGGTTCTTCCGGAAGTCGTCCAGAAGGAGGCGGTCCATCAAGTCGTCGGGCTTGTTCATGTGAAAAATAACTGGCAGCTCGAACAGCTTGCTCATAGAAGCGCTTGTCACGCGCCCGGGTGGTGACATCGTCCGGAGGAATAGGAGGAGAGTCCTCCTTTTAGCCCACAACACCCTGAGCTGAGCCTAGTGCTCCAGGGTGCTGCTTCTCAAAGGCCTTCTTCAGGGCCCTCTGAGCCTCCGTCATCTTCTCCGTGTGATCGTCAAGATCTTTGTCACGGTTCTCCACCATCTCATCAAGCGCGGTCTTGTCAGTGGTTTTGGCTTCTGACTCGCTCTTCTCGCTGTCATCATAGTCGACCCAGAAGTCTCGCAGAGGTTGTGGCAGCTTGGCCTTCTTGCGCTCTGGTTGGACTTCAGGGTCATTTTGAAGGGCAGATGACATCTTTGGATCCATCTTCGGATCTGGTATTGTGGAAGAGGTTGTTGTTTCGGTTTCAGCTTCAACTGCAACTGCCGGTCGTTTCGCATTCGGTGGGTCAGCTGGTTCATGAGGTGGGGCATCTCCAGGTGCGTGAGCGGCTGGCATAGTGCCCCCAAGCTGAGGGAAATCCTCAGGATTTTGGGCCTTGGAGGCAATGTCGATTGCACGACTTTCACAGGCTTGAATGCTTCCAGCAGTCGCTCTGTCAAAAGGTCGCTTCATGTTTTTGAGATGCCCAGGCCTGCTTTGCCGCTCATTGCGCTCCGGGATGCTCTCAAATCGCAATTGTTGACGAGTTGCTCGCACCAGAGAGCTCCCATGAACAATCCAATAGACCATAGTCTTGCGGTCCAAGGAAGCTTCCACTGACACCACCAGAGCTGGCCCGTGCCAGCGGAAGGGATCAAGCTTGTGGGCTTGAGGTTTCCAGTAAAAAACATAGTCCCCAACCATCAGCTCGTCAGGGCAGCTGTGCGGACAGCCAAGTCGTAGTTGGCCTGATGGAAGGCAGTCGCTGCTTTCTGCTTGATCTCAAGGACCTTGCCCAAGTCAGTTGAATCACCAAAATGTTCTGGCCAGGGCTCATCGCTGTTACCTCCTTCAGCAGGAACATATCCAAAAGCCAAAGTGGCAGGTGTAGAGCCCTTCACCGAAGACAAACGGTTTCGTTGATGTCCAGTCACCATGATGGCCTTTTCAAAACTGATCTCTGGCATGTCTTTCTTGAAGATCTCCAGCATGCGACGACGCACAGCATGATTGCACTCCAGGATGCCCAGTCAATGGTGAGCGCCACGAGGGATCAGATGAGGGATCAGGTCCAGCGAACTTCTCACCTTGGTGTGGCCCTGAAGCGTCCAACCGCAAAATGGCCGGAAACCAAAAAGTTTTGGCTGAAGTGGGCTCGAAGAGTGCAATCTCCATCTCTGCAATCTCTTCCTTGATTTCCATGTTAACCTCATAGCGACTGAGCTCATCCATAATGGTGAAGACTGCACGTTTCTTGCCATCCCATTCGATGTAGAAAGTGTCGATGGCCACCGAATGGTGGAAATGTGGGGACTTGTCAAATCTCGCCACTCCCACATTCTTCGGCTGGGCACGTCCCAAGCATGTTGGACATTTGTAGCGTCGCGCCACCTGGACAAACTCATTGGGAAGATGGCGGGTCTTCACCGCCAGAACCACCTTGGAGCGGCTCGGATGCCCAAGTTGTCGATGGAGGCTGGCCACAGATGTCAAGACTTTAGGTCCACCGATCTTGACCAACTCCTTGTTTTGCTCAAGGTACTGAATCTCCTCAGTGGATTTCTCGACAACTTCCAGGGTCATCAGCTCGGCTTGCCCCCTGTGCCTCCAAGCCATTTCCATCACAGAGTATACTATAGGTGGTTGCCAAGCCTCTGGGCCAGCTCTGGCTCGTAGTTCTGCATCTTCTTCAGCACAGCGCCGCGTCCCATTATCTGAACGTGGCCATGCATGCATTTGCATCGAAGATTCACAGCTTCGCAGACACGCCTGGAACTCGATCTGAACCGTGTAGGTTTCCTGACATAGCAGTAGGGTTTCCTTTCAGCCCTGTCCTGCTCCTGCAGCGGTCGAGCACTGTCTCAAAATAGCCCCGCATGGACTCCAAAGTTGGAGGTTCTCAAAGGTCGTGTCATAGACCAGACGCTTGCCGTTGTTGCGGATGTCCTTGTAGAAGGTCAAGTGCATGGGTGTCCTCCTCAAGGGTTCTGAGATTCTTGAGCAGTTCTCTGCGCCCTAGAGATCTGTAACTCAAGTTCTGCATGGGGGACCAGAGACGACATTCTGTCGGAATGCCGCCTTCTGCTCAGCATTTTCGAAGTTCCAGTTGGGCAGGGAGAATTGTCGAACCTCCACGTCATCATCATAGGCACGTTGCATAAACTTGCTCCAGTTCCCCTCACCCACATAGACTTCCCAAAACTTGAGTTTGCGTTCATGTTGTTGGCACTTGGAAGTGGTCACAACGACAAACTCATCGGCCTGCTCCTCGTCAAGCTCTACCTCCAAGTCAGGATCAAAATCGGACACCTCATCAGTGATGATGGAATCGACAAAAGTTTCATGGTCGACCTCCTTAGAGTTGAGATCCTCGAAGTTCATGACATCCTCGAGCTCATCAAAGATGTTGAGTATGTATTGGAGTGAAGGCCGGTTTGACCTCAACGTCACCGATCCCCACCGTCTTCTTGCCATAGTTCGCCACAACATCCCAGGGTCTGGACGTGCAAGAAGCAGTGGGGTGTGACCTGGCAGCACATGCACGATCAGCTGCCTCCAAGTCTTGCCAACACAAACTGGAAGGTGGGCCCGAAAAAGGTGAGCGCACCATTGCTCCATCTCCAAAAACGAAAATCTTTGTTCTCGCGATCAATCTCCGGCTCCATGTTCCTCAAACTGAGATAGTCCACGATCTTGTTCCATGCAGCTTCGCCACAAACTGCGCGCATGGCTCCACAGTCCATGATTGCCCAGCCAGCAGCCTGAGAGACAAAGTTGATGCTATCATGGATTTGGTAGTCCACAGGGATCTGGCTGACCCTCATTCACAAAAGCGTCCTCGATCATGGAAATGTCCTCAGGGACTTTCTTGATTCCACTGGCTGGCAGTCAGTATCTCTTGGATCGTGGTCCATGTTGGGCCGTGCTGCCGCTTGCAGTTGATTTCCCAGTTGGTTTGCTCTGGGTCGAAGTTGCGGATGCTGTGTCAGTACGTCCACGCCGTCCAAAAACAAAGTGACGGGCACCTGGCAAGGGGTGATTTCCAGCTTCCATGTCCTTTTCCTTTTGACTTGCCTTTGCCACTGGACTTGCCTCGTCCTTTTGATTGGCCACCCTTGGACATGTCGATGGCCACCACAGAGTAGAAGCCGCGGCTAAGTGCCAGCTCCCTCATTTTCTTTCTCGGGTCCAAGTAGTTGATGTATATAAGCGTCTTCCACAACAAAGGAAGCTTCATCAAGTTCAGGAGGGACATCTTCATCAGCTTCACCCGCGCACTCCACCTCATGGATGTAGTCGTCGTAGTCATGGTCGAAATATTCATCGTCCTGGTAGTAATACACCTCATCGCCGTAGTGGGTGCCATCTTCAACTTCAGGGCCATAGTCGGTGTTGTCCAAGTAGTGGATGCCATCCTTGAGCACAGAGTCTTTGGCATTGGGTTTGCTGTCACCACCAAACATTTGAGTCAGCGCTTTGTCTACCGTCAGGTCACCATTGCACATTGCCTTGACCTGGACATGGGTCTACCGCGGCACACCTGACCTCGAAAGTAGATGCCAACCAGCAAGCAAGGGCCGGATGTCCACCTGGAATCCTTCAGCTTTTGCCACATGGTCTGATGACGGACCAAGTAAGCCTGGACTTCTCCACGTTCACGGTTGAACTTTTCAAAGAATTCCTGGCAGCGTTCAGGAAGCTCGACCTCCTCTTCATGCTGGAAGAGCTTGTCCAAGACCTTGAAAATGGGCTTGAACGGATCATCACTCAGCTCCATGTCATCAATCCAAACCTTCAGTTGCATCCCATGACAAATCCTGCATTGAGAGGGCACAAGGTATGCCCCCTTCAATTGCAACACCTCCACCACGTCGCCTGCATTGGCGTCCAAAAAGATCCAAGCGTCGCCGGTATGACCGATAGGTCGATTGCGTCAGTCCAGAAGCAGATGGTGCTGCCTTCGCTACGCCTGAGCCCAGGCCTCGGCTGAAACCTTGGCCTGTTTGACCACCATTTGCGAAAAACAATTGGCACCAGATGCATCACCACCATGGCCACCAAAGCTCTCGGCAAGGGCGATGAACAAGTTCAGGCCGTAGTGCCCGCGGTAGCCAGATTACGCTCCGCTACCAATATTGATCTGACCCGAGGGAAACACAGGGAAGTCGTGGTTGCCCTTCTCACCTAAGTTGCAGAAGCTAGGCCCCACTAAGCACGCACGAAGTTGCAAAGCGTAGTTCTCCTTTTTGATCTCACCTCAGAAGCGGTCATGCCGCCTGTAGCATTGCGTGGCATCAAAGGCGCCCTTAAACCAAAAGGGCAGTGATGCCACATGAATTGGAGTTGGTGAACCTAACATGACAAGAGACAAATGGAAGTCTCACAATGCTGCACGCGCTTGCATTGACATGTATAACCGAAAGAAGTTTAGAAGTCAAACTTCCGACAAAATGGACAGATGGAAAGCAGAGATGGGAAGAGTCAGAGAAGAGAAGAGAAGAGCAGAGAAGAGAAGAAGAAAGAAGATCAAAAAAGAGAAAGTCTCAGAAGAAGGAAGATCCAGGCGCGCGAAAAAGTAGGAAAGTCGCGAAACATTTGTGTTTTTCCAATGATTTGTGGCTCCGGAGGGCCGAAAAGTAGGCTCAGTAAAGCAGTGGGTGCGGAGCCATGTGGTCAGATGAGAGATAAAAAATTGCATGCTGTGGTGGTGCGAAGCACATTTCCAAGTCAAAAAATGCAAAGCACACCAACATCGGACCACTTTTGGAAGTTGTGATGTCGAGAAAGTGCATGGCACTGTGGTGCGAAGCACATTTCCAAGTCAAAATGTACAAAACACTTCAGCTCC
>Ga0126342_10019471_pt1 | contig 11526 bp, 9 predicted proteins | sample Cyp1metagenome_FD_92528 | JGI IMG/M metagenome (GOLD analysis project Ga0126342, IMG submission 92528) | Coral microbial communities from Lord Howe Island, Old Settlement Bay, Australia - Cyphastrea 1 metagenome | ecosystem: Host-associated > Invertebrates > Cnidaria > Coral ... | reverse complement strand
TGTAACATTCCTAAACCTGCCGAGTTTTTGTCTTCTCGGTATGGTTGGGTCGTTACAAATCAAGTTTGTGACATTGATGCTGTGCATGGTTGGTTGGTTCATGTGCAAGAGACGCCTTGGTCCCTTGTCCATCCATGACTTGTGCTTGTTTGTATCATGGTCCTAGTCACCTTCCGGCTTATTGGTCTTGCCCACTTGCACACTCTTTGGGGTTGCCTTGCCTTCGTGGGCTTCCCCTCTGGGTTTGGCTTGGTTTGTTTGGGTCTTTCCCCCCCTTGGTTTCCTTTTTGCGGTGTTGGTTGGTTTTTCGCTGGGCTGTTTGCACCTTTGGTGTGGTCTGGGCGCCTTGGCCTCCCGACGCCATGGAGTCGTTTGTTCCCGTTGGGCCTTTGCCCTCGGTGTTCGTGGCGTGCTTTCGTGGTGGGCTGCTGTGGCTGCTGCTGTGGCTGCCCCCTCGATCTGCGCTGTCTATTTGGGGGCAGTTCAGATCAAAGTTCACACAGTCACTGCAGAATTCTCAGGTTTTCTGTCAGAGCGCCATCGAAAGCGCGCAAAACGACCACTCAACAAAGTGTCAAGCAATTTTGGCTGACAAGGACCGTCTCCGAAGAACAGCCTGGTAGAACAGTAGACCAGACGTATGTGCAGACCAATCGGGCAGCACAGCCATGGCAGAAGACTGAATAACTCGCAGTTTTTGGCGCCCCCCCTTCAACAATTTTTAGGATAGTCAACTTAAGTAAAGGATTTCAATTGAAATCAATTTGCTTTCAATTGATATCAGTTTTCTTTCAATTGATTTCAAGTTACTTTCAATTGAAACCAATTTACTTTCAATTGATTTTCAATTGACTTCAATTGCTTTTCAATTGATTTCAATTTACTTTCAATTGATTTTGAATTCTTTCAATTGATTTCAATTTACTTTCAACTGCTTTTCGGTTGATTTCAATTTACTTTCAATTGATTTTGAATTCTTTCAACTGATTTCAATTTACTTTCATATGGTTTTCAATTGATTTCAATTTACTTTCAATTGGTTTTCCGTAAAAATTACACCAAAAGTTTTGTGCACAATAAAGTACCATCCAAACAATTACATTATTGAGGATCTCGGTCACTCATGGGGTACCCTCTTGAAAAATTGTTTGGGTGCTGTTTTTCGACAAGGGTTTAATAAGGCATCTAATTATTTGGAAAACCTTGCGTTTTCAAGGTTTTAACACAGATATGGCTTTCTAAAGTAAATGGACCAACTTTACCCAAAGAAAGGTGAATAGAATGTTTTTTTTTCACCCCAAAAGTTGTTGTGCACAATAGAGTACCATCCAAACAATTACATTATTGAGTATCTGGGCCACTCATGGGGTACCCCCTTGAAAAATTGTCTGGATGCTGTTCTTTAAGAAGGAGTTAATAAGGCATCTAATTATTTGGAAAACATTGCATTTCAAGGCTTTGACATGGATATGGCTTTCTAAAGTAAAGGGCCAGCTTTACCCAAAGAAAGGTGTAGACATTGCTTTTATTTTTTTTCAACCCCAAAAGTTGGTGTGCACAATAGAGTACCATCCACATAATTATATTGTTGAGGATCTCGGTCACTCATGGGGTACCCTCTTGAAAAATTGTTTGGGTGCTGTTTTTCGACAAGGGTTTAATAAGGCATCTAATTATTTGGAAAATCTTGCGTTTTCAAGGTTTTAACACAGATATGGCTTTCTAAAGTAAATGGACCAGCTTTACCCAAAGAAAGGTGTAGAAATGGCTTTGTTTTTTTGACCCCAAAAGTTGGTGTGCACAATAGAGTACCATCCACATAATTATATTTTTGAGGATCTGAGCCACTCATGGGGTACCCCCTTGAAAAATTGTCTGCTTGCTGTTTTTTTAATAAAGGTGTAATAAGGCACCTAATTATTTGGAAAACATTGCGTTTCAAGGCTTTGACATGGATATGGCTTTCTAAAGTAAAGGACCAGCTTTACCCAAAGAAAGGTGTAGAATTTTTTTTAACCCCCAAAGTTGGTGTGCACAATAGAGTACCATCCATACACCAACTTTTGGGGTTAAATAATATTTTTGAGGATCTGAGCCACTCATGAGGTACATCCTTGAACAATTGTCTGGATGCTGTTTTTTAATAAGAGTTTAATAAGGCATCTAATTATTGGGAAAAGTGAGAAAATTGGATCTGGGAAAAAAACATATAAAAAATAATAAATGAGAAAACTGAAAAATTGAAACATCTGGGAAAATAAAAACATGAAAAATGGGGAACAAAAAATGGAAAAATCTGAAAGAAAACTTTTTACAATAGAGGCTCCCCCACCCGAACACCATGGTACTCAATTAGGAAGCAAAAACTTGCCACAATAGGGTACGATCACACTAATCGGGTGCCAACATTATTTGCAATGGAGGTAACGAAAATGTCTCCCCCAAACAGATCTTAACAGATTCCGCCTGACGGACCTAGGACCTAGTGTCAATATGTTAACGGCATGTGGTGCAGGAGATGCACATTGAAAAGATCAAGGATCTCTTTCAAGAGATCGATGAGGAGCACACCGGGATCATCACCTACGAAACCTTTCAGCAGAAGATGCACACCCCTGAAGTCCGAAGCTGGTTGGTGGTTTCAAGGCATCTTTTTTTTTTGGTTTGGATTTCCACCACTCTTTTGGGAAGATTCTTCCCCGAGGTGTCTGTAAGATTTTTCCCAATGCGCCGGTGGCTCAGCCAGTCACCCAGGAACATACTTTGAGACCATCGACCTTGATGTTTGGGATGCCTGGAGTTTCTTCAAACTCCTTGACCTCGACGAAGGCAGATGGAAGAGTAACAGCCGTACTGCAAGAAAAAGCGAGGGTCGATACTCGAGACTCGAGCTGCTGTAAAAAATTGGAGTTCCTTTAAACAAGTCCAGGTGGTCCTTTTTGTTTCACAGTAAAATGGAAATGCCACGTATCAAGTGAACAGAAAGCATCGCAAAGCACCCTGACATTGACAGGCGGGTCTGTAGAAATCGAGGCGCGGGAATGTGAGGTACCAGCCGCACCAGCCCGCCTGCAAAACTAGTGATCATTCTCCTTGGATTGACATTTTTGGCCCCAATGCCCCTAGCACACGACATCAACCATGCTTCTGAAGTTGGCTGACCATGTTTGTGAACCTTCCAAAATTTCGAACATTTTCCAACCCACCGGTGGGAGTGGACACTTTCTGCGTTCTTCCAAATATCACGAGGCTTTTGCCGTGATTTCTTTCAATGGGTATGGCCCGATATTGTTAAACATGCGCAGAACATTTCATGTCTCAATGCTAAGAATTGCGTCATTGAGTCATACATGGCTCGTTGCCTGCCAAGAAGTACATGGGCCAAGCCCCATCAGGGACCCTTCTGGGGAACATGCCAACATCAGAATAGTGGGACCCATTTCCAGCTGTTCTTATATTTAACAGCCTTCGGCATTCCGCGGGCCCTCTGGCCTTCGGCCTACAAGGCCCAAAGCAGGCAGGGGTTGTGTAAAGCTGGTTGGTGTAAAAGGTGGTTTGCGTAAAAGGTGGCCTGTCTAAAACAGCTGGTTTGTGTAAAAGCTGGTGTGTGTAATTAAAAGCTGAATTGTGCAAAAGCTTGTTTGTAAAAGTTGGTTGGTACAAAAGGTGGTTTGCGTAAAAGGTGGTTTGTGTAAAAGTTGGTTTGTGCAAAAGCTGGTGTGTGTAAACGCTGAGTTGTGTAAAAGCTAGTTTGTAAACGTTGGTTGGTGCAAAAGGCAAAAGGTGGTTTGTGTAAAAGCTGGTTGGTCGAAAAGTTGGTTTGTGAAAAAGCTGGTGTGCGTAAAAGCTGATTTGTTACAAGCTGGTTTGTAAAAGTTGGTTGGTGCAAAGGTGGTTTGTGTAAAAGCTGTTGGGTCGAAAAGTTAGTTTGTGTAGAAGCTGGTGTGTGTAAAAGCTCGTTTGTGTAAGGGCTGGTTGGTGTAAAAGGTGGTCTGTGGAAAAGCGAGTTTGTGTAAAAGCAGGCTTCTGTAGAAGCTGATTGGTGAAAAAGTAAGTTTTCGCAAAAACGTGTTTGGCGATATTTGGTCTAAAAGAGTGTTTGTGTAAAAGCTGGTTGGCTGAGATTGAACAGAAAAGACCCAAGTTGGTAGTTGCAAGCGTCAAGTGGCATGGCTGCGAGAGTGCGTGCGGAGAAGGCCGTGAGTGCAGAGGAAGAGCAGGAGTGGCAGCCGAGTGGCAGGTGCTTATGGAAAGTGTTGGTCGCAAAAGCGGCAGGTTAGTACGTGCTTCTCCCTGTTACGGGCAGAAAGCCATGGAGAAAACGTGGAAAATGCTGCATCCCAGGGGCGAGCCGGAGGAACGAAAGAGAGGACGGACATGGGAGGATGAAGGAGGATGAAGGAGGATGAAGGAGGATGAAGGAGGATGAAGGAGGATGAAGGAGGATGAAGGAGGATGAAGGAGGATGAAGGAAGAGAACAGGGGATGATGATGATGATGAGGATGATGATGATGATGAAGATGATGAAGATGATGCTAAAGTTGATGATGATGATGTTTTACTACTACTACTACTACTACTACTACTACTAGTACTACTAGTACTACTACTACTACTACTACTACTATTATCCGCACCTGGTGATACAGACTATTTTCCTGGGAACCCATTACCAAAATTAATAATTTTGAAATCACTTTTTTGCACATGCTACATCCATGCGTCCGTTTGAACCCAGAAAAATAATGTTGGTTCAAATTATTTCAAAAATATATTCCTGTGGTGTACAAATGTTCAGCAACAGGAAAATAATTTTCATGGGGGGGAGTTCACTAGAACATATATGTACGTCAAACCCCAGGGAAAAATGGTGCTAAAATGGTTATAATGCTGAATTTGCATAGGTCAGACATAGGATATTTATTTCCAAATGCATGTTTGATGTGACAAACGGGCGCTCTCAAAAGGTGAAATGCAAGTTCAAAGGTCAAAAGTAATAACAGACCCGAACTATTCCATTCAAACCACTGAATTCAACACTCCGACTGGCTCAATTTGTAAAGCTGAAGACACATTTGCCTTGCAAAAGGGTGCGGACACATATGTTCAGCTTCACCAACCAAAAAAGTGGCTTGAAGAGGCCGAGGCGCAGGTGTCAAAAATAAAACCCAAGGGGCTGGACCATTTTTTGGCTGAATACTTGCGGGTGATCTTCAAAGGTTGGCCCCACAGGGAAAAAGTCGCATCACCAGGCTAATCCTCCATAAATAGGGTATGATAGGACAAATTCGAGAATTTTGTGTCAACGCGCACCCAAATTGCAAAACATTTTCTTTTTTGCTGAAAATTCATTTGTCCCCGCAAAAGGGTGCAAACACATATGTTCAGCTTCGCCAACAAAAAAGTGACTTCAAGAGGCCGAGGCACAGGTGTCAAAAATCAAGTCCAAGGGGCTGGACCTTTTTTTGGCTGAATTCTTCAAAGGTTGGCCCCACCGGGAAAAAGTCGCATCACCAGGCCAACCATCCATAGATAGGAAATGATGGGACAAATTCATAGAATGCGCACCTTGGGTCCCAGGAAATTAGTCTAGTAACAGCATATCTTGAGGGGCAGTTTGTTGAGCATTGTATGAGGGTTGGAACCCAGATATTGAATTAATAACAGAGGGGAAAAAATACCTTTCTGGAAACCTTAGGCGCCAGGAAATTAGTGCCTGCAAACTTCATTCGTCTGAGTATGTAAATTCCGGCAAGAAATGTCAGGCACCAGGATTTTAATTTCAAAAAGGTCAGGACCCAAAGTAACCCAGGAAGAAGGTCAGGACCCAAAAAGTAACCCAGGACAGGACTTCGGGGGTGCACCAGATGGGGATCTACTACTGCCACTATTACTATTAGGATTACTATTGCTATTATCATTATTATTATGATTACTACTACGGCGACGACGACAACGACAACAAGGACGATTATGTACTGGGAGAGAGCAAAAATCCGTCGAAGGAACAATCTACAGCTGAAACTAAAGCCAACACAAGATGTATCACAACATCAACAACATCCACACAACACGCCGGCAGGCCGGCGGAGTATGATCATGTCATAGCAATATCATGCGTCACGCCCGACAGAGAGAGGGAGAGAGAGAGAGTTTTCACATGGTTTAGCCAGCAAATGATAGGGGGACCACCCTGCCCCTTCCATCAGTTTTCCACTGCTGTCTGCGTTCACAGGAGTTTTTGATGGGTTGCTTGCGCCTACGTGGCTCCGCAAGATCCATGGATGTGGCCAAACTGATGTACGACCAGGTCATGGTTTTCGAACTTTTGGGCATTTCGGGGGACGAAGTGCCGAAAGAAACGGTGGACAGTTTTGTATGAGGGAACCTCTTGCGAGTATTCTCCTGTGCTCAGGTCAGCTTAACTTTTCCATCTAGAGAAGTCTTGTGAGACAGCGGAATCACTTCGGTTTTCATTTTTGCTTGGATGAACGGAAAGCATGCCCGCCAAAATATGGTGTTTTGGCTTGGGGTCAGGCCTGGCTCATCAAGAATCAGGGCCAGTTTTGGGCTTTCGTGGAGGACACTGAAAAGTACAGTAGCAGTTGGAGAACGCTTTGGAATGACTTGAGGGGCACCTTATGCTCTACCCCAAACTGATCAGCCAAGGTTTAGGCTTCCAGGTTGAGGTTCTATCATTCCATTGATTCTGATCGATTGTGATTGGACAAATGTATTGTGACTCCCCTGGCCGGAGGAAATTGGATTTCCGCACCCAGTAGTCAATTTGACCGTGGTTTCAATGGCATGCCGAAATGAACGTCAAAAGTCAAACGGGTGTTGTGCCTAAGATCGTGAATTGTTTCGCATGTTTCGCTACATGTAAGTGACTTACCTATTCCCGAGCCCTGCCGACAATCGAATGTTTTGGGAGATATGTGCACCCAAATGCCAAAGATCCCAATCCAAATCTCCATGGACTTTTGAGTGCAGGAGCGGTTGAGGATGCTTCTAAAAGAAGTCTCGTCATCGAATGCGAAATGCTCTGATGTGGCTGATGTGGCTTACAGGCAACTTTTGTAGAATGAGAATGATAAACCAAAAAATAACAAGTAGAGCATAGTAGAGCCCGGGCAAGCCGGCTGGCGGAACTTTCGAAGAATTCTCAAGAGGGTTGAGGCCTACAAAGAAAAGCAAGAACCTATAGGAACGGAGCGTGATCACCTGGTTGCCAAAGTTGTTGTTTGTTTCAGCTCTTTTGACATGATCCTTTCTCTTGACAACTCTTTCCGATGCCAGCTTTTTGTTAGTTTGGACCTATTTTTCTCTTCGACGTTCTTTTTTGATGTCTCCACTTTCTCTTGATTCCAATGCGAGCTGCAGTCAACCATCTCATTGACCATGGAGGACGTGTTCGATCAGTCCCGATCGTGGCGCCACACCCGTTGCACCAACAGGCTTCCCCACATCGACGCGGAGACGCGCTTTGTGCGGAAAAACATAAGGTTCTGTGACTTCCGTGATGTTTTGTGCAATTTCCAACCAGAGATCGCCCGGACGAAGCCATTCGATTGCTGCCATGGCTGGCTGACGCTGGCTGCAAATCGCAATGGAACAAAGGCAGCCAGAACAACAAAGAAGAACATTGACGCAGCCATTCCATTGCAAACTGCAAGCCCGGATCACCAAACACAATGGCATGGCGCAATCAGTCATCTCATTGACATACCTCAAATTCAGCTTTACAATAGAGGACGCGTTGGAGGACATGTGCCCACTCTGAGCGCAACGCCGTGCCCGTCGCACCAAGAAGGGTCCACATCGACGCGGAGACGCGCTTTGTGCGGGTAAGCATTGGGCTTCGTGCGATTCCTAACCTTCAAACGCCGCTTCGACGAAGTAACTTGTTTGCGCCGTACAATCACTGGCTTGCAAATCACAATGGAAAGGGTAGCCACTGCAGCAATAATGTCAACCCCGGATTAAAAAACCATGGTTTATTAATTAGGGGGTATTCCCCCAATTGTTATGATTTGATAGTGAAATGGTACCTTCCCAATTAAACAGCCTAGGGTTTATTAATCCAGGGTTGACGTCTACATTTCTCAATTTTCTTCACTTCTCTACTGTCCTTCACTTCTCTACTGTCCTTCCTCTAGTCCTCAGACTTTCCTACTCTTCTCTACCCTCTTCACACCTCTACTTTCTTCACATCTGTACTTTTGTCGCTTCCCTACTTCCAACAACATTTTAAGACTTCGCAACAGGGATTTTTTCGTGAGATGATGATCACGTGTGTTCCGGGGGGTTGAAGGTTCAAGCGGCGAGCCAGTCACATCCTTATTAGAAAGGTTGCGTAGCAGAATTCTCCTTCAACTGGTACCCTTGGCTGTGACTGCTGCACCTGGAACAACTGATATCAAGCCATGCCAGTGGTATACCTACGTATATATTGCATTCAGGTTCAAAGAGGTTCAGGAGAGGTGCAAGAGCGGGTCAACAGAGGTTAGCTTCTTTGGCCAGTTTTTGGCCAAGGACAGTTTCAGAGTCAGGCCGTTACTGCGCAGCAGATGCTTGCGTGCTGGGCCAGTCAACACAGCTTTGACTGGTGCCAAGAGAAACGCAGAAGGACGTCCAAGGAGAATGCGACCGAATGGTACATTCTCTTCATTGGGCATGGAATTTAAAATTTCTGCAGGTGTCTTCTCTTTGGTTACGGTGCTGTCATCATGGATATGCAGTCCGCAGATACCCAGGGAATGATATTCCAGCAACGCAGCTAACTTATCAGCTATATTCAGGTATCCAGTGCCTGGTGGGCTTGCAGTTCAAGAACATGCAAGGACTGTTGATTTCATAACACTCACTCGGCTCCAAGAAGATCCAAGAAGAAATCTAACAGTGAAGCACCAATTCCATAAGTCATTTTATCAGGCACTGTCCTTCCTTCCTTTCTCGTTGGCAGCTGTATCTACCAATCAGAACAGGTCGAATTGTAGCCAGTTGAAGAGGACACCAAGCAACAGCGTCCTATCTCTGCATGGGTCCGCAGTCTCGTGTTTATGCCTCACTGGAAAAAGAACTTGAGTGAGGTAGATTGGGGGGATCCTCACCATGGGTTTCCATACGAAAATAGTCTAATTTTGGATGATTTGGGGGTATACCCATTTACAGTACAGAAACCCTATGAAACTCTCATTTGAGTCGCCACCAACACCCTTGGTGGTTTGATATGTTTGATGTGATGGGTCATGATAGGTCCATGCTACGCCAGGGGTGAGCATTGTGGGCATTGCTAAGAGCTCCTGGATCCAATTCATCATTGTAAGATACTCATGCGTATACTATTATACTCTTTGCAAATGCATATTTCCACATAACCCACACCCACACACTCACGCACACACACATGAATATAATATGACAAAGATATAGTAATATTTATATATACACCACATCATTATAGACTATGGCAGATTAAATTGATATTGATTGGTATATATAGTCGTATATAGTCACAGATTTTTAGACACATTGGAATGGCTCAAAAGTTCGACACTTGCAGGCCGAGCGAGTGGAGCAAGTGGCTTTGCTGGCAGAGAAACAGGCGAAGGAGGCGGGAGATGAAGCCAACCAAATGGTGGGAGATGGGTAGGGTATGACATAAACCCTTACCCTCTGGGAAATTAACAGTTGGACCCTGAAAAATAACAATTTTTTAGTGGAAACTAATCTTCCAACCCCTATCTGGCAGGGTCTATGTCAATTTATTGGAGGATATATATATATATATATAACAATACACAACCAACACACATGGAATTGCTGGCAGCTGCCGTTGAAGCTCATCCAATTGACTGCTTGAAAGCTCCATCCATCGAACCAACATCCTGCCGCGTCGGGAACTGAACGTGTAGTCGTTGCGATTTTATGAATTCATCAACTTTGAGAAACGTGGTATTTACAGTGTTTTTGACACCTTGGCAAGCACAAAATGCCCTCTGTTTTCTGAGGTAAAATTGTATTAATTTTTTTGGGGGTCCGAAAAACGAAACATTTTGTTCTGAACATGCAGCAACAGTTATTTTACCTCAGTTCTGTGACATTGAACTCGCATGAATTTCTTTTTCCTTATTCACCTGAGTCGATTAAGTTCCTTTCCAGCAGCCACAAACAGGTGAGAGACATGAGACCCCGTGAATCTCCATTGCCTGGGTTCTCTGAGGTTAAATCGCATTTTTCATGTTTTGAGGAGTGCCAAAAAAAACCATTTTTGAAACAAACTATTTTATCTCAACTGTTTGACGTTTGAACTCGCGCGAATTTTGTCCTCCTTCACCTGAGCTTGAGTTCGTTTCCAGCAGCCACAAGCAGGTTAATGACATGAGAGTGCGTGAATCTCCATTGCCAAGCACGAATACTAATTTCAATTTGGGGTGACTTGGAGCTGAGACTGGCAGGATATTCTTTCTCAAGTGAACCCGGGCACTGTTAATGGTAGCGTAGTATCAAAAGTATCAAAAGCTTGTCAGAAGTTTCTTGAGAAAGCCCATGGAGTAACATCAAGAGCGCATCAAATATTACTTGAGAAAGTCCATAGCATAGCAGCAAAAACATATCAAAAGTTACTTGAGAAGTCCATAGCGCAACATCAAGCGCGTGTCAGAAGTTTCTTGACAAAGTCCATAGCGTAGCATCAAGAGTGTGAGAAGTTTCTTGCGAAAGCCCACGGAGTAACATCAAGAGCGCGTCAAATATTGCTTGAGAAAGTCAAGAGCGTAGCATCAAAAGCGTGTCAAAAGTTACTTGAGAAAGTCCATAGCGTAGCATCAAGAGTGTGTGAGAAGTTTCTTGCGAAAGCCCATGGAGTAACATCAAGAGCGCGTCAAATCTTACTTGAGAAAGTCCATGGCGTAGCATAAAAAGCATGTCAAAAGTTACTTGAGAAGTCCATAGCGCAACATCAAGAGCGTGTCAGAAGTTTCTGGACAAAGTCCACGGCGTAGCACCAAGAGTGTGTGAGAAGTTTCTTGCGAAAGCCCATGGAGTAACATCAAGAGCGCGTCAAATATTGCTTGAGAAAGTCCATAGCGCAGCATCAGGAGTGTGTGAGAAGTTTCTTGCGAAAGCCCATGGAGTAACATAACATCAAGAGAGTGTCAAAAGTTACTTGAGAAAGTCCATGGCGTAGCATCAAGAGTGTGTTAGAAGTTTCTCGAGAAAGCCCATGGAGTAACTAACATCAAGAGCACGTCAAATATTACTTGAGAAAGTCCATAGCGTAGCATCAAAAGCACGTCAAAAGTTACTTGAGAAGTCCATAGTGCAACATCAAGAGCGTGTCAGAAGTTTCTTGAGAAAGTCCATAGCGTAGCATCAAGAGTTTGTGAGAAGTTTCTTGAGAAAGCCCATGGAGTAACATCAAGAGCGCGTCAAATATTGCTTGAGAAAGTCCATAGCGTAGCATCAAAAGCGTGTCAAAAGTTACTTGAGAAGTCCATAGCGCAACATCAAGAGCGTGTCAG
>Ga0126342_10019470_pt1 | contig 11527 bp, 12 predicted proteins | sample Cyp1metagenome_FD_92528 | JGI IMG/M metagenome (GOLD analysis project Ga0126342, IMG submission 92528) | Coral microbial communities from Lord Howe Island, Old Settlement Bay, Australia - Cyphastrea 1 metagenome | ecosystem: Host-associated > Invertebrates > Cnidaria > Coral ... | reverse complement strand
CTTTCCTTCGTCACCACTTCCCTTCCTCACCACTTCCCATTGTCCCCACCTCCCTTCCTCACCACTCCCCTTCATCACCCCTTCCCTTCATCACCACTTCCCTTCCTCACCACTTCCCATCGTCACCACCTCCCATCGTCACCACTTCCCATCGTCACCACCTCCCATCGTCCCCACCTCCCTTCCTCACCACTCCCCTTCATCACCACTTCCCTCCGTCACCACCCTGTCTCATAGCTTCTTATTCTTTTGTTATGTATTGCTATTGTATTGTGATGTGATGTACCACCCTTCATCATAGTCAATTCCATCAAGGAAAAGTCATTCGTAACTCGGAAGTATTGCTTCCCAACTTCCTTTGATAAATACTTATAGCTTATAACGGATTTCGGCAGGTTTCACGCCCTGAGCCTGCATGCGTGCATACTTTGTGTTACGGCAACCATACACAACCCAAAAAGATGTTTTGAAGAAACTACGAAAATAGTGGGTTCGATATTTAGGTCAAATTACACCACCGTAGGCCCAAAACGGTGGGTGGATTCAAGAAGAGACACAAGACCTGGAAAACAAGCTGGAAGACAAGCTGGGACACAACCTCGGAGACAAGCAAGCTGGGAGACAAAGCTGGGAGACAACCTGGGAGACAAGCGGGGCGACAAGCTGGGAGACAAGCTGGGCGGCAAGGGAGACAAGGCCTCGGGAAGGCGGACGCACCATCCAACAAAGGGAAACAAGAAGGAAGACAAGCTGGGAGATGAGGGAGACAAGGGAAACAAGAAGGAAGACAGGCTGGGAGACAAGCTGGGAGACAAGCTGGAAGACAAGCTGGGAGACAAGCGGGGAGACAAGCTCAAAGACAAGCTGACAAGCTGGGGGAGACAAGGCCCCAGGAAGGCGGACACACATCCAACAAAGGGAAACAAGAAGGGAGACAAGCTGGGAGACAAAGCTGGGACACAACCTGGGAGACAAGCAAGCTGGGAGACAAGCTGGAAGACAATCTGGGAGACAAGCTGGGAGACAAGCTGGGAGACAAGCGGGGAGACAAGCTGGGAGAGAAGGCCTGGGGAAGGCGGACACACCATCCAACAAAGGGAAACGAGAAGGGAGACAATCAACAAAGGCACACATGTGGGGAGACAAGCTGGGAGACAAGGGGAGACAAGACCTTGGGAAGGCGGACACACCATCCAAAAGTGACATACCGGCCATGGGTTGAAGATCATCTCCAAAGCCGCCTCTGAGCCCTGAGATGGAGCTGCCGCCTTTCCGTCGGGTCAACCTGTCGAGCTGATGAGGGAAAGTCCAAATCATAGGGTGCCCAAGGGGCGATGTTCAGTCTGGCAAGGTGTGTGTGTGTGTGTTTGTGTCTCATGGGCACTTTCTGCTGCTCTCGCACTTCGAGTTTCCTCGTATAGGCTTCCTGTAAAGTTTGTGCTGCCGAGCTCGGTTGTCAACACGGCTCATGCAACTTGAATGATATCTGTCTTCGCTTTTGACTACCGAAGGTTTTCAAACATTTGAGACAAAGCTAGTTGCTGCTCTGAAGGTGGCTCTGGTCAGTGTGCAAATTCTAGCAAAGACTATCAGCAGCCTCCTCTCGTATTCGTGCTAGAGCTCTTACTGGCTACATGGATGCGTACCTACCATACTATACCATGGCATTACACTACATTCATTACATTACATTTTACATTACATTACATTACGCTACGCTACTTTACATTACATTCCATTACATGTATGTGTATATGTATATACAGTCTATTTGAGTATATGGTTTATCCTGTTCTTTCCTCATATGGTATGCTCATACGGCGCCCATAAAAAGAGTGATATGTCTGAAGAATTTGAGGCAAAAACATAGTAATGGAGAGCACCGGAGAAGTTTTGCTGGAGCAGCTTGTGCTACATCCTCTTTTCTTCATGTGTTCATAGATATCTCTGCGGATTACATCCTGGCTTGCTATTTGGATATACCTTCGCTAGATTGTATGAACGACCTTTTGGTGCTTCACGATACATAGAGCGTGTTTGACTGTGATGTTGCGTTGTCTACTGAGTTTTGTCTGGTTTGATACCTTCACCAATTCTTGCAGCGTGAAGGTATTGACATAGAAAATGTATCTACCAAGTACATTGGATTTTGATGGATTTTGATGGTTCTGGATAGAGGGCGTGTGTTGGACTGTTGTGTTTCTTCTCTGTTTACTGGTTTGACACCTTCACCAAATCTTGTGGTGTGAAGGTATGGCAGATAAAAATTGTATGCATTGAGCGGCTAAATTGAGCGCTCTTCGTTTTGGTGGTTGTCGTAGAAGGCTTGCATTGGACTGCTATGTTGCTGCGGTGTTTACTGAATTTTCATGAATTTTCTCTTGTTTGATACCAAGCCTTGTGGTGTCCTGCAGTCACTAGAAGAGGGCTCCCGTCCATCTCAGTAACAAGAAATAGAAGAAGAGAAAAAAAAGAAAGAAAGCCGAGAGAATCTGGCTCCAGCTCGTTCAAAGAGCTGCCCCTTCACCCCATCAGTTGAATCTGCATCGTAGAGAGCCAACACTCGCACAACAGGCTCTAGCGAGCCAACCTTTCCACAAGTTCATCGCAAACAATGTGCGGTAATATGCGTATATATTTATAAAAGAGGAGCAAGGGAGGAGAGCTTGTTGCAAACAACCTCGTCTGATTGCCCTGAAAGAAACGACCTCTGGAGCTCAGCGACGACACGCAAAGACAAAAGGAGGAATGCAAAAGGAAAGACAAGAGTTTGGAGAGCTCAATTGATTCTAGAAAATGGATCAAGCGTCAAACAAGGACTAGAAAATATGGATTTCATCCAAAACACCTGTGCGCGTCAATAGGCCCTAATCTTCCCTGCCGGGGAGGGGGTATACAAAACACGAGATATTTCACATGTCGCTGGGGGCTGCAGCGGGGGGGGCTCGACAGAGCTTTCACATTTACAGGCACTCCTCTACCCCCAATACATTTGCTAAAGCAAAGCTAACTCCAGCTAGAAAGCTAGCTTTCATGACTAAGTCAATGTGGTAAACCCAAGTAGAAACCAACCCCAATACTACCATGACAATAACTGATTAGTTGCCGAACCATCCCCAAGTGGCAGGTCTATGATTGGCTTCATTAAATTAGAAGCTTAAACAAACAGGATCTTGTTTTTTCCCCCTGTATTTCAATCAGAGTCACACCCATATTCTGTTTTATCACAATGGTGGATATCCCAAAACTGCAACTTCAATGGGAAAGTCATGATCAACTATGGGATTTTGCAGTTCCAAATTTTGAGACAAGCTTGAATATGAGATCTTGGCATCTTTCTTGGTAGCTTTCAGTGCCTTCACACTATTCACACCAAGCAGCCCTAAGTGGAGAGACAAATCCTGACCATGGTCCTGGCAGAGGACCGAAATGCTGTAGTCATCCAAATCCAAACCTACCCTTCCACTCCCAAAACGACCCGAAAAATGATGTCGTCAATAAAGGTCAATGATTGTTTACAAGAAATCTCGGCGAATTTGGATGGCAAAGCACAACCCACAAATGTTATGTAAAATCTGTAAAGGGCTCCACTTCTGCCAGTCCCTTCCACATTTGTGCCAGGATACTCAGGAAACAAACCAAAGCGAGGCATAGCCTTAGTTTTGGAGCAATCAACAATTCAAACCGCTACCCAACAAATGCCCCTACATCCGGTATCGTGAAGGTGGAGGATCAAAACGGCCATCTAGGCGCTTGACTCAAGTCTCGTTCTAGCACCCATACTTCCTGTCGTTCGACCTTTTCCCGAACCGCGACTGGCAGTTGGGCCCGTCTTGTTGGAATGATTCTTGCATTTCTGCTACTACCAGCTTGTTTTGTGAGCTTGAGATGCTTGAGTACCCACTCCACAACTCCTTCGGTTCTGTTGTGCCTATGGACTATATGGCCCTACAAGCTGTGGCGAATATTGTCCGTTCCGAAGGTCCCACCAGGCCCAAGGAGGCCAATCACGTCCAAAATTTGATTGGCATGGCATGTCAAGCCTGCCTGTGACAGCAAGTCAGAGTCATGCCACATATGATTGCCTCTTTCACAAGTCATTACCAAACAAGAAAGGCTGAGTGATGCTGAGTGGGGTCAACAAGAGAAGTCATGTGAATAGCCCACAAGAACAGGTTGTCTAGCCGTCTAGCCTAGCCTCACTCGATGCAAGTGAAGCCTGGCACAGTACTGATGCGTCATTGAACAAACCTGCTTCCAAGCAACCAGGGGAGCAGGGATGATTTGGCGCTTGCTGCCATGGTTACCGATGATTATGATGAACGCTGTGTTTGTGGTTGTGGGATTGTTTGGCATCATATCGGAATACAACTACGACTTACTCCATATTTCGTGTGGAATCACAGTGCCATGGCCATGCCTGCCATACAAAAGCCTAGGCCTCCATCTGGCGCCCCACATGATGCATTAGAATCAGCATGATCAGCTTGGAGAAGCAAAAGTACTGGAACAGCTGCGATGCAGGCACATCTCAATCAATGACCAAGAAGGCCGTTGGCACATCTGCGTACCCAAACAAACTTCTACGTCGACGTGGCAGTGAAGATGTGCAGTCAATGGCACAAAACTCGACACCTCTTACTCTCCGCAAGTCTTTGCTGACTTAAATTAGATCACTGTACTGTGCTGACCTGTGCTGCTTGGCCAGTTGCCGCACAGCACAGGCTCGAGGCAAAGCAATTCGCAGCATGCACCAAGTGCTGGAAGGATTGGCCAATGCCTTTAAAATCTGGATGCGGCTTCAAACTCCAACTAGCACCAGGGTGCCAAATCTGAGAGACACAAACCGGAACACCGGATCGGCACTCACTGCCAGAATTCCTCGGCTTGCTGCAGAAATGGTAGCTTCGCCTTGGGACTGCGGGCCCACTTGAGAGCTCTTGATGAAAGGATCCAACGCACAAAAGCATACGTCCACGGACCAAGGTATACCGACGATCTAACCATACCCGTCGCATCTCGACAAATGGCTACTTTGGCATCAACGGTAGTTCCAGAAACCACATCTGTCAATGGTGATGGTGATAGTGATAGTGGCTCACCTTTCCCATCATACAACCTAGCCTCAAGTCTCGTCCCGCCAGCCAGACAAGTCATGCGCTGCCACGGCCAGGCAGGTCCCGTCGCTTGAATTAAATTAAATGGCCGACGAATTTCCTCGCACAGCTAAATCGCCGTTAAATCGCCGTATACTTATTAGAATATTGACATTGACAAATGCTGGATCTCCAGCAAGGCTTCCCAGATTCTCAAGGGAAGCGCTCGGTTCATTTAGGGCCTGCAACTGATTCAAAGCCCGACAAAAGCAGTGTCACGCCAGTCAATAGCTTTCAAGTGCTCTATTTGAACAGATCAGCAGATATATATATACACACACACATTGCGTCTCTATCAGCATATCTATCCTTCAGTACTCAGTGCACTCAGAAACTGGCGTGCCATTGGGCAAGGGTTTGCAGATCATGTGGGAACAGCTCTTGCAAGCCTACTAGGGTCAAAACTCGACACACCAAATGAGAGCTTTCAAACTTGCAATGCAATCTGTTCTGTTTATCTCTGAGGCGTTCAACATCATCCAACAGGGAACTCAAATAACTCAAATGTTGACCCATACTAAGCTGCAAAGCTTTGACAGCGGGTCAAGAAAGACTCGGTCAAGACGTTGTCATGGTCGCTAGGCCCCGAACCTGCCTCGCTGCGAGCAAGGCTCAATTGGGAGTCCGTACAGTCGTACAGTTTGGATTGGGATTCGTCATGCTGACGTTGAAACCGAGAATCCCAGCATGAGGATGGTTTGGCGCAAAATGTGGAGCAAAAACACGTCTACACCCCTAATAACACTACAAGCCAAGTACCTGAACTGATTGGGGGCTTTGGGGATTCGTCACTTCATCCGTTTCCGTCTCTCGGTCTCACATCACCACATGACAGGAGTAAGAACTCCTTGGGTAAAATAGAATATAAACAGGAGTCCTTAAGGGCGCAATTCCAGACACCCCTTTTCCAGAAATCCTGGGTTGGCGGATGAGAACTGCAAGGAGCCACTGAGTGATGATCAGAAAACATGTCGGGCCGTTGACTGACCGAACTCACATCTCCATGCAACTCTTAAATTGGACAACTTTAGATTATTTCTATCCGGCATCGATGATTCAAAGACTGGATGAACGAGGCTGCACTGCTTTGAAGCTTGGCATGAGCAACTGGGAACTCTCCTCCAGCTCTTTGAATATCTTCGAACGTGCACATCAAACTGGGGGTTGTGGGGCATCAAACCCGGAAATATATAGCCAACTCCGGGCACGTCTCAGAGCAGGACATGCTGACGGCCTGAACGGTTTGTTCGTTGTGTCGGCTCATGATCTGGCATGCAACTCCTACCTGAGTCTTGTTGTTGAACGACAGTTCGCTACTCTTCAGGAGCAAAGTATTGCAAATGCTCCCGAAAAGCATAGCCAACGAGAGAGCCTCAAGCGAGGACAACGTGGCAACTGAAACAAGTGCTGAGACGAGAATCTGACCTGTCATGTTCTGAAGCCGAGCCCGAAAATAGACTTCAACGGCATCCATCAGCGCACCAAGTGCTTGTCCAACTTGCTCTGCAAGGCACTCTCCAACACCACTTGGAGCAATGCCAACTTTGGTGGGAAGGTGCTTGACAAGCTGAGCGCATGCCCACAATAGATTGGTGACCTCGAAGTCTTTGCAAGTGTCCAGCCCAAGTTCAACCACCCGAATGAGGGCTCCGAACAAATCTTGTTGAAACACCTGGCGCCGCACAGTGCACAGGGCAGGGGCTGGCAGTTAGTGCAATTCAAGCAGCTTCGCCAGGCATCAGCGCCCCAGAAAAAAACAGAACATGGGACTGTGGGAGCGCAACTTTTCTGCACATGATTTAATTTTAAAAAAATCAGTTTTTCGTGATCACAAACCACACATGTTTTAGTTTGCGAAATTTTGTGCAAAAAAATACTTTCAAAAAAAACTGATAGAAGCCACGAACCCGAATGCATTTTTAAAGTGTTGCGGAGAAAGAAATACATATGCAGTGGCAACAAAACTAAACATTTGACCGGCTTCTTCCCCCTACGCCCCATGCGCCGTCGGGATGTCTGCGCGAATTCTTTAAGCGGCAACGCATCGCAATCACAGCGCAGCCGCCCCGGGGCATCAAGAGCTGCAATCACTTCAGGGCTCCAGGCCACTGCTTCCTGGTAGCGCATTACCCCTGCCGGGGCGTCATCTTGGCAGCTCATACACTCCACCCAATGCCCTCCCCAGCGCCTCCATCCCTTCTGCAAGCCAATGCTGATGCCCGACCCATGCAGTGAAGAGATGTGGAAGGAGCTCCTTCACGCGCTTTCCCGCTTCTGTTGTCTTCGTCCTCTTGAGATCTTCACCAATTTGACCAGGCTTGCTCTGATGCGGTCCTGTGCTGATCGGCTCACTGCGAGCCCTTCCAGTGCAGGGATGAACATGGAGAGGAGGCGTGGTGCTGTCTTCCTAGGTGGCGTGCGGTCTTCCAGCTTCTTGAGGAGGTCCCTGGCGGCCCTGGCGACGGTCTCCACCAGACGGCTTTGGCTGAAACCCTAGCTCACCCAACTTCTGGGACCGAAGGCCCCATGCCCTCCTCCTCCCTAACCAGCAGGTAGTCCACGAGCTGGGCCGTTGTCACCGTGCACCACTTCTGGTTGAGGATGGGTGCGCTCACCATCTTCAGCTCCTCCTGGAGCGCCTGCAGAATCCTCTCCTCTTCTGCCTCTATATATACTGCTGCCGGAGTGATTGGCTTTGCCACGCGACCCTTAGCCATCTGTCCCTTCTTGGGGAGTATCAGGACCACACCCTTCAGCCCATCCTTGCGGCAAGCTGCCTCCTCTTTCTTTCTGTCCAGGTGGGCTGTCGCATCCATGATGGATTGAATCCCTGGCGTTGCCGATCCACCACTCAGCCTCACATCCATTAAGGGCTTTAATTTTAGTATTCGGGGGAAGCTTCGAAATCCAATTTTTGGCAATTTTCATCGCGTTATATAAAGAATTTTGATTGATTTTGAGATCGGAAAAAATAGTTTTTATTATTAAGGGTTTTAATTTAATATTAGGGTTCCCTAATACTAAATACCCCCCTAATACTAAAAACTACCTGCCGTGTTTATTATTAGGGGGGACGTTTAGTATTAGGGAGAAGGGATTACAAGACATGAACAACACAAATGAAACCCTTGACTTGGGGTGCATTCTGTTTCTTTTTAAGGTTGGGAAATGCGTGGTGGGGCCGCGAAAACTGAAAAGTAATACATGCAGGTTCTGACCCAGCTTGTGTGGTAAAGGATGCAATGCAAATAGGTAGGGGCCGGGGATACTAAAGATAGAAAAAATGCAGAAGTTTGCTGAAACAAGGGCCAACTTTGGCTAGACTTTCGGGAGCCATAGCCCGACAAAATGCAAGGGGCTGCTCAAAAGTGCAACAAGGATCAACAAGGACACAATGGCCTTTCAAAAAGCCAAACGCTTTCTGAGAACATGGACCAAAGACGAAACCATCACAGCTGTAGGCTCCGGAAATGGGAAAAGTGCGCTATTTACAGGGCTTCAGCTTTTCCAAGCTTTTCTATCTTTAGTATCGTCTGCATATATGTGAGAAGAAAACATAATTCGATCATTTTTATGGCTCAAAACTTTTCTATCTTTAGCATCGCCTCTAAATTTACAGGGAGTTGTGCACTTAAAATCATCAATATTGAGGAAATCCTGTAAATTTACACCCGATACTAAAGATAGAAAAAATGCAAACCTGAAAACACTTCCCGTCGTTTTTCAGGTTGTAACTTTTCTATCTTTTTAGGGGACACTATATATATATGTATGTGTAAATATATATATATATGTATGTATGTATGCATGCATGCATGCATGCATGTATGCATGTATGTATATGTGTGTGTGTGTAAATATATATATATGTATATATCTCTCTCTCTTCATATATATATACATATATATTTATTTATTTATGTGTATGTATATTCATCCTGTCATTTTATTGTTGATGTTTTTGCAGGTTCGATGCATTCCGCAACAAAATTCGCAATGACAGTTCTGAGCAGGTGTGTTAATCACGTCTGTTCGGCAAGATGCCGTGAGCCCCTCGGGGAATGCCTGTCTAGGTGGGATGTTGGATCCTTCGACTTGGTCTCTGAATTTGCAGTTTTTAGTTTTAACCTAGTAATTCGTTTCAGTAAAGTGGAACAGCTGGCCAATGTTCGCTTCTCAGCCTGTCGAATGTCGACGTTTTGAACAACTGCCCGCTGTGTTGGGGACTCACAGTTTTCCGCCTTAGCCTTGTAGTCGTGCAGGAAGCCGTAAAACATCTTTTTTCAGCTTTGCCCAAGAGAGTGCAGTGCTCGTGAACACTTATGCGTTTGACAGTGCCGTCATGATGCAACACGGGTATCAGGACATGCTTGCAAGCATGGTGTTTCTTCTTTTCTGGCCGTTGGTGAGGTTCAATTGTGCACCAGTTCGAAGGGTTGAACACTTCAGCTGTCCAGAGGGTTGTGACTTGAAATTGGAAAGCCTTTCTGCCTGAACGCGAACCTTTGCACTGGTTGATGGTTTCACCTGTTTTTTTCATGTGTGCCCCCGTGTTTGGTCAGGATTGGGTCTTTCGCGTGCTGAGGTAGGTGTGGCTCTTCCCTTGAAAGTTGTGTCAGGTGCTTCCGTCCGCCCCCCCTCCTCTGTCGGTGATTGGCCCGTCGTCCGTCCGCTTTTTCTTTTCCCTTGCCCTTCAGGATTTGCCCGTTCTGGGCTAGGTGTGTTGGTGCTGGTGTTCTCCCTTTTTTCCGTCCTCTTTTGCGTTCCCGGTCTCCTGTTCCGGTTGGGTAGTCTGGCATTTCATGATTATTTCCATCTCATGCTCATTTTCATTTCATCCACACTGCTGCGGCAGGCTTTGTGTGTGTGAAACGTCTGAATAGACGTAAAACATCGTAAAACTTCGCCACCGGTTCATGTTTTCTATCTTATATATTCTGTCTTATTACAGTCAGCAAGGGATCACCGGGGTCCCGGGGAGGTCGGTGATCAACAAAGACACCTCCCCGGGACCCGTGTAAACGTACCTGCTGGGCTTTGGTGGTGCACCTGGGCGCATTTAAGTCGCAGCTGGTGGCCACCATAGCCCATACATGTATATATATATATATGTATATGTGTGTATATATTATGTACTGTGATGGTACTGCTCATGATTTGCAATAGGCCTGGTATATCGTCAGCCGATCGTTGAAAATTCCTTAAAGATTTCGTTGAAGATTTCGTGGAAGATTTCGTGGCACCTTGTGGCAACCCATTTTGCCACACCTTTTGCCACAAAAAATGATCGCGAAAATTTTGCTGAAATTTCGTCAAAGATTTCGTTGCTTCAACTCAAATTTGACGAAATTTCAACGAAGTTTTGGACTAAATTTTGGCAATTGTTTCTGTGGCAAAATGTTGTGGCAAAATGTTGTGGCAAAATGTTGTGGCAAAACGTTGTGCCACAAGAAAAAATTTCGTCAAAACGCGAGAGGGTGCGAAATTTTGCCTTCTGGCAAAACGTTTTGCTACAACATTTTGCCAAAAGAAAATTGTTCAAATTTTGTCAAACATTTCGCTGCTTCAATTCAAGTTCTGACGAAATCCGGACGAAATTCTCACCAAAGAATTTGTGGCAAATCTTGTGGCAAAACGTTTTGCCACAAAGCACCCAACAAAAAGTCTGAGAAATTTGACGAAATTTAAGCGAAAGAAACAACGAAGAAAATCCTTATACCAGAACATATTGCAAGTGGTGGGAAATCATGAAATCATGGTTGAGTTCGATCACTATATACATATATATATATATATATATATATATATTTATTTATTTTTATTTATTTATTTATTTACATACATCTATCTATCTATCTATCTATCTATCTATCTATCTAATCTAATTGCAGGTTATGGGATTCAGTTCCCAACGGGTCACTACAATGATCCAGTTCTTGTCTAGTGTGTGTACCATCTGAATAGATTTAAAACTTCTTACTATTGCAGGGGGCCGCTGGGGAACATTGCAGTCAGCGGCCAACGAAGACGCTGCAATGTTCCTGTGAAAACGCACCTACATTTTTATCGAAGGAAGTTTAGAAGTCAAATTTCCGACAATATGGACAAATGAAAAGCAGAGTAGGGCAGAGGCAGAGAGAAGAGAAAGATTAGAAGAGAGAAGCGTAGAAGAGAAAGAGTCAGAAGAGAGAAGATGCAGATGGGCGAAAAGGTAGGAAAGTCGCGAAACACTGTGTTTTTCCAACGAATTGTGGCTCCGCAGGGTCGAAAAGTAGGCTCGCTAAAGCGGCGGGTGCGGAGCCAGCTGGCCAGATGAGAGATGAAAAATTGCACGCCGTTGTGGCGCGAAGCACATTTCGAAGTCAAAATGT
>Ga0126342_10019469_pt1 | contig 11528 bp, 9 predicted proteins | sample Cyp1metagenome_FD_92528 | JGI IMG/M metagenome (GOLD analysis project Ga0126342, IMG submission 92528) | Coral microbial communities from Lord Howe Island, Old Settlement Bay, Australia - Cyphastrea 1 metagenome | ecosystem: Host-associated > Invertebrates > Cnidaria > Coral ... | reverse complement strand
GCCGCACCATTTTCGTGTGGCAGGTGTGGGACTTCGAGCACACCTGGTCACTTGTGACCCTATCTTTTTTACTTCAAAACGTAGAAACAGTGATTAGGGTCACAAGCGACCAATGTCCCAAAATGAAGCACCCATGACGTCTGGGATGCCTTCCCGCCATCGCGGCTCACCTGCTCCAATTCTCGACTGCGTGCTTTCAGCTGTGCAACTTCGGCTTGCAACTGACCACATCTGGCCTCAGGTAGGGAGAGATGGCTCCATTTTTTTTGCGGAAAGTTGAGATAGACAACTGTTAATTGGTAGTGTATGTGTGGAAAAAAACATATTCATCTGTGTATTTTATGTGATTATATCTGTATATATAAATCAGATTATGGGCACACTATACACAATATATATATATATATACGTATATATATATTATGTAGTTATAGACTTGAATATTATGTTATCTGGTTTCTCAATATTTCTCATGTACACCATATAGATATTGAGATATCTTGCCCCTGTGTCCCTTTCACAGACAAACCAACGTTCAAGCCAACGTTCCTGTGCTCATTGGGTCTTTTCAAAAACAAAAAAGTCAGGACACCTACGATTTTTTTCCCAAACGCACAAGGGTTCTTCGCAACACCGTGCCTCCAAGTTTTCCAGCTCTTGCTTAGTTTCCCTATCGACCGACAACTGCTTTGGGTCTAAGAAAAACATCACCAGTCACCATGCGGCTTCGGCTTGGGCTCCACACAGCCAATTCACTGGCCTTGTCAAGGCAGCTGGGTCACATGGAAACGACGATTTACGGTCCCAACGATTCCGGCGTAACGTACTGTGTTTTGAATTTGAAGAATCATTGAAAACTTTACCAAGATAGTTTTCTGGCGGACGCGTGCTTCGGCGTTGCACTTAAAAGTGCCCCCATGTTTTTGACTGTTTTTGATGCACCAAAATTCATTCAAAAATGCATGTGCGCACAAATAAATGTTTGTACCACCTCTAAAACCAACGGAAAACCATGACGGTGTTCGCCTACAACAACCATCCAATCTACTGATTTCCGACGGGATGAAGTTGTGCGATCGTCGTAGCCTTGGACGTTGGTGAATAACGTTCACATGAGTCAAAAAAACACCAGTCTGGTTGGTGACAGTAGTTGCTATAAACCAATTATGGCTGGGTATCATGATGGGATGCAACCCAGTTGTTAGGGGATATAAGGGTATAATTATATATACTGGTTGGTGGTACAACAACCATCTTGAAAAATATGAGTTCGTCAATGGGAAAATAATTATCCCATATATATATATGAAATGGAAAATAAAAATCATGTTTGAAACCACCAACCGGCAGTTGAATTCTTCTCTATTTTCGCTGTTTATATCTGATCTTTCAGCAGTAATGACAGCCTGCTTTTGTTTTCTTTCCCACCTACTGCTTCTTGAAATTCGGTTTTATCGGTTCATATCCTGTTTTCGTTCAAACAGTTTTTGCTTAAAACGACAAAACACTTGAACCTGGCTGATTTATATCCCATTACATGTGTATATATATAAGTATAACATCCCATTCAACCCAATTAAATCATCATTGTCCCATATTTTTCCCCATTAAAACATCATGTTCCCATATGTTTCCCACATTTTCCATATTTTCCATGGTCAAATCCCACTTTTTTTGGTTCCACGGAATTCACCATAAGATGCCCATCCGGCCTGGCGTAGGCTGCGCGGCGCGGGTGAACGCGAAGTGCCGCCTTTTTGCGAAAACGGGAGGATGTGGATAAATGGAATGATTATGGGAATCAGTGGTTAAAATGGATGATAATTAACTACTAATGTGGGTCAAAATAATAAGCCATCCCCCAGTCACCGCTATTTTTATAGGTGGTATAAACCATTCCCAAATGGGTGGTTTATCATTGTTTTAAGAAAAATGCCGGTACAACCCAGTGTTCGCAGGAATTTTACCAGATTGGATTGTATCGAATGCACTTGTAGTTGGTGCAGATGATAAGTGACATCAACCAGTGAAAGCAAAGCCAACAACATCTTTTGCGGGCACCTTGAGCCAAACATTGTTGGCCAAGTACAAGTTTGTGACCCTACCCCGGATTCCAGGATTATGGAACAAGTTACCATTCTAGTCAAGATAACATATTGGATAGTCGATTTCGTGTCGTAAAAGCCATGACATAATGTACACTTTACAATCATAGGCAACAACAATATAGTGGGATCCGTTTCGGTACCACTATTGTGATATGAACATGCATATCACGAGTAGGGGTTCATTCGGGTGATTTCTGCTCCCCCCTCTCGTATGACACCGGATCCTAAGTGGCACTCGTCAACCACAATCTCAGTACTTGGAGGCATACAAGACAGTTGATTTGGAAGGCACATTGCAGGTGTCGTCATTCTCGACGGCTTCCTCCCTTAATCGTGGAATCCGCTTTGGTGGGCGGTTCCTCGGTTTTGATCTCTTCACCTGCGCGGGCGCTTTAGAAGGCTGCACTTGACAGTCCTCCCCAACATCGGGCGCCAGTGCCTGGTCTAGGCTCATCTTGAGACCCGTAGATGAAGTGTGAAGTACGTCGTATGTTAGATGGCATAATCGTTATTGGGGAGCATAATCCCAGTTCTATGGTTGACCACAATTCTTTGCTTCGAGTACAGAGTGACATGAATTTTGACATCTATTCTGACATTCTATCTGACACATATTCTGACAGAAATCCGGTATCTTATCAGATGTCCTATTTGACATTGTACCTAGTACCTGGCATTCTACCTGACATTTTTTTCTGACATATTGTTCGAGGGTTTGCGAGGCAATTGTGTGAGGCGGGAGGAGGAGGACGAGAAGGAAGAAAAGAAGAGCAAACTGACATAGAATCTAAAGTCCCTCACATGGCAGGTGGGCGAAACAAATCTATAAATCAGTTAGTCACAAACAGTCTTTGTTGATCTTAGTTAATGATTTTCCCATGATCCCATGAATATCCCCATTTATGAATTATCCCATGATAATCCCACGATGTTCCCATATTATCCCACTATTATCCATATCCCACCCAGTAATTATGCATAACCCCCATGAATACTAGTTCGTTATATCCACCAAAAACCATAGAATTCAGCCACTTTTTTCAGGCAACTGAACGCTATCGAACGGGGGCCCCATCCTGTATTATCCCATGAATATCCCATGATTCTCCGATGACTGGAGGTTGGTTTTGAATAAGCCCTGCCTCGACAAGGGCTCAGCGAGGCTGGCGCTGAAGGCCTCGGAGTCATGACTGGATGAGCCTTGAGGGATCAATGGTTGTTAATGGGATTTTAATGGGATTTCCATGGGATTTTAGTGGGGTTTCCATGGTTAATCATGGTTAATAATGGTCTGGTTGGTGGTTTTAACCATCTTGAAAAATATGAGTTCGTCAATGGGAAGGATTATCCCATATATGACATGGAAAATAAAACATGTTCCAAACCACCAACCAGAATTATCTAACACTAAGATTACCATTAGTTAATTTGGGTTAACTAATGTTAATATAACCTATTAATTGGTTAATACTAATGGAGTCGACTTGGTTCAGAACCAATGATTTAACACTAAGATAGTTTATTATAACACTATTATAACGATCAATTTTTAGTATTAACCAATTTTAGGGATAACCAACCTTCGTTAGATCTGTATTGAAATGTATAACCTCAATAGTTAGTATCGGTAACCATTAGATAGTCATTTCCTCAAAATTGGTTATCTTTAGTATTAACCATTGATTTTAGGGATACCCAATTTTGACCCATACCAATTTTACAATTGAGAAAATATGATACAACCAAGCAAAATGTTGGTTTAACCAAAATTGATATGATTCGACCATTCGAAAATGGCAATATTTTCTGGGATCCGATAGAGAAACTCAGCCACCCAAACAACAATTTTCGATACGGCAGGTGATAACTACCCTGTTTGGATTTCAGGGTACCCTCTATGTTCAAAGCGACCCATATATACGAGTCGGGTTTGACCACTGGTGCATAGCTCCAGGGCAGATGGTGTAGAAACATGGTTTATGGTCATCCCATAATGGGAATCCTTACTTATATACTTATAACTTATATATATATATATAGTGACCCCCAAATGGGTGGACCATCCCCAAATAGATGGAAAAGTAAATCACGAATTTGATGGTGATTACTATAATATATAGATTAGTCATTACTAATCATCAAATAGCCATGAAATAATCTATCCCCATCTATAACCTATAGTGATCCCATGTAATCCCATTTAATGGTGATTTACTCCATCTATTTGGGTATCCCAACAATGGATTGATAACCATCCCCCAAGGACGTCGCCAAGGGGAATCATGACTTTGGGATCTTTGGTAGTTTCGGGAGGTGCGATCCTTCAAGGAAAATAGATGAAAATAGAAAGGAAATCCAAAACTCAACTGGGAGTGACTATGCCTTAGTACGATCTGGGATTGACATTATCCATATTGCTGTGTCTCGAAGTTCCACACTGGGAACAAAAAACGCCTCGAGTAAGTTCAGCTGTCGTAGTCCACGTGGATCACATCCCACAGATTTATTGGGGCAAGCTGTTGATATCCACTGAATATCCACTGGGCCAAAGTCAAGCCCTAAGCAGGGACAGATTTGTTCGAGTGAATAGCCCAAAAGCGGTGGTCAGCTTAAGCAGATCGGCATTTTGAACGCTACAAAGACCATCAGTTTCACACACACATAGACATCTGGAGAAATACGAGTAGATGCCAACAGAGCCGGATGCGGCTTAACTGGGGCGTCCATGTTGGGTTTCATGTTCTCCGGTTGTCCGGTGTGAATGCCGGAGGTGGGAGCTACCATCTCTCCGGATGTCACAAGGCCGTAGGCTAATCGGAAGATACAACTGTGCAAGAGCCAAAAGCAGTTCTTGGCCGCTGAGTTTTTTGTTTCCCATTGATGTTGGACTCTTGTTGTCCTTACATCTCAATCTCTCGCGGCCGAGGAAGTCCACCCCGTGTTACAAGTGCCAGGTGGAAAACAAACACAGCTTCAACTTCAGCCATATCGGACACCCTCACTTTGAGACAAGGGGTTCTAATCCAAAATCAGAGTTCTGAGTTTTTCTATGTTATTTCCATTCAGTGTGGGCAATCAAACATGCAAGCAATCAGATGGAATCGGGTGGATTTGTGAGACAACATTTTTCTTGGGTCATCCAGCAAAACATGAATAGCTAAACATCCTTCAAACCAAGCTGATAATGTTAAGCCCCCCCCAAAAATCCAGGTATTATTTCTCAATGTTGTTTTTGTATTCCCCAAATGGTTGATTCGGGGGCAAGCAAAAAATGATGACATACAATGACCATCTACCCACTGACTCCAATTAGCTGTGTTCTAAATCGCGTCCAATTCAGACATGGCCTTGAAGGCACATTCCGATGGATTTCGGAATCCAAATTCGGATCCAAAAAAAAATCCCGGCGAAGTACTAAGGAAGAACAGTTTTAGACGCCTAAAGGGGTGCATTTGCAAATGTCCATGAGCAGTATAGGGCCATATCTGAGCCCATATCCATCAATGCAGCATGCACTTGGTTTCCCATCACTGGCGATGTTCCCGCACTGGTCGGCCTGGGCGGCCTAGGATCGGTCGTCGGTCACCGTCGGTCACGTTGTGGGGACAGCAATGCGCCCACGATTCCGTGGCAAATTTTAAGATGAAACGCTCAATTTAATGTGTGTTCATGAAAGGACATTGGCACAATACCTATATAAATTCTTCATTGTCATATGATGGTGTTGATGAATCTGATGATGATGATGATGATGATGACGATGGTGATGGCGATGATGATGATGATGATGGTGATGATGGTGATGATGGTGATGATGGTGATGATGATGATGAGGATGATGATGATGATGATGATGATGATGCCTAATTACTATTATCATTAGTGGATTCAAAAATCAGTTTCTCTTGACCCATACCCACATGGTCGAAGAATAGAACAAGTTCTAAGTGTCTGATGGACAATGGCAGTGCTCTCGATAGGAAGGACATCCAGAAAATCGAGCGTGGTAAACCCATGTTAACCCATTAAGAAACAAGATAATCAAAACATGTACGCCCCAACCCGGACGTTGCTCCACACCTAAAATTGTCATGATCATCATCATCATCATCATCAGCACAACCATCATAATCATCATCTTTATCTTCATGAGGGGTCAAAATTCGCCACCCCCTCTGAACAATGTGTTGACTGGGGTAATAACACCAACTATATCTCCATGAGGGATCAAAATTTGCCACCCCCCATGAGCAATATGTTGATTGGGGTAATAGCATCAACTATATCTCCATGAGGGATCAAAATTTGCCACCCCCTATGAGCAATATGTTGGTTGGGATAAAAACATCAACTGTATCTTCATGAGGGATCAAAATTCGCCACCGCCTATGAACAATATGTTGGTTGGCGTAAAAACATCATCTTTATCTTCATAAGGGATCAACATTTGCCACCCCCTATGAGCAATATGTTGATTGGGGTAATAACATCATCTTTATCTTCACAAGGGATCAAAATTCGCCACCCCTTTTGAACAGTATGTTGGTTGGGGTAATAACATAAACTTTATCTTCATAGCCACCTGAAGTCAGACGCGGAGCAACGTCAGGGTTGCAGCGAACATGTACCATAAATGTTGCAAATCATAGAAAAAAAAGGACAAATCATACAAATCACCATAGTTTTTTAAAACTAGTTCTTTTCAAGAACAGATTGAACAGATTGCACAAAATCAATCCATCTAGTATGGGCTTTACCGTTGCTTTGAGAAACCTGACTTTGCTCATCCTAAAAAGCTCAGGATATATCCTAATACATAACCATAACCAAGGCATAGCCACCAGCCATCCCATGAAATACCCCATATAATCCCTGGTTGGTGGTATACCTACCCCTCTGAAAAATATGAGTTCGTCAATTGGGATGATGAAATTCCCAATATATGGAAAGTCATAAAATTCCATGGTTCCAAACCACCAACCAGTCGAAGTCCTTAGTTGAAAAAACTGTTCCAAACCACCAACCAGTAATCCCATGTTATCCCACTAGACGCTTTTTTCGCGGCTTGATTTCCATCGGGAATTCTAGGAGCCCCTGCGGCGGTGGATCAAGCGTCTGGTCAGGCCTGGCGCCAATGAACCGCAGTCCGCCACCGGACTGCGGGGTTCTTGAGTCATGGATGCCATAGTAAAACCCTGGGTTTCAATACTATAGTTACCCTCTGGTTATTTAACATAGCCATGGAAAATGGCCCAAGGCTATGTTAAATAACCAGATGGTACTATAGTTTGGTCATTTTTGGTCATTCATACATTCATGACTTGTATGACTTGGATCATTTAGGGCTACCCCCCCCATTTTTTTGGAAACCTCCAATCATTCTGGTTGGATCCACAAGTCAGGAGGTTGGAGAATAGGTATCCCTGTAATCCCAAAGGAACGAGGTCCTTTCACGAAAAAAAACCATATTTCATAACCAATCAACAATCAACTTCATATCTTTGATGGTCAAACTCCCCTATAATGCATGGCTAAATCATGGTAAAACCATGTAAAAACGCTTTTAATAAACGAATCAACAGGGGTTCTTTATCATGGCTCAGGTCAAACTATAAACCTTCTGGACTGATGTTAGGCATTTTTTCAGTATCCCGCCAGCTATACATGGAATATTCACGGACAATCCTCGCTATTCGGGTTCTTGTGACAACCAGCGGGTTCTGAAGCACTTAACACCCATGTTTTTTTCAGCAGCCGGGATCCTCATAGTGGAAAATTATGGTCCCCAACATCCCAAAATGTTGTCACCAGCCAAACATCATTTATCAATAAACAGTAATATTGATAACCAACATTAGTTATATTTATAAACATCAATACTATTTATGAATTACTGACAATTATCTAAACTATATAGTTGATGCTTGCTGAATCTCATTAAATAAGATATCAACCACAGTTCTTGAAACTAAACTATTTACGACCTTTTTCTTGATTGTAAAAACAAACTTTGTTTCAGAGTTTCTGTCAATTAAAAACCATTCTTGATGGTAAAACCGCCACTTTTGCTCCAATTTTTGACGGTAAAACCTCCAAGTAGCCCCCAGCTTCAGCCCCAAACACCGCCTGCGGCTACGTGTTGCGCCAGCTGCGCCCAGCACTTCCAACTGCACAGACAGGTCACGGACCTGGAGTGAAAGTGACGACTTCATCCAGAAAACGCTTGTTTTCTTATCATAAAAAGGGATATTAAACCATTCATACTATAGGTTTCTACATTTTTTTACCATCAAAAAAGTCCTTTTTTTGTCCATCAAAACCTAAACTTCTATCGTCAAAACCAGCTTTTTGTTCAGCTAAAATGGGAGGTTGACCAAGGGGTGGGTAACGAGCGACACCTGATGGTACTTTGTGTCAAACTTGGATGATCTCGGACTTAAGTACGAAGTAACTCGATAGTATAAAATCATATATATATATATATATATAAATATGTACATATGGGGTTGTATAAAAACCTGGTATCTGTTTAAATGACCCAAAATCACGTTATCGTGTTTTTTTTACTCTTATCGTTTTCTCAGGTGGTGAGCTCCCTGTAGACAAGAAGTGTGAATTTTCCAGCTTTCTGTGGGTGTGAAAGCATCCTTGGTCGAGAGTCAACAGATGTCATCTTTTGTGTTCATTTCCTTCCATCGCCTTTCATTTTGTATTCATTTCCTCTCATGTTCCTTTCATTTTGCTTTCATGTCCTTTCATGTCCTTTCATGTTCCGTTGCTATGTATGTATCAAAGATACAGGTCTTCGAAAACTGATATGCTCAAACCGGTCAGGTGGGTATCCGCCCAAAGACTCGCGTTTTTTTCATATTTTGTTATCGTTTTTAATTATCGTTTAGCTATCGTTTTGGAGGCCTGTGAAGGTTGCCATCTTCAGGCTGCATGAACATGTATGTATAAGTTCGTTATCGTTTTTTTTTACTCTTATCGTTTTCTGGGCCGGCAATGCATTGGCAGTGTTAAGGTGCAAGCCAAGCTAAAATGAAATGCCCAGGGTTATTATAGGTACTATCCCATATGTATATATATATGTATGTATGTATGTATGAATGTATGTATGTATGTATATATATATATATATATATGTGTATCACATCCCTGTTAAATTCAATAAAAGTACATAGAATCCCCATTATCCATTAATTCCCTATGAAATTCCCATGAAAAGTCCGTGAAATCACCACTGTTTGATCAGCGAGATCCCAACCTCCTGTTGCAGGGACTGTCGGAGATCCCGCTCGCGAGTCAGTCGCTCCTGGCGTTGCCATGGGAATCCTTGGGTAATGGCTATTGAAAGCCCAATGGATTGATCTTATAGATACCACATCCCCCTTCATCCCCTGCCCATATGCTGGTATATAAAAACCTACAAAACTGGTTGAGTTTGGACAAGGGCCAATGTTAGTAAATATTCCGTACATGGAGCATCTGGGATATATATGAAGGTTTCCTCAATAGGGCTACCCCCAAAACATCCATTAGGGTTTTCCATTCTAAAACATCCAGCTATTGGGGATCCCCCAATTTATGGAAACTCCCGTATATTTATATATATATTGTTTTGCAATGGCCCAGGTTTTGAAGCATTTCTAGAGTATCTCACCAAATTTTTCGGGCTTGTGTCTGGTTTATTCTTCCACTCAAATGGCAATTGAATGAACAAACTAATCGAAAACAGCCCTCCTGAAACACCACCTACATCCCAAATGAATGTAAATCCCCAAGAAAAACCGTTAGCTTTTTTGGGGGATGGGACCAGTGAATCAACACACTGATCGAATGAATTATTGATATATATATATTGATACATATTATATATTGATACATATTATATATTGATACATATTATATATATATGATATATGTATTATATATATATATATATGTATTATATATATATGTATTATATATATATGTATTATATATATATTATATATATATGTATGTATTATATATATGTATTATATATATATATATATGTATTATATATATATTATATATATATATATATATATATCATGATCACACCATGAAACAAAGCCGTCCAACTCTAACAAGAAATACCCTCGGGTAATCAAACATGGCAATTAGAAATCCCGAACAAAAATGAAGGTTTAGTTCGCTGTCAAATTCATCGAACTAAATGATGGATTTGAAAAGCAATCCATGATTGATGACACCGGAGGCTATATGGTTATGGGCCAGTTATGGGTCAAAAGCACCCTAGGTACCCTAAAATAGCTGGTGAATGGATGGTTATTCCACCAGTCATATGGTAATTTCATAGGTTTTGACTTATCCCCATATCTATATAGGTTATCACCAGGGAAGATCTATGGCGCTCCCCGCCTTCATCTCCGCCACTTGCACCTCCAATGACCGTGGCGACAGCGAGGGCGACAGGTTCCGCTCCGCGCGGTCACGGGGAGAAGTGGTGCGGCGGGAGGCCAACGCCACCTGTGCTGATGTGCAGAGAAACAAGGAATCTTAACTTGGAGTAATGGAGGACCTCCAATAGCTGGATGGTTTTTGATATGGAAAATCCATCTATAAATGGATGATGACTGGGGGTATACCCCTAGTTTAGGTAGTTTTAGGGGAAATTCGTCAGGAAACTTCTATATTTGATGGAGTCAACATGGGTAAACCATGTTTTCCTGTAGATTTTTGATCTAGATGTTCCCTTCAACCAATCCAGTGAAAATGTGATTGGGACTAAAACGTAGCCCGCGTTTTCATGAATCGTTGGGACGATTTGAACTTTTTGTTCAGCCTGGATCTGCGGTATGTGTATGTTCTTGGCCAATACCCTCTGGTAATTTAACATAACTATCAAACATGACCATTTATAGTGAGTTTTCCCATTAAAAATGGTGTTTTTCCATAGTTATGTTAGTTTACCAGAGGGTAACTGCCAATAATACCCAATCACCGTCCAAATGTCCATATAGTACACGTTCCGCTAGTAAAACGTGGCAAGATGTGGCAATGGAACATGCCAACGTATCGATTTTTCCAACTAGAAACCTCCATTTTTCTTAGGGATTTCCCTAACAGCTGCGTTGGATTTTTCAGGGTGCAGTTCCACTAGCCACAACTGGATATACAGCCACAACTCTGGCCACAACTCTGGGGTTTACCCAATGGTAAACTAACAGAACTATGGAAAATCACCATGTTCAATGGGAAAATCCACTATTCCTATGGCCATTTTCAATAGCAATGTTAAATTACCAATAGTACCGCACAAGGCGGTGGCGGAAGTTTCAGAATAGGAAGCCTATAGGAGACGTTGGTTGTTGTGAATCACGGATGGCAGAGCGAATCCACTGATTGACCGAAAGGTGGTTGGAGTTGTGT